>LWDU01037796.1_pt1 | contig 11544 bp, 8 predicted proteins | sample 727161 | NCBI WGS metagenome assembly LWDU01 (sample SAMN04566230, study PRJNA314399) | hydrothermal vent metagenome | isolation source: deep sea hydrothermal plume seawater | place: Mexico: Gulf of California, Guaymas Basin | collected 2004-07-11 | reverse complement strand
GCTCCGTCGTCTTCCTCGCTACCGGCGTCAAGGAAGGCTTCAATGACGCCTACGACGTCACCGCCCTTCTCTCGGACCTTCTCTCGGACGCCGGGCAGTTCAACAACTGCGTCTCCGGCTCCACCTTCCCCACCTACGGGGACATCGACCGCGGCGAGATCCGCCCGGACAACAACTCCGTGGACGGCGCCTACAACGCCATCAGTGAGTACCGCTTCCTCGCGGACGATCTCCTCCGCCGCGCCGACGAGACGATCACGTTCTCGGACGACGCGGAGGGTGAGGAGGCCGAGCGGCTGGCGCGCTACACCGCCCTCTTCCACGGCGGCGTCGCGCGGTACTTCCTCGCGACGTACATGGCGCTCAACCCCACGGAGGGCGGCGCGCCCATCAACCGGAGCGCGTTCATCCCGTCGAGCGAGCTCTACGCGGAGGCCATCGACCTGCTCGACCAGTCGAAGGCGTTCGCGGCCTCGGACTACGACGAGCGCGTCGTCAACTCCGTGATCGCCCGGATCTACCTTTTCCAGGGCGATCTGGATCAAGCCGCGGACTTCGCGGCGGACGGCCTGATGGAAGGCGACGCGCCCTACTTCGGGCGGTACGCCTCTACTTCGCAGAACGAGTGGCACGCCCAGGGCGGGATCGGCCGCACGCAGGTTACCGTCAACGCCCGCTTCGCCGATGGAGACCCGCGGACGCCCGTAGCGGCGGCGGGCGCTGCGAGCGGCGGGTGCGCGGCTCTGGGTCCGTACTACCGCCAGGCCCTCTATGAGTCGGCGGATGCGGCCATCCCGTTCATCACGTGGCAGGAGATGGCTCTCATTCGGGCCGAGGCTGCACTGGAGGATGACGACGAAGAGGGGGCACTCGGGTTCGCGAACGCGGCCCGCGCGTCCTACGGCCTGGACGACCTGGACGCCTTTGACCAGGCCACGCTCATCAGCGAGCGCGATAAGACGCTGTTCACGCAGGGCCTCCGTCTGATAGACCAGCGCCGGTTCGGGCTGGACTTCACGTACGTGATCCCGCAGACGGACGGCACCGTGGCTCCGCTGCCGGGCGCGTGGCGCTACCTCCCGCTCACCCAGAGCGAGCGGAACGCGAACACGAACCTCTAGCCTCCTAGATCCCGGTCGGTTCGTGAGGGCCCGAGGCACCGTGCCTCGGGCCCTGTTCGTTTCGCCGCCGCGCGCTGGCGGGCGCCGCCAGCGGGGCGAGGTCAGCGGGCGCGGGTCCAGACGAGCACGGCGCCGCAGTCGGTCGCGTGGATCGTCGCGGAGTAGGCGAGGGGGACCTCGGCGGGGCCGCGGTAGACCTCCACCGCGAGGACGTCGCGGAGGGAGACGGAGTCCAGGAAGTCCTCCAGGAACTGGGCGCGGGTGCCGTCCAGGAAGAGGGAAGGGGAGCAACTGCGCCGCCGTGTGGAGACGAGGACAGCGCGGCCCGCTCGCGTCTCGATGCGGAGGCCGGGGACGCCGCGGAACGCGTCGGAGAAGGCGAGGGCGCCGCGCCGGTCCAGGTCCTCGCGCGTGAGGAAGACGGCGTAGAACCCGACACGCTCCAGCCGTGCCGTGTTGACGCGCTCGCCTTCCACTTCCACCTGCGCCAGGGCCTGCGGCTCGGGCCGGAGCGCGAACGCCAGCCGGACCGAGCGGGTGAGCGCGAGCGTGGTGTCGGCGGAGGTGTAGCCGAGGAACGCCGCGGAGACGGTCACGGCGCCGGGCGCGAGGTCGCGGAAGCGCACCGTGCCCTCCGCGTCGGTGACGCGCCGCGTGGAGTCGGCCGCGACGTGGGCGCCGGGAAGCGGGCTGCCCGTCTCGGCATCGCGGACCTCGATCAGGAGGCGGAGGCGGGGGACCTCCGGCGGCTGCGCGCGGACGCCCAGAGCTGGGAGGAGGATCGCGAGGAGAGACGCCAGGCGCATCGGCGCACCGGAAGCATCCCGCAAGCACGGGCGCGCGTCGTCCTCGCGCAAGGCGTTCCCCACCCCCCGGCGCCACCCGCTGGCGGTCACGCTCACCGCGTCCGCCAGCGCAGCGTTATCCGCCGTGTTCCACCGTGCCCGCTCCGCCGATGGCGTCCAGGGCGTCCCAGAAGCCGGGGAACGAGACGGCCGCGGCCTCGGCGCCGTGGATCGTCGTGGGGGCGTCCGCGCGCGATGCGGTGGTCGTGGTTGGCGTTGACCTCGGCGCCGTGCAGCGGGCGGCCGCCGTGGATGACCAGGCCGTCCTCGCGCTCCTCCACGTCCGCGCCCATCGCGGAGAGGAAGCGGGCCGTCTCCGCGATCCGGTCGGTTTCCTTGACGCGGAGCTCCTCGGCATCGCGGATGACCGTGGTGCCGGAGGCGTGCGCGGCGGCCACGGCGAGGACCGGGATCTCGTCGATCAGGTTGGGGATGATCGCGCCGCCCACTTCCACGCCCACCAGGCCGTCTTCGGGGCGCTCCACGCGGATATCGCCGAGGGGCTCGCCGCCGCGGGTGCGCTCGTTGGTGATCGTGATGGGGGCGCCCATCGCGCGGAGCACGTCGATGAGGGCCGTGCGCGAGGGGTTCAGGCCCACGCCGTTCATCTCGATCCGGCTCTCCATCGCGCCCGCGCCGGCCACGAGGAAGAACGCCGCCGCCGAGACGTCCTTCGGCACGACGCGCAGGCCGAAGGGCACGGCGTAGCCGCCGGTCACGCTCACGTGGCGCTCGCCGTCAATCGTGAGCACGTCCAGCCCGAGCATCCGCTCGGTGTGATCGCGCGAGGGCAGCGTCTCGATAACGGTCGTCTCGCCCTCGGCGCCGAGGCCCGCCAGCAGCACGGCGCTCTTGACCTGCGCGCTCGCTACCGGCAGCGGGTACGTGATGGCGCGGAGGCCGCCGCCACGGACGGTCATCGGCGCGTGGCCGTCGGTCATCTCCACCTCGGCGCCCATGTCTCGCAACGGGTTCGCGATCCGGCCCATCGGACGGGAGGAGAGCGAGGCGTCGCCGACGAGCGTGGCGGGCCAGGGGCGCGTGGCGAGGACGCCCGCGAGCAGGCGCATCGTGGTGCCGGAGTTGCCGCAGTCGAGCGGCTCGGCGGGCGCCTTCAGTCCANNNNGGGGACGCCCGCGAGGCCGGGGGCGGGGTGGACGGTGACGGTCATGGGGGAGGGGATCGGCGCGCGGATCGCGGCCGGGGTGTGCTGCGGGTCGGTTACTCGGCGGCGTAGACCACGGGCCACTCCTCCGGCGGCGGCAGCGGGTCGGGGATGTCGCCGCCGCAGTCGCGTTCGCGGACCTCGCGGAGCTGGAGGTCGTCGCCGGAGGTGAGCGCGAAGGTGGAGAGCGTGCCGCAGTCGCCGAGCCCTCGCGCGAGGGCGAACGTGGTCACGACGCCGTCCGCGATGTGGTCCCAGGCGGGCGTGGCGAAGGTGGTGCGCTCGGCCGCCAGCGGCTGGCGGTCGTCGCCGAGGGCGGGGGCGCTGAGCCGCATCGCGCGGTCGCCCGCGATGCGGACGAGGGCGTAGGACCCCTGGTACGCCCCGAAGTCACACGTCACCGCCACGACGGCCTCGGTCTCGGAGACCATGCCGAGGTCCAGCGTGCCGCGCGTCCAGTGGCCGCCGCCTGCGGGCGTGGGCTCGTAGACGGGCGCGCCGGTCTCGTAGTCCAGGTGCGTGTCGCACGCGCGGCCCCAGCCGACCGCCTCGTCCAGCTCGGCCGCCAGCGCCTTCATGCGCAGCGTCTCCGAGCTGCCCGGGTCGGAGGCCTCGGGCGAGAACGAGAGGCCGCGGGCTTCGGCGAGCCACGCCTGCGGATCGAAACCCTCCGTCGCCGGAGCGTCCGGGCTGGCGTCCGGCGTGGACGGCGGCGCGGAGTCCGGGGAGACGCAGGCGACGAAGAGGAGCGCGAGGGCGAGCGGGAGGGCGCGCATCGGAACGGAGGGGATGGAGCGGAGGCTAACGCCGCCAGCGGCGGGAGCGTGCCTACGCTGTCTCCGTCTCGCCGAGGAGCAGCGGCGTGACCTCGTCCAGGAGCACGCGTAGCGGAAGCCGTTGAGCACGATCTCGCGCAGGGCCGCCTCGGGGATGCCGCAGCGGGTGTGCGCCAGCCACAGCTCGTCCGTGACCGAGGTGTGCGAGAAGAGCCGGTTGTCCGTGTTGATGGTCACCGGCACGCCGGCGCGGACGTATTCCGCTACGGGGTGCGCCTCGTAGCTCGCTACCACGTGCGTCTGCACGTTGCTCGTGGGGCAGACCTCCAGCGGGATCTGGCGGTCCACGAAGTAGCGGAGCAGCTCGGGGTCCTGGCCCAGCGTCACGCCGTGGCCGATCCGGTGCGCGCCGCACTTGAAGAGCGCCTGCCGGATGCTGGCCGGTCCGAAGCTCTCGCCCGCGTGCACGGTGATGTTGAGGAGCTCCTTCCGCGCGAGGTAGAAGGCGGCCCCGTGCATCTCGGCGGGGTTGCCGCGCTCGCCGCCGGCGAGGTCGAACCCCACGACGCCGCGGTCGCGGTAGGAGGCGGCGAGCTCCGCCTGCGCGAGGCTGGCGCTCTCGCGGCGGTCCCGGAGGCCGCAGACGATGAGCCCGGTCTTGATCCCGAACTCGCGCTCGGCGTCCGCCAGCCCGGCGAGGACGGCGTCGTTGACCTGCCACATCGTGAGGCCCTCGTCGGTGTGGAGGACGGGGCCGTAGCGGACTTCGAGGTAGCGGACGTTCTCCTTCGCGGCGTCCTCCGCCAGCTCGTACGCGATGCGGTGGAGCGCCTCGCGCGTCTGCATCAGCGGGATGGAGTAGCCGAACCACGCGAGGTACTCCTCCAGCGTGGCGGAGCGGTCGATCTTGCGGAGCTCGGCCTCCAGGCCGTCCTCGGTGTCGGCGGGGAGGAGGTCGTCTTTGCCCTGGGCCTCCGCGAGCTCCAGCATGGTGGAGAGGCGGAGGGAGCCGTCGAGGTGGCAGTGGAGCTCGGCCTTGGGCCAGGCGAGGACGTCGTCGCGAGTGAGGGGCATGGGGGCGTCTGGACTTTCGCGAAGCTACGCCGGGCGGCCCGTGCGGCTCCGGGAGCCGCGATGCGCACCGTGCGAACTCGCGGGGAACGGCGGCGCGCTTGGGAGCCTCTGCGGGTGCCCGCCGTACTTTCTTTCCCAAAGCACCACCCCGCGCGTTCGCGCGCATCCGCTATGAGCCTCGGCCCCTGGGAGATCGCACTCATCTTCCTCGTCGTCCTCCTCGTCTTCGGCGCCAAGCGCATCCCCGAGATCGCGCGTGGCCTCGGCAAAGGCATCCGCGAGTTCAAGGACGCCACCAACGACATCAAGCAGGAGCTGAACGTATCGGAGTCCTCGCGGCAGGTCCCGCAGCAGACAGGCCCAGCCGACGCCCTCGGCGCCCGCCGCCCAGCAGCCGCAGCCCCCGGCCGCGCCGCCCGCCGAGGGCCAGGCGCCCTCCGCGTAAGGCCGCCAGCCCCACGTGCCTGAGGTCCGCCGATCCTTCGCAGGATCCGGCCGGGCCGCCTGCTAGCTTCTCCGTGTCCCGCTGGCGGTTCCGCTGAGCCGCCGGTGCGCCCTTCCCCCGACCGTTCCTCTCGCGCCATGAGCATCCTCGTAAACAAAGACACCCGCCTCGTCGTCCAGGGCATCACCGGCAAGGAGGGCTCCTTCCACGCCCAGCAGATGATGGACTACGGCACGGCCGTGGTCGCGGGCGTGACCCCCGGCAAGGGCGGCCAGGAGCACCTCGGCGTGCCCGTCCGCAACACCGTCCGCGAGGCCGTGGAGCAGGACGGCGCCAACACCTCCGTCATCTTCGTGCCGCCGCCGTTCGCCGCGGACGCCGTGCTGGAGGCCGCCGACGCCGGCATCGAGCTCGTCATCTGCATCACGGAGGGCATCCCGGTGCAGGACATGATCCCGGTCAAGCCCTACCTCGACAAGAAGGGCGTCCGCATGATCGGGCCGAACTGCCCTGGCGTCCTCACCCCCGGTGACAACGTGAAGGTCGGCATCATGCCGACGATGATCTTCTCGCCCGGCAATGTGGGCGTCGTCTCGCGGTCTGGCACCCTCACCTACGAGGCCGTGGACCAGCTGACGCGCGCCGGCCTGGGCCAGAGCACGGCCGTCGGCATCGGCGGCGACCCGATCATCGGGACGCAGTTCCTGGACGCGATCCAGCTCTTCAACGAGGACCCGGAGACGGAGGCCATCGTGATGATCGGCGAGATCGGCGGCAGCGCCGAGGAGGCCGCCGCGGCCTACGTCAAGGAGCACGTGGACAAGCCGGTCTTCGGCTTCATCGCGGGCCGCACGGCGCCTCCGGGCCGCCGCATGGGCCACGCCGGCGCGATCGTCTCCGGCGGCGAGGGCACGGCCGAGGCCAAGCTGGAGGCCATGCGCGACGCCGGCATCACGACGGTGATCAACCTCGCCGAGCTCGGCGACACGGTCAAGGCGCACTTCGAGTCCGTCGCCTAGAGGGTCACGGTTCGGCGCCCGGGGCTCGCACCGACGAGCCCCGGGCCTTGGACCCCGGACCTCAGACCCATGCAGATCCACTCCTCCCGCTTCGTCACGGCCGCGCCCGGCTGGCGCCAGCTGCCCGAGGACGGGACGCCGGAGGTCGCCTTCGTGGGGCGCTCCAACGTGGGCAAGAGCTCGCTGCTCAACGCGATGCTCGGGCGGAAGGCGCTCGCGCGGACGAGCCAGACGCCGGGCAAGACGCAGGCGCTCAACTTCTACCGCATCAACGGCCGCCACGAGCCCTCGGACGGGCCCATCGGGCAGGGCGGCTTCTTCCTCGTGGACCTGCCGGGCTACGGCTACGCCAAGGTCTCGCAGAAGCAGCGCGAGGCGTGGCAGCGGCTCATCGGGACGTACGTGGTGGAGCGGGCGTTTCCGGACGGCCCTCGTCAGGCCCCGCTCCGCGCCGTGATCCAGCTCGTGGACGGCCGCCACCCGCCGACCAAGCTGGACACCGAGCTGGCGCTCATCCTGCGCGAGAGCCCCGCGCCGCACCTCATCGCGCTGACGAAGGGGGACAAGCTCTCCGGCAACGGCCGCCCCAAGGCGGAGGCCCAGGCCCGGAAGCACTTCAAACAGCTGGGGCTGGAGCTGCCGGTCATCGTGACCTCCGCGCAGACGAAGCGCGGCGTGGACGAGTTGTGGCGCTGGATCGAGCCGCTGGTTTAGGGCCCGCACGCGGCTTCGTTTCTGAATCGCGAGACGGAGCCTGATCCGCGCCCACACGCACCGCCAGCGGGAACGAGGGAGGGCGCCCCGCGCGTAGGTGGCCTATGCAGGACCCGCTTCCCCTCGTGCTCGCCGTCGGTCTCGCGCTCGTCCACGTGGTGGGCTGGCGGCTCCGGTTCGCGGAGGTGATCCCGCGGAGCGCGTGGCTGTCCTTTGCCAGCGGGACGTCCGTGGCGTACGTGTTCGTGCACCTGCTGCCGGAGATGGCCGAGCTGCAGGAGGCGCTGGCGGAGATCGGCGCGAGGGAATGGGTCATCGAGCGGCACCACGTCTGGCTGCTCGCGCTGGCGGGACTCGTGGCGTTCTACGGGCTGGAGCGGCAGGCCGCTCGCTCCCGCACGAGCGGCGACGAACGGGCGGCGGACCGCACCGAGGCCGAGGTGTTCTGGGTCCACATGGGCGCGTACGGGCTCTACAATGGGCTCGTGGGCTACCTCCTGGCGTGGGGCGAGAGCCGGACCACGACCGGCGTGCTGCTCTTCGCCCTCGCGATGGCGTTCCACTTCCTCGTCAACGACTCCGGCCTCCGCCACGACCACAAAGCGCGCTACCAGTCGCGCGGGCGGTGGATCCTGGCCGGTGCCGTCGTGGCTGGATGCGCGCTCGGGTTCGTCACCGAGGTGCACGAGGCGACCATCGCGGCGCTGCTCGGCGTGCTGGGCGGGAGCGTCATCCTGACCGTGCTCAAAGAGGAATTGCCGGACGAGCGCGAGAGCCGGCTCTGGCCCTTCGCGCTGGGCGCCATCGCGTACTCCGTGCTGCTGCTGGCGGTCTGAGTGGGCGGGCGCGAGGCCGCCGCCGCCGGTCCCGCGCGCGTACCATTCGGTCTCCCGTCTGCTATTCGTCTCCGCGCCTCTCATGCCGCTTGATCCCCTCGCGGGCCAGCCCGTCCCCGCCGACCGCCTCCCCGACATTCCGGCCCTGCTCAGCGCGTACGCCAGCCGCACGCCGGATCCGGCGTCGCCCGCAGAGCGCGTCAGCTTCGGCACGTCCGGGCACCGCGGCTCCTCGCTGGACGCCCGCTTCAACGAGGCCCACATCGCGGCCACCAGCCAGGCCCTCGTGGAGTACCGCCGCGAGGCCGGCATCACGGGGCCGCTCTACATCGGGATCGACACGCACGCGCTCTCGCGGCCGGCCTTCGAGACGGCGCTAGAGGTCTTCGCCGCGAATGGCGTCACGGTTCGGATCCAGGAGGGCGACGGGTTCACGCCCACGCCTGCGGTCTCGCACGCCATCCTCGCGCACAACCGCGAGGGCACCGGCGCCCGCGCCGATGGCGTGGTCATCACGCCCAGCCACAACCCACCGCAGGACGGCGGCTTCAAGTACAACCCGCCCACGGGCGGCCCGGCAGGGGGCGAGATCACCGGGCCGGTGCAGGACCGCGCCAACGAGATCCTGGAGAACGGCCTGCGCGAGGTCCGGCGCGTCCCGCTGGCGGAGGCGCTCGCCGCCGACACCACGCATCGGCATGACTTCGTGCGGCCCTACGTGGACGGCCTCGCGGACGTGCTGGACATGGACGCCATCGCGAACAGCGGCCTCCGCATCGGCGTGGACCCGATGGGCGGCGCGGCGGTGGGCTACTGGGCGCCCATCGCGGAGCGCTACGGGCTGGATCTGGAGGTCGTCAACGAGGCCGTGGATCCGGCCTTCGCGTTTATGCGGCTGGACCGCGACGGCAAGATCCGGATGGACTGCTCCTCGCCCTATGCGATGGCGGGTCTGGTGGAGCTGAGCGACCGCTTCGACATCGCTTTCGGCAACGACCCGGACGTGGACCGCCACGGGATCGTCGCGCCGAGCTCCGGGCTGATGAACCCGAACCACTACCTCGCCGTGGCCATCGAGTACCTGTTCGCGCACCGGCCGGGCTGGTCCGAGAGCGCCGCCGTGGGCAAAACGCTCGTCTCGTCGTCCATGATCGACCGCGTGGTGGCGGGACTCGGCCGTCCGCTGGCGGAAGTGCCCGTCGGGTTCAAGTGGTTCGTGGACGGGCTGCGGTCCGGCCGCTACGCCTTCGGCGGCGAGGAGAGCGCGGGCGCCTCGTTCCTGCGGAAGGACGGCTCCGTCTGGACGACCGACAAGGACGGCCTGCTCCTCGGCCTGCTGGCGGCGGAGATCACCGCCGTCACCGGCCGCGATCCCGGCGAGCGGTACGCCGCGCTCGAAGACCGCTTCGGCTCCCCGGTCTACGCCCGCACCGATGCTCCCGCCACGCGCGAGCAGAAAGCTGCCCTCAAAGCGCTCTCGCCCGAGGCCGTCCAGGCCGACACCCTCGCGGGCGAGCCCATCACGGCCGTCCTCACCCGCGCCCCCGGCAACGACGCGCCCATCGGCGGGCTGAAGGTGACGACCGCCAGCGGGTGGTTCGCCGCTCGCCCCTCGGGCACGGAGGACGTGTACAAGATCTACGCGGAGAGCTTCCGCGGCGAGGACCACCTCGCGAGGCTCCAGGCCGAGGCGCGCGACCTCGTTCAGGGCGCATTCGACCGGGCGTAGCGCGCGGCACCCAGCGGCGTCCGCTCGTCGCGCTGGCGGCGGCCGCCAGCGGGGCGGGAGCGTGCCTTGTGCTCGGGCGTTCGCGGCTCCACCTTGCGCCGTCACCGCCTCTGCTCCCATGCTCCGCATCCTGCTCGCTCTGCTCCTCCTCGCGCCCGGCGCGATCGCCCAATCTGCCGCGTGGCCGGACTCGCTGGCCGGTGGGCCGGTGCCGCCGGCGGAGGTCCCGAGGCTCCGCGCCATCGCGGGGGCGGTCTCCGCAGACCGCATCGAGGCGGACATCCGGACGCTCGCGGGCTTCGGCACGCGGCACACGCTCAGTGACACCGCCAGCGCGACGCGCGGCATCGGGGCGGCGCGGCGGTGGTACCGCGCCCAACTGGAGCGGATCTCCGAGGCCTGCGGCGGTTGCCTGGAGATCGTGGAGGTGCGCGAGGTCGTCTCCGGCGAGCGCCGCATCCCGGACCCCGTGGAGGTGGTCAGCCTCCTCGCCATCCAGCGCGGCACGTCGGACCCCGACCGGATGGTGATGATGTCCGGCGACATCGACTCCCGCGCGTCCGACGCGCTGGACGGGACGAGCGACGCGCCCGGCGCGAACGACAACGCCTCCGGGCTGGCGGGCACGCTGGAGGCCGCCCGCGTCCTCACGCAGCACACGTTCCCCGCGAGCATCGTCTACGCTGGGCTGAGCGGCGAGGAGCAGGGGCTCTTCGGCGGGCAGCACGTCGCGGCGTACGCTCGCGCGAACGGCTGGCGGATCACGGCCGTCCTCAACAACGACATGATCGGCAACACCTGCGGGATCGACGGGGTGTGCGACAACACGAGCGCCCGCGTCTTCTCCGAGGGCACGCGCGCGGTGGAAACGGAGCGCGAGGCGACGGTCCGCCGCTACACCGGCGGCGAGGTGGACAGCCCCTCGCGGAACGTCGCGCGGTACGTGGACCGGATGGCGGACGAATACATCCGCAACCTGGACATCATGATGATCTACCGGAACGACCGGTTCGGCCGCGGCGGCCACCACACGCCGTTTGTGGAGGCGGGCTTTCCGGGCGTCCGCATCATGGAAACGCACGAGCACTACGACCGCCAGCACCAGGACCTCCGGACCGAGGACGGCCGCCACTTCGGCGACACCGTGGAGTTCGTGGACTGGGACTACGCTGCGAAGCTGACCGCACTCAACGCCGTCGCGCTGGCGGGGATGGCGGGCGCGCCCGCGCCGCCGCAGAACGTGAGCGTCTCCGGCGCCGTCCGGCCGAGCACGACGCTCGCATGGGACCGCCCGGACCTCGCGGAGAACCCGCACCACGCCGGCGTCCGCGTCTGGTGGCGCCTGACGACGAGCCCGCAGTGGGAGCGGAGCGTGTTCGTGCCGGACAACGGCGAGGCCCGCCAGCGCTACACGCTGGAGAACGTCGTCATCGACAACTACTTCTTCGGCGTGTCCGCGGTAGCGGAGCGAGAGCCCGGTCGTGTTCCCCGGGCCGGCGGGCGCGTTCGAGTAGCCGCGCCCCTGGGGCCCGGTGAGCGGCGCGGTCAGACGGTAGCCGGGCTCGGCCGGCTGGCGGCGGGCTCCGGCGGGAGCATCCGGAGCGCCCCGCGCACGAGGTCCAGTGCCACCACGATGGTGCCGCGGAGCTTGAGGAACGCCGAGGCCGCGGCGGCATCGTCCTTCGCGTCGGCGGCGTCTCGCACGAGGCGTGCCGCGCTGCCCATCGGGGCGACGTGGAGGAGGTCCGCGATGGAGGCGAGCGTGTGGCCCAGCCGGGCCGCCGTGGCGTGGTCGCCCTCGTGGAGCGCGCGGCCGCACG
>LWDU01041956.1_pt1 | contig 11545 bp, 8 predicted proteins | sample 727161 | NCBI WGS metagenome assembly LWDU01 (sample SAMN04566230, study PRJNA314399) | hydrothermal vent metagenome | isolation source: deep sea hydrothermal plume seawater | place: Mexico: Gulf of California, Guaymas Basin | collected 2004-07-11 | reverse complement strand
TAACACCCCTTATGTGTGTCGACAAAGACCTAGAGGAATTGACTGATTTTACTGATTTAGTGACCGAGTCAGAACAAATAAATCAAGATTGGAGCATTGTTTTAGTTGCCTGCTTATCTGGACAAAATGGTCTGCCCACATCGTCTGAATCGGTGGAGAAAGCGCTCAAAATGATGGTTCAAGCGACTCATGATAGCAGTGCCTTTTCAAAATTTTTAGCTTTTGACAGACAAGGTGTTTTATTAAGCTTTTCCTGATCTCAACGTGAAAAATTTATGAGCGCTACGACTAAACCCTCCGGATAAAAACACCGACTATTTTTTACCACTTTTCTGACCATTAAATGCATTAATAAGGATCATTTTATAGTATTCATAAGTTAGCGCACTGTCCTATTTAAAACCTTTTCTATTTTGAAATAACTATGGCAAGACCCTCTAAAGTAATAACCTCATTTGTTTCTGAAACTAGGCAATAAAAAAACTAATCATCTACAACACATTTAGCATGCTTTTTTTATAAAAACAATCAAAAATAGATTATCCACGATGACAAATACAAAGCTCTTTTAAAATACCGTCACTGAGACCATAAACCCACCCATGGACAGTAAGGTTCTTCCTTTTCTTCCAAGCATTCTGCACCACCGTGGTATTACAAACACTTCGCACTTGTTCTTGTACATTTAATTCACATAACTTATCAAAATGCTCATCACCCTCTAACTGACTCAATTGTTCGGAATACAACCGCTGCACATCTTTAATATGACCCAGCCAATTATCAATCATGCCATGATCACCGCCCTCTATGACAGCCTTAACACCCCCACAACCATAATGACCGCAAACAATGATATGTTCCACCTCAAGAACCTCAACGGCATACTGCATGACCGAGAGGCAATTCATATCAGAATGCACTACAATATTTGCAATATTTCGGTGCACAAAAACCTCACCCGGGGGTAAATCAATAATCTGATCAGCTGATACTCGGCTATCAGAACAACCAATCCAAAGATACTTAGGTGTTTGCTGCTGCGCTAATTGACTAAAAAACGATGGATTTTCTTCTACTTTATGCTTCGCCCATAATGCATTTCTATCTAAAAGACTTTCTAAACCAGACATGCTTTAACTCCTCAATCAAGAACCCAACTAACCCATAAAATTACTGAAGCACCACATCAAATTCAACAACATGCAATAAAACCCCTGCTTCATTGACCAACTCAACGGACCACGGCCCTACCGAATAAGCTGTTAGCAATTTACTGGTATAAGTTCGCCACCGATTGCCCCGAATGATCTTCTTCTTTTCAAAAATAACCTTACCTCGATGTTTCCAGACATGCGAGACGCTCTGCCCTTTCATTCCGTTTAACTCCGTAAAAAAGAACACGCCCACCGCAAATTCTTTATTGACCTGCACTGGCGTTTCAACCTGTCCAAAAGGTTCTCTATTTGCCACGCCCTGTGCTAATCGTGCTCGAATAACGCCCTGCGCCATGGCTTTATTGACCTCCGTTTTCTTTTTTGGCGGTTTAACTTTATTCCTTAATACCGGTTGCTGTACTTTTTGTGCAATCTCTTTAGAACCAATCGATTGATGGGTAATAATCGACGCTCCTTTTGAGCCCCCCGTAGTCGTCTCCAAAGCCGTATCCGAAGCCGTGAAAAACCCATAAACAACAACTACCAGTAAGCACGCTGCGAAAGCAATTCGCCCATGATTCCACTCGGTTACCATTCGAGGCGGAGAAATTACCTCAGCCATGGTGTTATTTTTGGCTACATTAACTCTAATCACTACCGGCTTTTTAGTGTCTGCCATACTTTCCTCAATTATGCGCAAATTTTATATTTGTACTGCTTCAAAAAACGTATACTCTTAATTAAAGTGTATACAGATTAATGTATCATTTTAAAGTAAGAAATGGGTGGCTATCTTAACTTTCACTCCTAAAGGTTACCATGACCAATTGGCTAAAAAAATTTCACTCCACTTCAGCACTCAATGGGGGCAACGCCACCTATATTGAAACCCTTTACGAACAATATCTGGATCATCCAGAATCTATCCCACAAACCTGGCAACAAGTCTTTAAAGCCATCAAAGGTTTTAATCATACCGACACGGCCCACCGTCCCATTTTAGACTATTTCAACACCCTCAGCACACTGCCGCCGAACCAAAGAACCCCGGCACAAAAAACCCACCCTAACGCAAATAGCCACAAGCAAGCGGGCGTTGATAAATTAACACATTATTATAGAAAACACGGCCATAGAATTGCTACTACGAACCCACTGCAGCCTCCCCCTGACGCTGACGCTGGCTTTCATCTTGACACTTATGATCTGGATCAATCGGATCTGTCCTGTTATTTCTCATCCGACCTTCTTGCCGATAAAAATCGACTGACTTTAGCCACTATTCTGACTCAATTAAAGACCGTGTACTGTCAAAGTATTAGTGCAGAGTATTTGCATATTGTTGACCCTAAAGTCTCATCTTGGGTCAAAACACACCTTGAACACAACACCCATCATATTGACCCCGAAAGAAAAATAGCCCTGCTACAAACCTTAACGGCTGCTGAAGGTATTGAAAAATATTTACACCGGACCTACATCGGTCAAAAAAGATTTTCTCTCGAAGGCGGTGAAAGCTTAATTGCGCTACTGGATGAACTCGTTCATCAATCAAGCCGCCAAAAAGTCAACGAAATTGTTCTCGGCATGGCTCATCGCGGCCGCCTCAATGTACTCATCAACATTCTGGGGAAAAGCCCAAGCCTCTTATTTGAAGAATTCGAGAATCTCCCTAGTCATTTAACAAGCAACAACGCCGGCGATGTTAAGTATCATCAAGGTTTTTCTTCAAATATTGCCACGCCTACTGGACCCGTGCATTTAGCCTTAGCATTTAATCCATCCCATTTAGAAATAATCAGCCCGGTTATCATGGGTTCTACCCGTGCCCGTCAAGACCGTTATAAAAAAAACGAACGAACCCAGGTCTTACCGGTTGTCATTCACGGTGATGCAGCCTTTGCTGGACAAGGGATTGTCATGGAAACGCTAAATATGTCTGCCACACGGGCTTACACAATTTGCGGCACCATTCATATTGTTATCAACAATCAAATCGGCTTTACTACCAGTCACCCGCTGGATGCACGGTCCACACTCTATTGCACCGATATTGCCAAAATCATCCAAGCACCTATTTTTCATGTGAATGCAGATGATCCCATTGCCGTCATTAAAGTCACTCAGCTGGCACTTGATTTTCGCATGCATTTTCAAAAAGATGTCATTATTGACCTCATCTGTTACCGTCGCCACGGCCACAATGAGGCCGATGAACCCGCCGTGACCCAACCTTTAATGTATCAAACTATTCGACAACACCCCACAACACTTAAACTATTTACCGAACAATTAATACAACAAAACATCATTAGCGCTGACCAAGCTACCCAGATAGAACACGACTATGAAACAGCACTCAAAAATAACAAAGCCATTTCAAAACCACGCTTAAGTGATAGCACCTATAGATTCGCTAACCAATGGGATAAATATTTCAACAGCCCTTGGGATACTGACTGTGAAACACAGGTTCCGCTAACCACGCTTAAAAACTGTCATCAGCAACTATTAAAACTACCCCCCGCGTTTAAAATTCATCCTGTTGTGAGCAGAATTATGACCCGCCATCGTCAAATGATGACCGGAACCCTACCCATTGACTGGGGCTTTGCCGAAAATATGGCTTACGCAACCTTAGTACTGGAAAATGAAAATATTCGCTTGACCGGACAAGATGTCGGACGCGGCACCTTTGCACACCGTCACGCGATCCTACACGATCAAAACAATGGCCATCGCCATATCCCACTACAGCATATCAATAAGAATCAGGGTCGCTTTGAAATTTATGACTCTTTGCTCTCAGAAGCCGGCGTTCTGGCGTTTGAATATGGCTACAGCACCACCGCACCAAATACACTGGTTATCTGGGAAGCACAATTTGGTGATTTTGCGAATGGCGCACAAGTGGTTATTGATCAATTCATTACTTCTGGTGAAAGCAAATGGGGTCGTCTCAGTGGTCTTGTCATGTTAATGCCTCATGGTTTTGAAGGTCAAGGTGCTGAACATTCTTCAGCTCGATTGGAACGTTTTTTACAACTTTGCGCTGAAAAAAATATTCAAGTTTGCGTCCCCTCCACACCGGCACAAATCTTTCATTTATTACGCCGCCAACAACGTCGCCTCGTTAGAAAGCCCTTGATCATTATGAGCCCTAAAAGCCTGCTCCGTCACAAACAAGCTACATCAACACTTAAAGAACTCACCGATGGCGCCTTCCTGCCGCTGATCGCTGACCCTTGCTCTAACCACTGCAGTCAAATTAAGACCCTTATCTTATGTTCTGGGAAAGTCTATTATGATCTTGCCCGCGCTAAACAAGACACTGAATTACCTTCTCTACTGCTTATTCGTATTGAACAACTATACCCATTCCCAGCCAAGGCTCTATCAGCACAACTCGAACAATACCCTAATTTAACCGAACTTATTTGGTGCCAAGAAGAACCCCGTAACCAAGGTTCATGGAACCAAGTTAAACACCGCCTGAGAAAAATTGTTTCCGGAAGATTCCCGGTAAATTATGTCGGCCGGCCGCCCTCAGCAGCACCTGCCTCAGGGAATTACGCCAACCATTGCCAACAACAAGCTACCGTCATTAACAAAGCGCTTAACTGCGCCAAAAACCATTTACAACGCTTATGACTATTGAAATAAAAGTTCCTAATCTACCTGAATCAATTGCTGATGCGACACTGATTAATTGGCATAAAAAAATTGGCGATCCTATTGCTAAGGGCGAGAATTTAATTGACCTAGAAACAGACAAAGTCGTTATGGAGGTCCCCGCACCCGAATCCGGTCACTTAACTCACCTGTTCAAAGACAACGGAGCCACCGTCACCAGTGGCGAGGTACTAGCCACTTTCGAGATCATAACGCCCACGGCAGCAGTCACCCAACCAACCAACCAACGCCCAAAAGATTCTGACTTAAGTCCCGCAACCAGACGTATCGTTCATGAAAAACAACTGGATGTTAGCCCAATAAAAGGCTCGGGAAAACACGGCCATATTACTAAGCAAGATATTCAAAATCACCTCTCACAAAACGAGCATAATGCTAAAACAAACACCCCTGAGGCAGAAGCGTTACAAAACCATGGCGCATTGACCCACAACGAAGAAACACGGCCTCAAAAACGCGTGGCTATGAGCAGGCTTCGCGCTAGAATCTCAGAACGTTTATTACAAACACAGCAACAGTCCGCCTCTTTAACCACCTTTAACGAAATTAACATGGCTAGCGTTATCGCCATTCGCAACGAATACAAAATGCCTTTTCATACCCAATATGGGGTAAAACTAGGTTTTATGTCTTTTTTTATTAAAGCCGCTACAGAAGCATTAAAAGAGCACCCCATCATTAATGCCAGCGTTGATAAAAACGATATTATTTACCATGGATTTTATGATGTCGGCGTGGCCATTTCTTCGCCTAGAGGATTAATCGTTCCGGTATTACGTGATACCGATCAACTCAATTTCGCACAAATTGAAAAGGCAATCGCTACCTTCGCACAACAAGCTACCGACGGCTCTCTGGCTTATGACGATCTGGTCGGGGGTACCTTTACCATTACCAATGGCGGAACCTTTGGCTCCCAGTTATCCACACCGCTACTTAACCCACCTCAAAGTGCCATTTTAGGCATGCACGTGATCCAAGACAAAGCCGTTGTAGAACAAGGTGAAATTGTTATTCGTCCGATGATGAACCTAGCACTCACTTACAACCATTGTCTTATTGATGGTCGTGATGCGGTATTGTTTTTAAAAACGATCATTAACAACTTAGAATCACCTGAAAAACTACTCCTTAATCTCTAGCCAACTAGGCGTCTACACTTAATCCATCGACCCGTTTAAAACCTTGCGGTAAAAATAATCCTCGCCGCGCCCGAGCACCACTATAGTGCTCAATATCACTGCGCTTCAAACGCAAATGCCGCTTACCTGATAAAATTTTCACACTCTGCCCCTGTTCAACAGAGACAATACCAACACACAACAGTGCATCCGTCTTAGCCGCTAGATCCTGAGTTGGGATCTGTATTAATTTATTGCCTTTACCCCGCAGCAAAATAGGCACTTCAGCGACAGAAAAAATCAATAACCGCCCTTGCTGAGTCACTACCACAACCTGATCAGTCTCATGATAGATACGAGCCGGTTTTAAGACACTAGCGGCCTCAGGCAAAGCCAAGACCACCTTCCCTGCTTTATTCTTTGTTGCCAGGTCTTTTAATTGCACTCTAAAGCCATAGCCTGCACTGCTCGCCAACAAGTACCAGTCATCAGGGTTGCCCGCTAACACCGTCGAAAACAATGAGCCAACCGGTGGCTTTAACCGTCCTGTTAACGGTTCTCCCTGACTGCGCGCAGAGGGTAAATCATGTGTCGTGGTCATATAACAACGACCGACTGAATCTAAAATATAAACCGGCTGTGTGGTTCGTCCTAAAGCGATATGTAAACAACCATCTCCTGCTCGATAATTTAAGGTCTGTGGATCAATCTCATGCCCTTTAGCCGCTCGGATCCAACCTTTCTGAGATAACACAATGGTCAACGGATCATTCGCTATCAACAAGGCTGTATCCAAAACCTGTGATGCTCCTCGCGCTATGACCGGAGAACGTCTATCGTCGCCAAATTCCTCAGCATCCGACTCAATTTCCTGTTTAATTAATTTCTTTAATAATCGGCTCGAGGCTAAGGTCTTTTCTAGACTGTCCCGCTCAGCTTGTAACGCTTCTTGCTCACCGTTAATTTTAATTTCTTCTAATTTGGCTAAATGACGCAATTTTAAATCTAAAATAGCCTCTGCCTGAATTTCAGATAAATTAAACCGGGCCATCAAAACCAGTTTAGGCTCATCTTCATAACGAATAATATTAATCACTTCATCAATATTAAGAAAGGCCGTCAACAAACCATCGAGAATATGTAATCGAGCTAAAACCTTATCGAGACGTACTTGTAATCGTCGCCGTACTGTTGCCGTTCTAAAGGTGAGCCATTCGGTTAAAATTTCTTTAATATTTTTAACTTGGGGACGACCATTAAGCCCGATCATATTCAAGTTAACCCGATAAGTCTTTTCCAAATCAGTGGTTGCAAATAAATGCGACATCACCTCATCAACATCGACGCGTCTAGAACGAGGGACAATCAATAACCGCGTGGGCGTTTCATGATCAGATTCATCTCGGAGATCTTCAATCATGGGTAATTTCTTCGCTAACATCTGCGCCGCTATCTGCTCTAGTAGCTTTGCACCTGACACCTGATGCGGCAAAGCCGTTACAATAATATGCCCGTCTTCAAGCTCATATTTAGCTCGCATTCTTATCGAACCATTACCGTGCACATAAAGCTTTCGAATATCTTCTTGCGGGGTAATAATTTCTGCTTCGGTCGGATAATCAGGACCCTTAATATAATCAAAAAGCGCTTCTAAGGGCGCCTCAGGATTATTTAACAAATAAATGCAAGCACTCGCCACCTCGCGCAGATTATGCGGTGGAATATCCGTAGTCATACCTACCGCAATCCCGGTGGTACCATTTAACAAAATATTGGGGAGTCGATTAGGCAACAACAATGGCTCCTGTAATGTGCCATCAAAATTAGCAGTCCACTCAACAGTCCCTTGACCCAATTCACTTAGGAGTGTTCTTGCATAGGCTGTTAAGCGCGACTCCGTGTAACGCATAGCCGCAAAGGATTTAGGATCATCTGGTGAGCCCCAATTACCCTGCCCATCAACCAATGGATAACGGTATGAAAAAGACTGTGCCATCAAAACCATTGCTTCATAACAAGCCGCATCCCCATGCGGATGATATTTCCCCAAAACATCACCCACTGTTCGCGCTGATTTTTTGTGTTTGGATAAGGCTGATAAGCCCAATTCACTCATGGCATAAATGATCCGGCGCTGAACCGGTTTTAAGCCATCCGCAATGTTGGGTAAGGCCCGGTCAAGAATGACATACATGGTGTAATCTAGATAGGCCTTCTCAGTAAATTCCTGAAGAGGTAAGCGCTCAAAATTTTCTTGAATTTCCATTATTTCAAAACATCCAAAGTTAAAACAAAACCGCTATAAATCGGCCATATTACCTTTTTCCTCTAACCATTGCCGCCGGTCCTGAGAACGTTTTTTTGCTAATAATAAGTCCAGCATTTCTGTTGCCACACCCTCTTCCTCAACCGTTAACTGAACCAACCGACGGGTATCAGGATTCATGGTTGTTTCCCGCAATTGCAATGGATTCATCTCACCCAGCCCTTTAAACCGCTGAATATTTATTTTGCCTTTTAATTTATCCATTTTTATACGATCCAAGACCCCCTGACGCTCTGCATTATCTAACGCATAAAAAACCACTTTACCCACATCAATTCGATATAGCGGCGGCATGGCCACAAAGATATGACCGGCATTCATGACCGCCCTAAAATGTTGGTAAAATAGAGCACAGATCAAAGTAGCAATATGATTACCGTCAGAATCCGCATCGGCTAAAATACACACTTTTCCATACCGTAAATTAGACAAATCATCGGAGCCCGGGTCCACACCCAATGCCACAGCAATATCATGAACCTCCTGCGAAGCCATGACTTGCATTGAATCCACTTCCCAAGTATTTAATATCTTCCCGCGTAACGGCATAATGGCCTGAAATTCACGGTTCCGTGCCTGCTTAGCTGATCCCCCCGCAGAATCCCCTTCCACCAAAAATAACTCCGTCCGCGTCAAATCCTGTGCCGAACAATCCGCTAACTTACCGGGCAACGCCGGGCCTGAGGTGATTTTCTTTCGTACCACTTTTTTACTGGAGTTAAGTCGTTTTTGTGCACTGGCAATAATTATATCTGCAATCTGTTCACCAATACTGGGGTGTTGATTCAACCAAAGACTAAAGGTATCTTTGGCAACACCGGAAATAAAAACCACACACTCTCTCGAGCTCAATCGTTCCTTGGTTTGACCGGAGAATTGAGGATCTTCTAACTTCACCGACAAGATAAAATGACATCGGTCCCAAACATCCTCCGGTGCGATTTTTACGCCCCGAGGCAATAACGAACGAAAATTACAAAACTCCCGAATCGCTTCGGTTAGACCCGCACGAAGGCCATTAACATGCGTTCCGCCTAGAGGTGTCGGCACTAAATTAACATAACTCTCCGCCGTTCCTTCTGAACGGCTCTCGTTTAACCACGTCACCGCCCATTCAACCGCTTCATGCTCACCGACTTGTACTTGCATAAATGGCGGCTCAGGAATACATTCGGCATCGCCTATTTGCTCTAACAAATATTCTTTTAACCCATCCTGATAACACCACTGCCACTGTTCCTGAGACCCTTCAACTGTCAGTGTAATTTGTAAACCAGGACAAAGAACCGCTTTGGCTTGTAAGACATGCTTTAATTTAATAATGGAAATATTACAACTGTCAAAATAACGTCCATCGGGCCAAAACCGAACCACACTGCCGGTAATATTACGTCCGATGGTAGCTATCTTAACTAACTCCGTTTGTTTCTCTCCATGAGCAAAACCCATTTTATAAACGCCACCGTCGCGCTTAGTTTCAACTTCTAACCGCAAAGACAAGGCATTAACCACCGATACCCCGACACCGTGTAAGCCCCCGGAAAACTGATAATTTTTATTAGAGAACTTTGCGCCCGCATGTAACCGTGTCAGAATTAATTCGACCCCTGAAATACCGTGCTCAGGGTGCATATCAACAGGCATGCCACGGCCATTATCCGTGACTTCTACGCCACCATCAGTAGCGATATGAACAGTAATAACGCTAGCAAACCCAGCGAGCGCCTCATCAACACTGTTATCAACCACTTCTTGAACTAAATGATTGGGTCGCGTCGTATCGGTATACATTCCTGGGCGTTTACGAACCGGATCAAGGCCACTGAGCACCTCAATTGCAGCTGAATTATATGTATCACTCATCTGTATATTGTCTTTCTTCCCTAATTTTTAAGATATAATGATCGCTTTAGCTACGATTTGGCTATCGTAACATTAAAATAATTCAATATATTAAATATGGCCCGAAAAAACATCACCCAATTTGAAGAAACATTGGCCGCATTGGAACTACTGGTTGAACAACTGGAGAAAGGTGATTTATCGCTTGAAGAATCACTAAAATCTTTTGAACAAGGCGTTAAACTTACCCGCGCGTGCCAAACTGCATTACAAGAAGCCGAACAAAAAGTACAAATACTACTTGAAAAAAATGGCACTGAACAATTAGAAAAATTTGACGATGAATAACAATCCTCTAAAAGACTATATCAAGCTATGTCAGTCTCGTACTGAGAATGCCTTAGAACACCGATTACCTTCGGCAGATATTCTGCCTAAAAAACTGCATGAAGCGATGCGCTATACCGTTCTAAATGGCGGCAAACGTATGCGTCCGTTATTGACTTATTGTGCAGGGCAAGTGCTTAATATCCCTCCTGAGGCCCTAGACGGTCCAGCTTGTGCGGTTGAGTTCATTCACGTTTATTCCTTAATTCATGACGATTTACCGGCCATGGATGATGATGATCTACGTCGTGGCAAACCAACCTGTCATATTGCTTACGATGAGGCCACCGCCATTTTAACCGGTGATGCTCTTCAGGCGCTTGCTTTCCAAATTCTGGCTCATGACCCCAGTATCACAACGCCAGCGGACCATCGTCTAAAAATGATTACCGCCCTAGCCAAAGCTAGCGGCTCACAAGGCATGGTTGGCGGTCAAGCTATTGACCTTGAATCGGTGGGTAAGAAAATCTCACTCCCTGAATTAGAAAATATGCACATCCATAAGACCGGCGCCTTGATTCGAGCCAGTATACAATTAGCCACATTGGCTAAACCGAATATTGATCCTGATACCATCAAAAACCTAGACCACTATGCCAAATGCATCGGTCTGTCCTTTCAAGTCAAAGATGATATTCTTGATGAAGAAAGTGATACTGAGACGCTCGGTAAAACACAAGGAAAAGACCAATCCAATGCTAAGCCTACCTATCCAGCCTTATTAGGTCTCAATGGTGCTAAACAAAAAGCCCAAGAATTACACCAGCAAGCACTAGACAGTTTAACTATTTTTGGTTCTGAAGCAGACTTACTACGGGCGCTATCGCTCTATATCATTGAGCGCACCCACTAAGTCTTATGCTCAGAAAATCACCCGTTATCCCACGAACCTATCACCTGTAAAATAACCATGAATTCTAAAGGCAGCTACCCCTTACTGAGTCAGATAGAGAAACCGGAAGACTTACGTACACTCTCAGAAGATCAACTTAAGCCCTTAGCTAAGGAATTACGTGAGT
>LWDU01040273.1_pt1 | contig 11547 bp, 15 predicted proteins | sample 727161 | NCBI WGS metagenome assembly LWDU01 (sample SAMN04566230, study PRJNA314399) | hydrothermal vent metagenome | isolation source: deep sea hydrothermal plume seawater | place: Mexico: Gulf of California, Guaymas Basin | collected 2004-07-11 | reverse complement strand
TGTGATCAACTGGCTGATTTTGATACTTCCATTATCAAAATCTTCCCATTCTTCGGTTTCCACCATCAAACCATAGGGCAATTCCTGATAAAGTTTGTTGAAGAGTTTTTCGCGGGTAATTTCTGCTGCCATCAGGCGCATCGGCATATCGCTGACCTGATCTTCAGGGTAATGCCACGGACTTTCAGGTAGACGCGTGGACAGCCAGCGTAGAATATCGTCCGTGCCTTTTTCCTTGAGTGCGGAAATCATAAAGGTCGCATCAAAGTCATACAGATCATTCAGCGCAATACTCATTTGCAGCAGTTTCTCTTTCGCGATCTTATCGACTTTGTTCAGAACCAGAATGGCCGGCCTGCCGTTAGCTTCTTCACCAAGCCTTTTAATCAGCTTGGTTGTTTTAGGATCGCTCACTGATTTGCTGGCATCCACAACGAACATTACCATATCGGCCTCGGCACCACCTTGCCATGCTGCGGACACCATAGCGCGCTCAAGGCTTTTAGACGGGTTAAAGATACCGGGCGTATCAATCAGGATAATCTGTGCGTGTTCATACAGCGCAATACCACGCACATTGGCGCGGGTTGTCTGTACTTTCGGGGAAACGATGCTGACCTTCGTGCCGACCAAGGCGTTCAATAATGTGGACTTACCCGCATTCGGGGCACCCAGTACGGCAACAAAGCCACAACGGCTAGGCTCTTGCATCAAGACTCCATTTCTTTTAAGTGAGCGAGTAACATGGCGGCTGCGTCCTTTTCGGCCTTACGGCGTGAGGCGCCCCTTGATGTCCAAGGCGGAAAGCTCTCGACTGTTACGCGAATTTCAAATGTCGGGGCATGATCAGGCCCATCGCGGCCGACCAGCTCGTATTTAGGTAGCGGCAAGCCACGTCCTTGTGCCCATTCCTGCAATGCGGTTTTAGGATCTTGCGGCGGGGCGCGCATAATCAAAATCGATTTACCCCAAAGACGTTTAATCGCCTTTTCGCAGGCCTCCATGCCGCCATCCACATAAAGCGCGCCAATCACGCCCTCTACACCATCAGCCAGAATATTTTCATTGCTGGCACCGCCCGCAGCACGCTCGGCTTCGGAGAACTGCATGGCAGCCCCTAAATTCATAAGCTTGGCGATTTTAGCCAGCATACGGCCCTGCACCAGCGCCGCATGACGTTTTGCCAGATCACCTTCGGCTTCATCGGGATAGGTTTCCCAAAGCATATGCGCAATCACAAGACCGACAACGCGATCGCCCAGAAACTCCAGACGTTCGTAGTTCTTCGCTGCCCCTGTACTGGAATGCGTTAAGGCGCGCATCAATAATTCTGTGTTTTGAAATTGGTAATCAAGACTGTCTTGCAAGTCCTGCAACGGATCCATGCCCATTTGTATTGTCCTTTTATTATTGGTTTAAAAGGACGTTATGCCTGTCCCCGCTTGGGCCGTTTACACGAAACGGGGACGGATATAACGTCTATTACCGTTATATGCCTGAAATCTAAAGATTTTGTCAAGAAAATCGATATTACGACTATTCAGGGCGCACAGGCGACAGCGATTTGAACAGGCGATCATAGCGAATAGATTTTGGCCAGCGCCAGACTTGACCCATATTGGCGTATCCATTGGTCGAGAAGAAAATAAAGCTCGCACGGCCCACTATGTTTTCAGCAGGAATATAGCCCACAAGCTTTTGCACGCGGCTGTCTTGGGAATTATCGCGATTATCGCCCATCGCAAAATAGTGACCTTCAGGAACTACGAACTCATCCGTATTGTCCAGCATTTCAGAGTCGGACTCTTCATAGATGCTATGCACTACACCGCCAGGCAGAGTTTCCAGATATTCCATGACGCTGACCATATGGCCGTCTTCATTTATTTCACGAAGCTTCACAGGCTCGCGCGGCACTTTGCGGCGGTTGATATATAGCTCACCATCAATGACCTGAACGGTTTCACCAGGCATCGCAACTACGCGCTTGATATAATCAATGCTCGGGTTGCTTGGCAGTTTAAAGACAATAACGTCACCACGCTTTGGTTCGCGGCCGCCAGCCCAAATGCGGCCCTCAATAGGCGCAAAGCTGAACGGGAATGAGTGTTTGGAATAGCCATATGCCGGTTTGCTAACAAACAGATAATCACCAACCAACAATGTAGGCTTCATGGAACTGCTAGGAATATTAAACGGCTCTAAAAAGAATGTACGGATAATCAGTGCCAAGATAATGGCTACGACAGCCGTCTTCAGAAACTCGGCCCATTCTTCACGGGCGGTCAAAGGTGCCTCGTGCTCTTTTTCAGGCGCGGAATTTTCTGTCTGATCTTTCATATCAACGCTTTTTGTACCTGTATCCATCTGCCCGTTTTAGCCCATGACAATTCAGAATGCCAGTGCTATGTTAGGCTTATAAGAGAATAAACTTAAATGAACGGGGATGACATGACTTTATCAAAAGAATTTATCGCAGCCGACGAAGGCGCCAGAGACAATCCAGCAATGGAAGGTTACCGTGACGGCCCTGCGCGCGAAGGTTTTGGTAATGGCGTATCCGCTGATGGCAAAGGCCTGACGATTGGCCCTGACCCGATTATCATCTAAACAGATTCAATAATTACAAACGCGCTAACCATTGGCGGCTCGTCACTGAGTGCCAAATGAAGCCTTGCTGTCTGCCCTTCAGGCGTTAAAGCCTGTAAGCGTTCCAGTGCTTTACCGCTTAGTTCAATATGCGGCTTACCCCGCTCGTCCTTGATGATATCAATATCCGTAAAGTAAACATCCGCGCCTATGCCCGTTCCCAGCGCTTTTGAAACCGCTTCTTTGGCGGCATAGCGTTTGGCATATGTGGCGATATGGGTACCGCCTTCTCTGCGTTTTTCGGCAAGCTCAATCTCGCCCGCTGTAAAGCAGCGATTGATAAAACGCTCTTCATGCTGCGCCATGACTTTTTCAAAGCGCTCGATATTCAGTAAATCACTGCCAATACCTAGGATCATTTGTCTTTTTGCGCTTGCTGCGCTTTCTGTTTGTCCATTTTCTTTTTAAAGCGAGCAAAACGCTGCACACGATAGGCCCTACGCGCCGCTCTGACCGGATAATACAGCAAAGCGTAAGCTACAGGCCAGAATAAAAGCCCACACAGATAACCGCCTAACGTAATCGGTAGCAACAGCTTTTGAGGGTGAGAAAACAGATATGCGAAAAACTCGCCCGGATAATCCATGAAGTAGTCCAGATCAAAACTATCAGGCAATGCGATAAAATCACTGAGACCGAACCAGCCGCAAATTGTTACGCCCAGCTTATAGCCGATCCAGAACATGAACGAGAATGTCCATGGGTTCCCCCACGCCGTGCCGATGAAGCCCGCCAGCATACTGGCGCGAATGCACCATGAAAAGAACATCGCCTGAATAAAGTGTGTGCCGAAAAACGGCGTCCATGATATGGCCGCGCCTGTGGCAAGACCTGCGGTGATTTTATAAGTGGAGTCTCCGGTACGGAAAACGCGGTGGCGGTAATAATGATATGTGCGGCTCCAGCCTTGTGTGGGCCACACGGCTTCTCTGAATTGTCTGCCCATACTGCGGGGCTTTTTACGTTTCAGAATAGCCATGCTGTCAGTTTACTCCTGCAAAAGCTTTACAGCCCGTTTATCGTCCTCGGGCGCGATCCACCGTGGCAATCTGCGGGGTGGCTCGCAACGCGGCAATAATATTGTTAAGATGTTTTGTATCCTTAACGTATACATCGATCATCATGTCCCAGAAATCAAGGCTACGGCTGGTAATTTTCAAGTTTGTGATATTACCGCCATTGGTACCGATTACAGTCGAGAGCGTACCCAGCGCACCCGGCTCGTTGGCGATCACAATTTCCAGACGACCGATATGGGACTCAGGGGCATCTGGCCCCTCATCCCATGACACGTCCAGCCAGCGCTCAGGCGTATCCGCGAAGTTTTCCAGCGTATCACAGTCAATTGTGTGAATGGTCACGCCCTTACCTGTTGTCACAATCCCGACAATACGGTCACCTGGTAGCGGGTGACAGCAGCGCGCAAAATGCATCGCCATACCGGGGATCAAGCCCTTAATCGGCAGCGGCTTACCACTATCATGCTTTTTAGATGTAACGATCGGCTGCTCTTCAACCTCAGAGTCAGTCGGCTTTTTGGCGATTTCCGATTTATGACCGGGGAAGATCGCTTTGAACACTTCGCGCGCAACGATGTTGCCAGACCCAATACCAGCGTAGACATCTTCGACTTCGTCGACGCGGAACTGGTTGACGATGCCTGCCACGGCTTTTTCAGTGAACTGGTAACCTTCGGCGGTGAAGACTTTTTCCAGCATGGCTTTACCGAGCTGTGAGTATTGCGTGCGCTGCTGCTGACGGATGAAGCGGCGAATGTGAGAGCGCGCCTTACCAGTGACCACAAAACGTTCCCAAGTCGGGCTTGGTGTCTGGTTTTTGGCGGTGATAATATCAACCTGATCGCCATTAGACAGGCTTGAGTTCAGCGGTGCGATACGGCCATTGATCTTTGCGCCCACACACTTATCACCGACAGCGGAGTGAATAGCGTAGGCGAAGTCGACAGGTGTCGCGCCGTTCGGCAGTTCAATCAAGTCACCTTTGGGTGAGAACACGTAAACCTGATCAGCGAACAGCTCCAGCTTTGTGTTCTCCAAGAACTCTTCGGGCTTACTTTCCTGTTCAATGATATCCAGCAGCTCACGCATCCAGCGATATTGCTTGATATCTTTTATACTGCTTTGCTGGCTATTACCCTTGGATTTATAAGCCCAGTGCGCAGCCACACCCAAATCGGCTTCGGCGTTCATATCATGGGTACGGATTTGGATCTCGATGCGCTGGTTTTCAGGCCCGATGACCGTAGTGTGCACAGAGCGGTAACCATTAGGTTTCGGCGTGGAGATATAATCTTTGAAGCGCCCGGGAACCGTCGGATATTCACCGTGAATAATACCCAGCGCGTGATAGCATTCGCCAATGTCATTGACCATGACGCGGAAGGCCATAATGTCTGACAGCTGTTCGAAAGAGATATTCTTGCGCTGCATTTTACGCCAAATAGAGTAGCGCGTTTTCTCGCGGCCTGTGACTTCGGCGTTAATGCCTTGCGCGCCTAGTAGCTCAGAGAGTGTCTTGATAATCGTCTGAACGATCTCGTTACCTTCTTTGCGCAAGTAAGATAAGCGGTTTGTAATACTCTCGCGCGCTTCAGGGTTTAGGTGACCAAAAGATAGATCTTCCAGCTCTTCCTTGATTTTATGAAGGCCAATACGCTCGGCAAGTGGCGCATAAATCTCGATGGTTTCGCGCGCGATGCGTCGGCGCTTTTCAGGCTTCTCGATATGGTGCAGCGTACGCATATTGTGCAAGCGGTCCGCCAGTTTCACCAGCAGCACACGGATATCTTCTGACATCGCCAACACAAGCTTGCGGAAGTTTTCGGCCTGCTTGCCTTCTACGGTCTGGCTCTCAATACGGGTTAGCTTACTCACGCCGTTAACAAGGTTGGAAACCTCAGGACCAAAATGCTTGGTCAAATCATCGAGCGTTGCGTCAGTATCCTCAACAGTATCATGAAGAATGGCTGTAGCAATCGTGGCAGGGTCAAGACGCATATCCGCCAGAATTGAGGCGACTTCGACAGGGTGCGTATAATATGGCTCACCTGATGAACGTGTCTGGCCTTCGTGCTTTTCTTTAGCGTAGTCATAGGCACGCGCGATAAAATCCTCCTCAAGGGCAGGATTGTAAGCTTTGATCTGGTCGATTAGGTCTTTTTGTTCGATCATCGGTGCGCGTTGTAAAGTTTCGAATTGTTATAATAGTGAAATAGCACCTAATAACCTATTAAAAAAGCCGCTCCCCAGACAAAAAGGTATAAAAAAAGGCCGCATGAACGGCCTTTTGAAATTCTTTTTCGCTTTACGGCTTAGAAGTCGTCGCCACCAGCAAGATCAGACAGTGAAGGCTCGTCATCTGCATCATCGATGTCTTCGTAGGCAGGGCCTGCGCTTTGTGCTGCAATCTGGCTCCACTCTTCTTCACCCTTCATAGAGTCAATCACGTCTTCGCCGTCATCCATTTCGATTACGCGTTGGTGATTTCTGATCAGCTCTTCTTTAAGGTCTGATGTTTCAACTTTGATTTCGGCAATTTCGCGCAGTGCTACAACAGGGTTTTTATCGTTATCGCGATCCAGCAAAAGTGCTGCACCAGCACCGATTTTGCGAGCGCGCTGTGATGCCAACATCACTAGCTCGAAACGATTTTCAACTTTGTCTACGCAATCTTCAACGGTTACACGTGCCATATCAGTCCTCTTTAAATTCTGTGATTAGCCTTTGTATAAGGTCTTCACGCATGAAAAGCAAGAGAAACGACACTTTCAGGCAATAAAAAAATAAATGCCTTGCATATATGAATCTTTACTAATATTAGTCATCCTTAATCATCCGTTGGCATAACGTATTCGTACAAAGATATGAAACCAAACTGCCCTGCAAGGCGTTTGATTACAGAGAGTTTTAAAATAAGCAGGAGCTTAATGTGAGTAAGAATAAAGTTAATATCCCTTTCTATGCAATCTTTACGCCGCCGCCAAAGCACTGGATTTCGATATTGACTACAAGTTACTGCTGAAATGGGCGGCTGATCGTGGTCGCCTTGTTCGTGCGTTCTATTACACTGCCCTTATCGAAGATCAGGAATACTCACCTATCCGCCCGCTTGTTGATTGGCTGGATTACAACGGTTACACAATGGTGACCAAACCGACCAAAGAGTTCGTCGATGCCCAAGGTCGCCGTAAAATCAAAGGCAACATGGATATCGAGCTTGCCGTTGATATGATGGAACTGGCGGATCGCGTTGATCACATCATGCTTTTTTCGGGTGATGGTGATTTCCGCAAACTTGTTGAAGCCGTACAGCGCAAAGGCGTGCGCGTCACAGTTGTGAGCACAGTAAAATCAAGCCCGCCGATGGTGGCTGATGAATTGCGTCGTCAGGCCGATCATTTCTACGACCTGCGTTATCTGGCTGAAGAGATTGGCCGCGCCGGTCTTTCCCATGATGATGAAGGCGCGTCAGGCGAAGCTGACTTTATCGAGCAGCCCGAATATATCGACGCCTAATAACTTCCCAAAACCATATTGCAAATTACGGCAAGGCACTTATCATGCCTTGCTATGATTATACCTGACAAAGATTGCGCGCTATGCCCCCGCCTAAAGGCTTTTCGGGACGATAATCGCGCTAAATTTCCTGATAAATTCAACGCTCCCGTGCCCGGATGGGGACCCATGGATGCGCAGCTTTTGATTGTCGGCCTTGCCCCTGGTCTTAAAGGTGCCAATTTTAGCGGCCGTCCGTTTACTGGGGATTACGCCGGTGATCTGCTCTACTCGACACTGATACAATACGGCTTTGCAACAGGTGAGTTTAAGGCGCGTCCCGATGACGGGCTGGCGCTTGTGAATTGCCGCATATCAAATGCGGTCAAATGCGTACCGCCAGAAAACAAACCTACTGGCGAAGAGACCAAAACATGCCAGAAATTTATTGATAGCGAGCTTGCGGATATGAAGCAGCTGAAAATCATATTATCGCTCGGCAAAATATCACATGATACGGTGCTGCGGATGTTCGGGCATAAGCTCTCTGCATTTAAATTTGGGCATCAAGCGACCCATGATCTGGGTAACGGTCTGTGGCTCGTGGATTCATACCACTGTTCCCGTTATAATACCCAGACAGGGCGCTTAACCGAAGCCATGTTCCATGATGTTTTCGATGAGATTGAACGCCTACGAGCCTAAGCCGAACTTATCACCTTTGAAGCCTTCGGGCGCGTTCAGATCAATGACAGTGCCATTACCGAGATCAATGCTTGTGACATAGCCGTCAGGGTGCACTTCGACAACTGGCATATCATCATAACCTTGGCCATAGAAACCTTCGGCCACTGACGGGACGATCGGACGCGTGCTTTCTGCGCCTGTTTGCCAGTCTTCGGACACGGCAATGACCATGCCTTCATTCTCAATTTTCTCAGGCGTTGTCTTCGTGCCTTGAACATAGATCACAAATTCGGTTCTAAAGGCCTTTTCATTCGCTGGCGCTCTTGCCCCATAGGCGCACGCTTCGCCATGAACAGGATTGATATCCGTGACATTACCATCCGCATCTTCCCACGCGACATCCACCAGTTTGGATGCTTGCCCGTCAAAAGGCGCAGGACCATAGGCTTCGTCAACTAAATCCAAGGCTTCGCCTGACATTAAGGCTTGCACAAAGGTATCGGATAATCCGTTCTCTGATAGGCCGTAGCGGGCATCAAGCTCTTTGGCGTTATTAAACTGCTCTGTCAGCGTATCGCCTTTCACCATTACCATGGCGGCCGTTTTGTCACCTGTGCCAGGGATCATCTCGGCTTTATTTGAATGGTCGCCCGGGTTACGGAACATTTTATCCGTGCCGGATACATTATCGAGGATCAGGCGCACATCAGGGCGGCGGGCCGTCTCGGGTAGCTCGAGATTACGCGTTTGCAGAATATGCTTCACCTGTTGCCAGATCTTATCACCATCGATGATCTTTTCTTTCCAGGACTGGGCTTTTTCATTGAAAGGTGTCGGCATGGCATCTCCTTAGCTGTAATGTTGATCACCATATTGGCAAGAGCCTGAAGGCATAAACGCCGACTGTCTGGCGCGCAAAACGCACGCTATACGAAGTCTCTATCCAATATTTATCAAGAATAATTCCGCATTATTCCGGATAAGCTTTGGACAAGATTTTCCTGATCTTACTTGATTTTTATTTGTTATGTCAAATTTACGAAGATAACCTTAAGGGCCGACGACCTTCGCTGTCTTCTCACGCTTACGGAGCAGCTTATTCAAGGCGTAAACATAGGCACGGGCGGAGGCGACCATGGTGTCGACGTCAGCACTTTGGCCGAGGCCTGTGTTGCCGTTTTCTTCCAGCTTTACTGTTACTTCGGCTTGGGCGTCTGTGCCACCTGTTACGGCGTGCACCTGATAAAGCGGCAAATCGGCTTCATGCGGAAACAACTCACCGATCGCGTTGAAGATCGCATCAACAGGGCCGTTACCAGCGCTTTCGGTTTCTTTTTCTTCGCCGTCAATTTCCAGTTTCAGCAATGCTGATTGGCCGTCGGAGCCCGCCTTGACCATCAGTGATACAAACTTGATACGTTCGTTCAGTTCGCGGTCATCGCCGACCAAGGCGATAATGTCTTCGTCAAAGACAGTCTTTTTCTTATCGGCCAGATCCTTGAAGCGTTTGAACAAGTCTTGGAAGGCGTTATCGCCCAACTCGTAGCCCAGTTCTTCGACCTTTTTCTTCAGCGCGTGACGGCCTGAGTGTTTACCCAGAACAATCTCGGATTTAAACAAGCCAACAGATTCAGGCGTCATAATTTCGTAAGTCTGCGCGTTTTTCAGCATACCGTCTTGGTGGATACCACTTTCATGGGCAAAGGCATTTGCACCGACAATCGCTTTGTTTGGCTGAACGCTAAAGCCTGTAATGCGTGACAGCGTGCGGGAGGCTTTGGTGATTTGCGTTGTATCAATGCCTGTCTCGTAAGGGTAGACATCGGGACGTGTGCGCATCGCCATGACGACTTCTTCCATCGCGGCGTTCCCTGCGCGCTCGCCAATACCGTTAATTGTACATTCCACCTGACGTGCGCCCGCACGGATGCCTGCCAAAGAGTTTGATACCGCCAGCCCCAGATCGTTGTGACAGTGTACGGACAAGATCGCTTTATCGATGTTCGGCACACGGTTAATCAGCATTTCAAAGATCGCGGCGTATTCTTCGGGCACAGTGTAACCCACGGTATCGGGCACGTTGATTGTCGTGGCGCCGTTGGCGATCGCTGTTTCCACGGCCTTACACAAGAAGTCATGTTCTGTGCGCGTGGCGTCCTCGGCGGACCATTCCACATCATCTGTGAAGTTTCGCGCTGTGCTGACGCTCTCTGCAATCGCATCCAGTACGGCCTCGGGCGGCATTTGCAGCTTATGCTTCATGTGCAGCGGTGACGTAGAAATAAAAGTGTGAATGCGGCGGCGTTTTGCCGGTGCCAGTGCTTCGGCAGAGGCTTCAATATCAGCGCGTTTCGCGCGGCACAGACCTGCAACGGCGGCATTTTTCACTAATTTAGCAACTTGGCTCACGGACTCAAAATCACCTTGGGAAGCAATAGGAAAGCCTGCTTCAATCACATCAACCCCCATGCGATCGAGGCGCTCTGCCATTTGCAGCTTTTCATCAAGATGCATGGAGCAACCAGGGGATTGTTCCCCGTCACGTAATGTCGTGTCGAAAATGATAATGCGGTTATCGGCGGCCATAGCGGACTCCCTGCCTGTATTGCGTTGACGGTTTATTTTTTAATTTCTGAGCCTTCAAGGGCACGGGCCTCATCCACCAGCATCACGGGAATGCCGTCACGGATCGGAAAAGCCAGCCCTGCCTGATCGGAAATAAGCTCCTGCGCTTTTTCATCGTAACGCAGCGGCACGTGCGTCAGAGGACACACAAGAATTTCCAGCAATTTGGCATCAGCAGTATTTGTCATGCGGCCTAATATATACACGAAAAAGGGCGCATGCAAGCGCCCTTGAACTCTTAGAAATGCAGCTAACTTTATGGCTGCGGCGGCTTTGGCGTTGCCATTTTCTTGCCTTTGCGCCAGCCCAAAACGCCCCCGCCAACAGCGGTAAACAACATACCGAGCTCAAAAACACTACCCACAGTATTAGCGTTCTGAATACAGTTAAAAGCGTTCACATTGAAATCTGTAAAGCATTTGGTTGCCATACGACTTACAACTTCGCTACCAACAACGTATACAGGGGCAGTGCAGAGCACAGCTCCTAAAAAAGCACCTGTCAATTTAGGGGCAAGGCCCACTTTTGGTTCTTCAGACATTATGTATCTCCCTTATTCATAATTACAGTGAACTACTAGCCAGAGAGATGTGCTATGTCAATACCCGATCAATGCGTAGACGCATTATCCTGAGACGGGCTTTGTTCGGCTTGTTGAACAGGCTGGCTCGGTGGCACCATTTTATCAGTACCATTGATGAACAAGTGCTGGGCCGTAATTGTACCTTCAATACGCATGAAATGCTCCTTTTTGATGTTGAGGGTCATCACTCAAACAATGCAGGAGCAAAGTTGTTCCCTTGCGCATAAATTTTTAGAGAAAAAAATTAGTGGCAGGCTGATCCGTGGCAGTTTTTAACAGCCATTTCCAGCATGGTCATGAAGATTTCTGCACGTGTATGGCAGCTATCAGCCTCCAGGAGCGCTTGTTTTTCGCCTGCATCGAACGGGCAGATCATGGACAGGCACGTAATCAGCTTCTGGTCAGAAGCCTGCGTGACCGCATTCCAATCACAGCTCATTTCCTGCTGGGAAAAGTAATCACCCAGAAGGGCATTCAAACGATTGCGGT
>LWDU01031780.1_pt1 | contig 11549 bp, 9 predicted proteins | sample 727161 | NCBI WGS metagenome assembly LWDU01 (sample SAMN04566230, study PRJNA314399) | hydrothermal vent metagenome | isolation source: deep sea hydrothermal plume seawater | place: Mexico: Gulf of California, Guaymas Basin | collected 2004-07-11 | reverse complement strand
CCAATTCCTTGACGTATCTCTCAGCCAGCAGAGTGATCGCATCGACGCCCAATCCCTTCGACACCTCGTCCAAGTCGACCCAGCCGTTGGCACCACGAATCTGCACCCAACTCTGAGCCGTCGACTTGCCAACGCCGGGCAGCAGTTGGAAAGCGTGCATCTTCAGTGAGAGATTCTGCGCCCGATTGAAGAAACTGAGATGTTCGTCGGGATTTTCGGTAATAGATTCCTTGACAGAATCGAGCAAGGAATTGTTCGCCTGATTCGTGAGATCGCGGAATCGAACGATCGAAATCGGCCCTATTCCGTCACTGGAAACCTCGAGATGATCACCGATTTCGTGGGTGGAAGAAGAATGAACCCGCGCCCTGACTATGTGCAGACCGGGCTCGGTCAGGGCGTGCATCTCGTGACCGACAGGACGTCGTTCACGGATGTCGAGAACCCTCAGATGGGTTTGGTCTGCGAGTGGCCCCTCGGCTACTTCGTCACCATTGTTCTCACCATTCGGCTGCATCATCTTCACCCCTTGGAGGGCGGTTACCATTCTTCAAGGGATTCATCGGCGGAAACGCCTGAAAAGTTGCTCGAAGTGGCGTTTCAGAGGATGATTTTGCGAACTATATCGATGATTTCCTCAATCTCCGGCGTGTCCATGGCGATGCGCTTCGAAGCGATGATGACCCGGACGTCCTCGACCCTCGTCGGCATGAGTTCGGCGATCTTGGCGCAGACTTCTGGGTGTTTAGAGAGTTTCTCGTTCTCAGCCAAGGAGTTGACGAGTAGCTTGAAAATGGCGGAATCGGTCTTGATTCCACCGCGGTTCTCGCTTGCAGCCCACTCCGCGTGGAAGAGAGCGACTTTCTGTTCATAGGAAAGCTCGCCACGGCGCTCACGAGCATCCAGCAGCAGGTCGCGCACGGTGGCAAAATCGACGAATTCCTTATCGGACATCTTATCGGACATAATAATCACTCCAGAGGGCGAAGGTGTTCAGCGCGGGCGACGACTGTCTTGGCCATGTTCTTGTCGTGCAGGTCAATCACCCAAGCACGTCCCTGTTGCGCTTGAATGATGCCGGTAGCACCTTGGAAGCGGCGGTGAGGCATACCCTTCTGTTGGGCGCCATCGAGGACGACTGCGACGCGGTCGCCAATCTCGTACTGGTGCATCACGCGAGCGATGTTGATGCGACCGCGTTGTGTCTTCGAGCGGCGCAGAATACTGCGTGTTCCTTGACGAGTTCCGTGACTTCGGCGCATAATTTCACCCCTCGACCATAGGTCGTGCGAGCGGGCGACCTGCCTCGTGTCCTTAAGACCATCTGAATCGGTTCCGACTCAGTCGGCGTGGATATCCTCAACATCGAGCCACAGAACCTGACAATCCTGCTCGAGCACACTGGCTATTGACGGCACCGTGCGGCCCTCATCGGAGTGGACCAGTTCCTTGACGTAAGTGCCGGCTTCGCAGCGAACTGAGAATTGAATTTCTTTATCGAAGATTTCGATTCTGTCTATTGAGACGACCTTCCGGCGACGCTTCTTGTCGGCTCGACGGTGTGAGACTCGCTTCGGTGTCTGTTGTTCGAGAGTGACTCCAGAGAGGCTGTTGATTGCGGCGATGATCTGCTTTTCGTCGGGTGGATTCTCGAGTGTGAAGCGGATGGTGTAGGACTTCTCGGCTCGCGTCTCCTTGATCCTGCTGACCTCGCTTCGGTTGGTCCATCGCAGGTCGCTGATTTCGATTTTGTCGGCAGCGCTGGTGTTGACGGCATGCATAATCTTCTCGAGGTCCACGCGGCGGATGCGCGGGCGCTTGATTTCGAGGACGAATGGGCGGCCCCTGCCGAGGCAGCGGACGTCGATGTCCTCGCGACCCATGCCATGGAACGATGTGTCGTCGGCGGATAGTGCATCGCGGAATGTCTCGCCGATGAGGTCTTGCACAGAATCTGGGTATTGCAAGCCTGTTTCCTCGCAGGCCTCGCAGCCGGTGGCGCGGCCGCGGCAGGCGCGGCAGGGCCAGCGGGTCTGGGGAATGCCACGACCGAGTTTGCGGTAGCGACCGTAGATGAAGACAGGGCGGATATCGACGTTGACGCGTAGTGTGAGACAGTCGATGAGGATCATCAGGTCGGGGCGTTCCTTGACGAATGAGACGCCATCCATTCGTTCCGCTACACCGGCTTTGATGGCGGAAGTGAAGGAGGCCTTGAACGGGCGCGAGCCGCCCGCGCCATGGCGAGTGCGGATGCGATCTTCTTCAGCCAGCAGATCCTTGGGCACGTGAATGCCGATCTGCAGGCTGCCATGGTCGAGCTCACCAGTCTGCTCGACGATGCGCTCGACGATGTTGTCAACATCCGAAAACAGGTCCTCGCAGAGCGGACAGAGGTCGGGGGGAGTGAAGGATTCGAGTTCCTTGTCGCGAGCGAAGGCGGAGGCGCGAAGCAGAGCGCCGCCAGCCGCGCCGACCTCATCGGTGCGGCGACCACCGACGCGATGCAGGCATGTGTCGCAAGCACCGATGCGAATCATGTGAGCGATGCCCAGCGGAGCAGGGCAGGGAGGAGAATCCCAGTCGATGGTAGCACCTTCAACTTCGAAATCGTCACCGTCGAACCACTCTTCAGCCTCTTCCGGCTTCTCATTCACGGCGACGAGGTCGTCCCACGGATTCTCGGCAGCAGCATATCCAGCGGTGGCGTAGAGTTGCCACTCATCCTCCGCGTCTGGCGCGGCTGCCTGTCCATCCGTGTCGTTCTGGGTCATTGAATCACCCACCGCTGCGGGGGAGGGAATCCCACGCTGCGATGCTTGGGCCAGCGGTGGGTCACCTTTGAGCGCTTCGGGTCCCGAAAGAGGTGTCTTAATGGGCTTGGACCGGTGATTATTCTGCGTGATTGAAAGCGGAAAACAAAGGCTGGTGAGGGGAGGGGTCAACGATTGTTCAGAGTTCTTGAAGAATTATCAATGAGGGTATGCACTGAAAGTGAACGTAAACGTGAAAATCCGCTCACTCACCCAACACTGACCCATCGATCTCGCAGACCTGGCGCAGCAACGGGAAGGAATACAGTCCGCTCGAACATCCGGTTGGCCATTCGAATCTGAGGCCATAACGGCCGACCAATTCGGCCTTCGGCTTGGCCATCCTCAAGCGCATGACCTCCTCGCGGAATTCGATCATTCTCTGCTCGTTCTCCTGCCTCGGCCTGCACTTCGCACAGGGACAGACGAGGCGCAGCTCGATGTAACCGAGAGTGAATGCTGCGCCGTCAGCGAAGCGCAGAACGCAGTCCTCGTCGGCGCGCTCGAGATCGGTCAACTCGTCCGATTCGCTCATGTTAACCGCTAGGCTTACTGGGCTTCAACCTGCTGAGTCTGCGTCTTGCGGCGTCGCGCCAGCGAGCCCAACATCGCTGGTGTCGTGACCAAACTCGCGAAGAGCGACAATCCGATCATCACAGCGCAGAACAGGCCGAAACTCGCGAAGAATCCCATCGGCGACTGCGCGATAATGAGGAATCCTGTGACATCCGAGACCGCCGAGCCGAACAACGCCAAACCGGCCGCCCCACCGATGGCGCGAATGCTCGCATCGACATTCGCACCTTCCGAGCGCTCCTCACGGTAGCGCTCGACAACATGAATCACGTAATCTATCCCAACACCCAGAGCCATCGCCGCGATAGCAACGGTGACCATGTTCAATCCGTATCCAGCCAACGCGATTATCGCGTATAACCAGATGATGACGACGACGATTGGAATCGTCGTGAACATCGCCGTCGACAGCGACCGAGCTCCCCAGAGCCCAGCGCCCACAACCAGCCAAACACCGAGCAGTGCGGCGAATCCGCTACCGACAGTGAAGTAGACGTAGGCAGTGAGTGCGATGATGACAGGCGAGGAGAGGAGGAGGTCTTTCGTCGAATAATCGGCGAATCCAGAATCAATTCTGCGGAAGCCCCACCACAGCGTGATCAAGCAGAAAAGCACCCCAAGAAACAGCGAGGATTGCAACTGATTCTGCATGCTCGAAGCGGCTACATATCGAATCACGGGATCTCCTGTCGGAATAGCCCAAGTCACAGGAAATTCTTCACTTGCAACACCGATTCCGGCCCGAACCGAGATGTCCTGAGCGGCCAGATCCTGGAATGGCTGCATGTCCATCTTCAACTCGGCCAAAGCCAATTCAACAAGACTGAATTGCTCCGCATTGGAAATTCCCCAAGCCATCGTCATGCGCAGATATTCTGGCTCGGTCCCGTCGTCACAAAGGTGGACTGCAAGCGGATCCAACTCACATTCCGGAAGAATGTAAAGTCCTGCGATCGACGCTGGAATCGTCGGAATGATGCCCCCAGCAGGAATCCCATAGGTGAAGACGAAGCCGAACATGAAGCGCAGACAATCGCGGTCTGTCTCCTCGGGAAGTCCATTCGAATCGGTATCGCAATCAAGGTCGCTCGCCCCCCAACCCACAGCCTCGAATGGTGTCGAATCGACCACCATGCTGGCTTCGGCGAACCATACCAATTCGTCGATGGCGTGCATTTCTGGGGTACCGAGCGGAGTCGTGGTATATTTTCCAGGATCATTGGCCGAAGCATTGGCCATATTGTCGCGCGTCGCTTGGATCGCAGCGAAAACGCGCGGATCGAGCATATCGCCCTCAATGACGACTGAAGCAGGTTCGCCTTCATCGCTGAATCTGGTGTTTATCAGGAGGACTCCCTGAGCGAAATCAGATTCGCCATCGATGAAATCCTCGACTTTGAAATCGCCCTCGAGGCTCATCATCACCGGCACCGCGAGGGCGGTCGTGGCAACTATCACTGCGAGCAGCAGCGCTGCGTGTTTCGAGGAATTATCGGCGATGCCAGTGAGCCATTCCTCGCGAATCATGTGGACTTTACCAGTCGTTTCTTCGGGTAATTTACCGCGCTTCTCCAATAATAAATCCCAGTCCATCCTGATGATCGGCGCCCACAATCCAGTGAGGATGAACGCCGCACCGACACCGAGTGCCGCTTCGATACCGAAGGAGCGCAGTGCAGCGATATCTGAAGTCAGATTGGCAGTGAAAGCGGCCATCGTGGTGAAGGAAGTCAGCATTATTGCGCGACCCACACGGGACATCGATGAATGAGCGGCGTCTTGGGGCGCTTTGCCACTGCGCCGCTCCTCTTTGTAGCGGTGGAGAGCGTGCAGACTATCGTCGATGCCAAGCGCCAGAACGAGAATCGGCAGAAGGTTCGAGAATTGGCTTCGACTGATTATCTTGAATCCAAATTCGTTTCCAAGAATTATTCCCCAGCCGATTGAGCCCTGCATCCACAGGAGGCTGAAACCAAGGGTCGCGGCGACGATCGCAACATCCGAGAATCGCCGCAGACTGACCCAGAGCAAGACGATGATCGCAACAGCCATTCCGGCCATCAGAATCGCAGATTCCTGCAATTCGCGGTTCATCTCGACATTGATGCCCTCCCCAATGACCATCGTCAGGGTGAGTTCGTCGGTCGTGCGCAGGTTCGTTTCAAGGGCGATGATTGCCCATTCGGCGCTGCACGGCTTCTCTCCAGCATCTACCGCAGCCCGACATTCCTCAGCAGTGTTGATGGGAGCAGTCGTCCGCAATTTCGAGCCGAAGTAAGTATATCCATCCGGCTCGGCAGCCGCTTCTGCCCAAGAGTGTGTGAATCCACTCTCCTCCATCGCATCGCGACTCAACTGGAAGAGAATCCAAGTCGTCGAAGCCGACCAGCGACCAGGACCCCACTCGATATCGTCGGCGAAAGTCCCATCCTCGGTCATCTTCCCGCCGATCGGGCCGATCACGGGGCTCGACTCATCGTAGGTGAAGCCGCGGTCGGTCGAGAGCCAGCGCAACATCGCCCCATCCGAATGCAGCATCATCCGATGTGCAGCAAGGTCGATGTGAGCCTGAGTGATGTTCGCATCGTCGAATTCGAGGCATTCTAGAACACCACAATCATCCCAATTCGTTCGCGCGGGAACGGGCTGTCCGAAAAGATTCACCGTCCCGCGCGTGAGCATCGATTCGCCAGCCATGAAACTGCGGAAATTGTCGGGCAGAGCCAGTGCACCAGCAACATTCTGACCCGACAATGCGCTGACCAGTGGCCGCATGAACTCGGCCAGAGGGTCTGCGGCCGCACGAGCAATCTTCACTTCGATTTCACGAAGCACGGTAAGGTTCAGAATCCCGCCCAGAGGAACCCCCTCACCGACCAATCCAGCAGATTCACCAGAGTATCCGACCCGTTCACTGGCCGAAGGAAGCTCGCCGTGGAGCACATCACCATTTTCGTCGATGTGGGGCGCAATAGGGCCATTTTGAACGTGTATTGGGTCACGTATCGAGATCATGACGCCATAGGCTTCCTCGGACGCTGCGAAGTCTTCGTTGAGCACTTTGAAAGCGGTCAACTCCGACGATTCCATATCGTAGGATTCGATGTCGATCGGAGTCAGGCTGGCAATCAATCCAGGGACCATCACGAGGCTCATAACGAGAATAACCGCGTGCACCTGATTCTTCCTCGGCAGCAGAAAATCCGCCACCTGAGCAAAGTCGCGAACCTCGTACATGTTGTCGGGCTCCGGCGCTTTTCTTTTTACACTAACCCGTTGAATCAGAGTCCTGCATCACGCATTTTCTTGAGGGTTTCAATCTGCTTCTTGCTGACTTTCTCAGGCTCTGCCAGAACGAATTCTATGTCCAGAGGTCCGCCGTCGTGGCCGTGGCCTGCGAGTCGTCGGACGTCACCGATGCGAGTGCCGTCTGCGACCTCGATCTGCACGCGTTTGCCGGCTGGAGTGCGGATTCGGATCGAACCTCCCAGCATCAGGGTGGTGTAGGGTACGGCGACCTCCTGGATGAGACGGCCGTCCTCCCAGCGACGGCCTTCCTCGGCGTCGAGTCGCAGGGTGATGAGGAGGTCGCCGGCCTCGCCTTGTGGGTGTTCGTGGCCCATTTTCTTCAGGCGCAATTGTTGGCCGTGCTGGGCTCCGGCTGGGACGGTAACGGTGATTGTTGAAGAGCGAGTTTCGACGCCTCTGCTATTGCAGACTGCGCAGGTTTGACGGGAATTGAAGGAAGCGCCTTTGCATTTAGAGCAGAGGCGAAGGCGTCGATGTCCGAACTCGAGCTTTGTTCCGCGCAGGGCTTGAGTGAGGTTGATGTCGAGCCCTGCTTCGATATCGGGCCCGCGCGCGGGAGCTTGTTGTTGCGGACGTGGCCGAGATTGTTGGTGACCTGCACTTGCACCCGCAGCGGTCTCAAAGCGGATGTCTGAGCCGCGGGCACCGCCCATGAATTGATTGAGGATATCTGAGAAGTCGAAACCACCCGAGCTGCCGAAGCCGCCGCCGCTGCCGCCACCTCCACCGAAACCGCCGAATGGGTTGCCGCTGCGCGAGAACATCTCCTCCATGCGGCGCTGCTGGTCATACTCCTTGCGCGCCGCTGCCGTGCCGATTGAAGCGTGGGCGGCCTGTATCGCCTTGAAGCGCTCCTCGGCCGCCGCATCGTTGGGATTCCGGTCGGGGTGATGCTGACGCGCCAACTTGCGGTAGGCGCGCTTGATTTCGGCCTCCGTCGCGTCCTGTCCAACGCCCAAGACAAGGTAAGGGTCGTCGGCCATCGTTAGCCGTCGAGCGGCGCATCCCCTTCAATCCTCGGAGTAGAGCGGGTGTAGGTGAAGCCGGTTCTATCAAGGTGGTGGGAATTTGGAGAAGTCGATCCATCCAAGGTGGTAGAAGTTTGGCGAAGCCGATGTAATCAAACCGGAAGCAGGTGAGGGCGAGCCATGGGCTTGGGTTGGTGCTGCTTTCGAAATTACCTCGGGCATGCGAAGGAGATTGGTGGAGACATCTCAGAATATCCACGATTCTTCCTCAAACCCGCGAGCGCGCATGTGGAGGCCGCAGCGGACGGAACCAACATCATCGAGATGCTGCGCCCGGATGAGCACATCGACCACGAGGTCGAACTCGTTGTCAGACTCGGCGCCGACCTCAAACCAGCAGCGATGTGCGTCGGCTGTGACACGACGAATCGAACTCGACAGACACTCGCCAAGGGCAAGGGTTGGCCGTGGACCGAAGGCAAGGCTTTCAAGGGCAGTGGAGTGCTTGGAACTTGGGCGCAGTGGGATGATTCTCCAATGAGGTTGAGTCTCTCAGTCAACGGGAAGATTCGCCAGGACGACTCGACTGAATTGATGATTCACAGCGTCAGCCAACTCCTCGAACATCTGCACAAGTGGTACGACCTGACACCAGGAGACCTGATCTGGACGGGCACCCCCAAGGGCGTTGGCCCAATGAAAGCCGGTGATCTTGTAGAAGCCCGAATGACGAATTCAGACGGCGAAAAAATCAGCAGTTTTTCCGCCGTCTGCCAGTGAATTTCACGAATTTTCACGCCATCGGTTTGAAAAAGGGAGCCCATCACCGCGGGCCGATGAAGACCGAGTTCGAATTCCAACCTGCATTCACACTGATGACCGCCCACCTCGATCCGAACGAGCAGATGAAGGTGGAGCCTGGCGCCATGGTGGCACAGTCACCGGGCGTCGACATGAAGTCCGGAATGTCCGGCGGCTTCTTCAAGGGCCTCAAGAAGATGGCACTCGGTGGGGAGTCCTTCATTCTCAACACTTACACAGCCGGACCAAACGGCGGCTGGGTCTCAATCGCACCGGGCTCACCTGGCGACATAGCCTCATTCGACCTCGCACCGGGCGAGACCCTCTTCATGCAGGGTGGAGCATTCATCGCATCCACAGCGAACGTCGAGACCGACACCAAGTTCCAGGGCGCGAAGGGCTTGTTCTCGGGCGAGAGCGCGTTCTTCCTCAAGGCGAGCACGACCGGGGGCGCAGGCACAGTCTTCTACTCAGCATACGGTGCAATCAAGGAGATTGAGATCACCCCAGCAACACCAGCCATCGTCGACACCGGTCACGTCGTCGCATTCAGCGACGGTGTGGGATACAAACTCACCAAAGTCGGCGGACTCGGCTCGGCTCTGCTAGGTGGAGAAGGACTCGTCATGAACTTCAGCGGCAACGGCAAGGTCTGGATCCAAAGCCGAAACATCTCGGCTCTAGCAGCAAGGCTCCTGCCGTTCATGGCCAACCGCAGCAACTGATTGAGTAAACCACAATCTGCTCGGAAGGTTCATCCTATCCGTGGCTGAGCGCACATCCGTGAGAACTACCTCAATTCTGCTCGTCTTGCTGCTCACCGCACCGATTCTCGCAGGTTGCCTCGGCGGCTCAACGAACGACATCGACGAGCCCTGCGACGAGCAGGAATACTGGTTCGAAATCTCAGAAGATTCACCATACCCCGGCCTCGCCTGCGAAACCGGACTCTCCAAAACCCTGGCGATGACAATTTTCGTGCATCGAGACAACGAGGGTATCGATTGGCTGATCAACGAAACATCGATCGACACCGGAATCGAACTGATCAACTCGATCTACAACCCATATGGAATCCACTTCGTCCTCGACGAGATAATCTGGATCGACGAAGCCTTCCCTGACGTCCAAGACGAGGAGGAGGATGAGGGTGAGAAGCCTGACACGATCAACAATTCCAACGAAGATGGCGGTGATTTCGGTGACCAGATCTCGATCTCACAACTCGGCGACGGTTTCACTGAAGGCTACAACCCAGCCAATGTCAACATCGTCATGCAGAGTACCGGATGGGGTGCTTACAGCATGTATCCGTGGTATTCGCGTGAATACTACATCAGCGCGGTGCGGGCATCGACATTCGCGACAAGCCCGGTTCCCAGCCACGAACTCGGCCACTTCCTCGGACTCTACCACACTCACCAGTTCTACGACGACCCGAACTCGGATTCGGACCTCGCGAGAGCATTCGTCTGGACACAGGACTGGCTCACGCCAACCGAGCAGTGCTACAGTACGGGTGACTTCATCTGCTCGACCCCATACGATTGTTACATCTGGTGCGAGGAGATTCTCAGTTGCACCGCCAATGCCTATGAGAGCGACCGGCCGGATCAGGAACCGAGCGAGTTCGCGAATTGCACAATCGAGCAGCATAACCCCTCGCGGACGAATCTGATGAGCCGTTACAGCGACCGCAGCGAAATCACTCCAGACCAAGGCGCCCGAGCGCGCTACTTCATCGAATACATGGTCGCGAACGAGCGAAACGGAAACCAACTCGTTCTTGTCGAGTGAGCAACTCGGACGGCCATGGCGAGTGCGAGTGAGATGGGCGCGCGCCGCATCACCAACGCCTGGCTGATCGACCACGACGGAGCAACCCAACGCGGCGATTTCATCCTCAACGCCGACGGTTCTTGGGCAGAAAGCAGCGGCGACGAGGATGTCCTCGAAACCATCGACGGCAGCGACCGGCTGATCACCCGCTCCTTCCAGAACTGGCACACTCACCTCGCGATGATCCTCAACCGAGGCATGGGTGAAGGATTGCCCCTGATGGAATGGCTGGAATCAGCAATTTTCCCAGTCGAGAGTCGACTGACCCCCGAACTCATCGAGATTGGCACACGCGCAGCAGCAGCAGAGATGATAGCGACAGGAACGACGTTTGCCTGTGACATGTATTTCCACACCGGAACGATAGCGAGAACTCTGGCAGAAACGGGCCTTCGAGCAATCCTCTGCGGCCCTATAACAGACGGACTCACACCAAATTTCGCACCCGGCTCAGGAGACGCACTACGCCACATGGAGAGCCTGATTCGCGCCCCATCACCCCGGCCCGAGCGCATAGAGTACGGAGTGGGAACGCATTCGGTTTACGTGTGCGACGAGGAGATTCTGCTCAAGGGTTCAGAATTGGCAAAAAAAACCGGCGCGATTCTTCATATCCACACTTCCGAGACGCGCAAGGAGGTTGCGGATTGCCACGCCGAGCACGGTATGTACCCCATCGAGTATCTCGACTCCATAGGCTACTTCCAAAGCGCAGATGATGGGGGCACGGTGTGTGCACACTGCGGCTGGGTCACCAAGAAGGAGATGAGAATACTCGCTGGCCACGACGTTCACGCCGTTCACTGCCCGACCTCAAACCAGAAACTCGCCTGCGGGGGGACAATGTCCTATCCAGCGATGAAGGAGGCTGGAGTCGATGTGCGGCTGGGGACGGATGGTTCGGCGAGCAATAACTCTCTGGATATGCGAGCCGAAGCGAAGAATGCAAGCTTGATTCAGAAACACGATCACTGGGATGCAAGAGTATTGAATCCGATTGCGACTTGGCAATTGGCTACCAAGGGCTCACAGGATTGGGTGACTTGGGATCTGGACGATATTCGGATGAAGCCTGTTGGGAGAGATGGGCGACGCTTGTTGGCGAATGTTCTCTACTCCGGCGGGCGCGTGATGGATGTCTTCGTCGAGGGCGAGGCGCTGCGACGCGATGGTACGACCTTGACCGTCGATGAGCGAGCAGCAGGGCTTGCCCTCGATGAGGCTGTCATCGACTACTATGCGG
>LWDU01039669.1_pt1 | contig 11550 bp, 9 predicted proteins | sample 727161 | NCBI WGS metagenome assembly LWDU01 (sample SAMN04566230, study PRJNA314399) | hydrothermal vent metagenome | isolation source: deep sea hydrothermal plume seawater | place: Mexico: Gulf of California, Guaymas Basin | collected 2004-07-11 | reverse complement strand
CGGTACACTTCTTGACGCAGAATCGAGCCATAATTATTATCCAACTATGCTCGCACGGGACTTTAGGTCCCCTACTGACAAAGGAGTCCCGCTTGTACCTCATCCGAATTCTTCTGCTGATCAGCCTAGTCCTGCCGACCGCCGACGCCCGCGCTGATCGCACCGTCCAAGAGGAGTACCGATCCATCCTCTGGACCACCGCCTTGCGCATCCACCAGCTCTATTTTGAGGAAGTCCACCCCGATACCTTGATGCAAGCAGCGACCACCGGCCTGTTCAATGCCATGGACCCGGCCTCCGAATACAGCCTGAAGCCCGAAGATCTGCCGCAAATAGACGACCGCGACCACTTGCTGCGCGACCGCTTCAGCACCCTTATGCAAGTCGCCCAGGCGATGGACGAGAACGCGTTCTACCAAGTCACCCCGGACACCCTGATCCGTTTCGGCATTGCCGGGATGATGGAAATTCTCGACCCCTATTCGGTGTTTTTGGAAAAGCGCAATCTCGACAATTTCAATATCCAGACCCAGGGCAAATACGGAGGCCTTGGCTTTCGTATCCAAGTCGTCTATCCGGACAGCGCCATTGCGGTGTGGAACCTTTTACACGACCAAACTCCTGCGGCCCTAGCCGGCGTCAAGTCGGGCGACCTCATCAAATACATCAACGGGACCTCGACGGTCGGCATGTCCGCTGGCACCGCCGCAGATAGCATGCGCGGCGATCCCGGCACTGCCGTGACCCTGACCCTTTCCCGCGCTGATCGCGAAACGCCCTTTGACCTGACCATTGTACGTCAGGAAGTCAAGATGAACAGCGTTTCGCTGACTACGCTATTCCCCGACAACACAGGCTATATAAAACTCGACCGCTTCCAACAGGGATCGAGCCGCGAGGTCTACAACTCCATCGTCGAGCTCAAAGAGCAGGGCATGCAGCGGTTGATCTTTGATCTGCGCAACAATGGCGGCGGCTACCTGCAAGAAGCCGTGCAGATCGCGGATCTCTTCCTGCCCCAGGACCGCCTAGTCGTCTTCACCTCCCAGATACCTCTAAGTATTTCACCGAACACGACGCCCTGTTGCAAGACGAACCCCTGATCGTGTTGGTAAACGGCCAATCCGCTTCGGCTTCCGAGATTATCGTCGGCGCCGTCCAAGATTGGGACCGCGGGTTGGTGGTGGGCGCAACGACGGTGGGCAAGGGCTCAGTCCAGCAAGTGGTACACATCGACGATAAAGTCGAACTCAAGCTGACAATGGCCGCCTGGCACACCCCCTCGGGTCGTTCGATCGACAAACGCATGCGCAAAGACTCTACCTTGGTCGACGGCTCGGCCAAAGAATACAAAACCCGCCTCTTAGAACGTTTGGTCCGCAGCGGCGGCGGCGTCAATCCCGACATTGAGATCCACGGCCGCAAGGGCAATCGTCTCTATGGGCAGCTCAATGGTTTTTTTACGCTCAATAACCAATTCTTCCACTACGCCCGAGGCTACCATTTCGAGCATCCCGAACTGACACCCGATTTCGTCGCTGCCCGAGAAGACATAGCCGCCTTTCGTGCCTTCGCTGAAAACCGCGAATTCGAGTATATCAGTGAAGCAGAAGCCCATGTCAAAGAATTGGACAAAATCGCCGAGGGCGAGGAATACAAGAAACTCGAAAAACCACTCAACCGCCTAATCGACGAGATCGACAAGATCGAAGAGAAGGACTGGGACGAAAATGAAGACCTTATCGCCTGGAGATTAACCTTCGATATTTTGGAAAAGTCCTTCGGCCTGCAAGCCGCCGAAGCCTATAATACCACAGTCGACCCACAAGTCGAGGAGGCCCGCCGCGTTATCGCCGACCCAACCGAATACGAGATGTGGTTCGGAAAAAGGACAATTGGCGTGCAGGAAGATGACTCGATCGCCCAGGAAGACGACGGCGACGACGTGCAATAGGAGCGCTTGATGGCGCTTGCTAATAAAGCGTGGACGAATAGACCGACCCCCTGGCTGGTGGCTGGTCTGTTCGTCCACGCCTTTTTTCTTTTCGCTCTTTTCAACGACTTTCTGCGCCCCTTTTTCAACGACGCATCCCATACTCGCAGGGGTTTTGATTTTGGCGTTTTCTACTTGGCGGGCCAAGCCTTAGCCGAAGGCCGCGATATCTATTCGGTCCAAGGTGCCTTTGGCTTCCGCTACTTGCCTCCTTTCGCGCAAATCATCGGCCGCTTCTTCGCCCTCTTCCAGCCCATCACGTCGTATATCCTGCATCTCTGCCTCACCGAACTCTTTCTCGCCATTAATCTTTGGCTGACCTGGCGTTGGGTCGACGAATACCGGCGGGGTATCGCCATTTTTATGTGGCTGGCCTATTCCCCTTATTTTCTCGAGCTCTACATGGGGCAAGTAAGCTTCTGGGCCGCATCGCTGCTCTTCTGGCTGATCGTCGGCCTTGAGCGGGGCCAGGGTCGGTGGACCGGGTTATTTTGGGCCGGCGCCATACTCGTCAAACCCAATGCCCTGCTTCTCGTGCCGGGCCTACTGCGACTGCGCGCCTTCCGCGTCCTCGCCCTCGGCCTGCTGATCAGCCTATTGAGTTCTATTCCCTATTTCATGCTCCATCCAGACAGCTTTACCGCCTTTATACAAAGCAATACCCAAGGCGCCCATATTAAAGGCGCCCTGACGCACGCCGGTAATCTCGGCTTACAAGGAGGCCTAGTTAGCCTTATAGCCAAGTTATGCAACCGCCCACTAGCCGAACTAAGCACACTAAACGATCTACCGGTCGCCGGGTGGATAATCATATATATCTCGCAGTTGATCCTGCTGCTTATCGGACTTTTCGCGACACTGCGCTACCGGCCCCATCAGCCCGTACAAATTATCGCCCTATGGATATGCACCTTTTTTCTGGTCTATAAAGATATATGGGAGCACCACTATGTCTTTCTCTTGCCCATTTTGATTGCCCTGTACGCGCAATCATTTTCCCCTAAGCTCTTATGGGTATTCGCTTTTATTGCTCTTCCGACACCTTTTATCTTAATTGATATCGAATCGGGCAGCTATGGAGCAATTGATCCCGAGCGCGAATGGGCTATCGGAACTTCCCTACTCTACCGCGGCAGCAAACTACTGCCCCTGGCCTATTTGTGGTTTACACTCTGCCGGGCAAATCACGCCAAGCCATCATTCTCAAGATCATAAACTTCTATTTATATTTCAGATACATACACCTCTACCGGGCTAAGACTTGATCTTGGCATGGCAGAAGCTTAGTTTATATCTTTTACACACTTGCTCTCTATCTCTATTTTAGCGAGTTCGATTTTTTTTGCTCTTAAATATTTTATTAACTCCCACTTATGCCATCTAACCTAAAACGCAGACGCCTGCCGCCTTGGCTTAAGGCCAAAGCACCAGGCCATCCCAACTATGTAGATATTAAAAATCTAATTGCCGATCTGCGCCTAAATACGGTCTGCGAAAGCGCCCAGTGCCCCAATATTGGCGAGTGTTGGGGCCAGCGTACAGCCACCTTTATGATTCTGGGGGATATTTGCACGCGCAGTTGCGGTTTCTGCGCCATTAAAACGGGCAAACCCGAAACCCTAGACGAAGACGAACCAGAACGCGTCGCCACCGCCATCGCCCATCTCGATTTGCGCCACGCCGTCATCACTTCGGTTAACCGCGATGAATTGCCCGACGGGGGCGCCAAGATATTTGCCCGCACGATCGAAGCCGTGCACCGCCAGTGCCCTCATACCACCATTGAAGTCTTAATCCCCGACTTCAAAGGCGACTGGACTGCCCTCGGCACCGTTATGGCGGCGGCTCCCGACATCCTCAACCACAATATTGAATCACCGCCCAGGCTATATTATAAAATGCGTCCGCAAGCTCAATACCAACGCTCGCTGGAGCTATTGGACCGCGCGCGAAAATTGAGCCCTGTCCCGACCAAATCCGGCATGATGTTAGGCGCCGGCGAGACCGAGGAAGAAATCGCCACGAGCATCCGCGACCTCGCCAACGTCGGTTGTTCTATCCTGACCTTGGGCCAATATCTGAGCCCTTCCGCACAACACGTGCAAGTGGAGCGCTTTGTACATCCCGACGAATTTATCCAATGGCGAGAATTCGCCCTAGAGTTGGGTTTTGGCCACGTCGAATCCGGTCCGTTGGTCCGCAGCTCGTATCACGCCGACGAGCAAGTGGACCAGATCGTGACTGCCGACCCGCTACTATCCATTCAAACCGCCCCCTAAGAGGAGCCGATGAATTTAGAGAAGAAGGCTATATCCGGTTATTTACAACGCAAAAAGCTGCTCACCCGGGGGACGCAAATTCGCGTTATGAGCCTGGGCGACGGCCTCAAAAACAGGGTCTATTACGTCGCGACGGCCAACGAGTCCTGGATCGTCAAACAAGCGCATTCCCGCGCACAGCTCAAAGAGCGCTGGTGGCTCGACCGCAAACGCATCTTCGCCGAAACCAACTGCATTGAGATCCTCTCGCAGTTTCTCGCTCCAGAAATTATTCCCGAGGTCGTGCTCGAAGACCGCACGGATTTTATTCTGGTAACGACCGCGCCGCCGCACAACTCCGTGCTCTGGGAAAATGACCTGCACGCCGGCCGCATCGACCTGCAAATCGCCGTGCAGTGCGGCGAATTACTCGCCACCGTACACAACGAGACCGCGGGCGTACCGGAAATCAAGTCGATGTTCAAAGACACCAAAGCCTTTGAGCAATTGCGCATCGAACCGCATTATAATTATATAGTTAACGCCTACCCTGACTTAAAAAAAGCCATTGCCGCACGTTCCAACCGACTGCTCAAAGATTCGATCTGTCTAGTCCATGCGGACATGAGACCGCGCAATGTCTGGATCAACACCGGCCAGCTCTATCTGGTCGACTTCGCCACCGCCCACTACGGCTACCCAACCTTTGATCTGGCCTTCTATGCGGCCGATATGGTCGTCAAAGCCATGCAGAATAGCACCCAGAAGGCGGCCTATCTCGAGGCGATTAACGTCTTCTGGAACGGCTATTTCCAGTTGGCCAGCTATAAGGGGGTCAAGGAAGTCGAGAAGCAGGCCGTGCACGATTTCGGCTGTCTACTCTTAAGCGCAACCGACGGCCGCCAACCCGCCAATATCGAGGACGAACACGTCGTCGGGCTCTCACGGCGTATCGCCCAGAGCCTGCTTTTTACTAAGTTGGAGAAGATCGAGGACATCACCGAGTTTATCAATCGCACACTGATCGACGGTTAATCAGCCCCGACCTGGATCTGCAGGTCCTCGCTGCTCGAACAAATATGCGCAGCCATCGCCAGACGGGCGCCTTCGGTGTCCCGCTGGCCGAGGGCCGCGAGAATCTTGTGATGCTCCCGCAAAGACAACTCGGCCCTCGGACCCGCCAGCGACGGCTCGGATAAGCTGCCCTTGATCCATTCCTGCAAATGCTTGCGCGTCGTTTCGAGCAAGCTATACAATATTGAATTATGCGTCGCTCGCGCGATCAGCAGGTGAAAGCGCAAGTCATTCTCAAGAAACCGCCCCCAGTCCTGCAACGCCCCTTCCATACCCGCCAGCGCCTCGGCAATCGCCTCTAAGTCCGTCTCCGTAGCCCGTTCCGCCGCCAAAAAAGCATTCTGCGACTCGAGCATCAACCGCGTCTCACTGAGATCCTGCAATTTTTTGCCATCGAGCCGGAACCCCCACTGCAGCGCTCTCTCTAGATATTGACTATTATCGCAGACAAAGGTACCCTCGCCGACCCGGCCGTCGAGAATACCCATCACGGAGAGCGAATGCAGCGCTTCGCGCAAGGAAGACCGCCCAACCCCAAACTGCTTGCACAACTCGCGTTCCGGCGGCAATCGATCACCGGGTTTGAGCACATTGCGCGCAATCAAGTCCGTTAATTGCGCGACGATCTCATCGCTAACCGAAGTGCGATGCACAGGACGCATAGACTCACTAACTTCGACAGCAGCTTTTTTCGGCGAAGGTGGCATAATGTCACATCTCTTTGTTTATTAAGCTATTTACGGAAAACATACTACAAAAGCTAATATTCCATTTGCTGATGGTCTGACCATTGACTACTTTCTATAAGATTAGTCAACCCGGCTCTTTGCTGTCAAGAGGATAATGCACATGACACAAACTCTGGATCTTGGACCCCGCGTCGAATTAGTTTCGATGGACCCGCATTTTCACGATATAACCATTGCGCTCTATAGCCCGGGCAGCGATGGACAGCCCGCTTATCTAATTCACACCTACAGTTCCGTACCTGGTGCCGATGAACGCATCGCCTGCTTGCGGCAGACCATGCAGACCCTCGGAGGCATGGAAGCTATCGGCGAAGGCTTGCTGCGTTTCCCCTGTGGCCACGCGCACCCCTTGGCAGCCCGCCGGGTTTTCTTAGACTCCTGCAAACTCAGCCCCGAGCCCGCCGCCGAACCGCGACCGCTGCACGTCTTCGACAAAAAATCCGACGGAACGATCACCGTCGCCAGTCTCGGCAACGGGCTTTATGAAGCTCGACCGGCCGATAACGCTCAGGGAACAGAGCGCCGCGTCGCCACAATCGCCAGGGGGCTGATGCGCCTAGGCGAGATGGAGGAGGTCGACGGCCAACCCAATCAGACCCGCTTCAGTTGCGGCCAAGAACACGATGATTTGATCGGCTTGCTGCTCGTTCGCGCTCCGAATGTGCGTGCCGCAATGCGCGAGGCCGAAGATATGGCTTCGCGCGGCGTGCTCGCCGCCCCCAGCGCCCAGGAATAAAGGAATTACATATGACCGCTTCGATGACTAGCCACCAACGCGTGCTCGCCGCCCTCAAACGCGAACCCGTCGACCGCACCCCGCTCTGCAACCCGACCTCGGTCGCAACGGTGGAACTAATGGATCTCGTCAACGCCCCCTTCCCCGAAGCCAACCGCAATCCTGGGTTGATGGCGCGCTTGGCCGCGACGGGATATACCGAACTGGGCTTCGACACCATCATGCCAGTCTTCACCATCATCCAGGAATCCTCGGCCCTGGGCTGCAAAATCCAGTGGGAGCAGAAGGATAACTGGCCCACCGTGCGCATGAATGAGCCGATCTGGCGCGAGCCCGACGACATCAAGGTCCCCGCTGACCTGTGCACCCACCCCGATACCGCCTGCGTCACCGAAGCGATCAAGATCCTGCGCAAGGAATACGGCGACGAGGTCGCGATCGTCGGCAAGACCATGGGGCCGTGGTCGCAGGGTTATCACTGCTTCGGCGTCGAGCCCTTCTTGCTGATGTCACTCGACGACCCGGGCAAGACGAAGCTCTGCCTCGACCGCATGAAAGAGATCACTATCGAGTTCGGCCAAGCACAGATCGATGCGGGCGCCGATGCGCTATGCCTGCCCGACCACGCCACCGGCGACCTGGTCAGCGGCGAATATTACCAGCGCTACCTGCGCGATATGCACATCGAATTTGCCGAACGCCTTTCGGTGCCGATCATCCTGCACATCTGCGGCCGCACCGTCGACCGCATGGAGTATATTGCGCAAACCGGCATGGCCGCTTTTCACTTCGACTCCAAGAACGCGCCGCAGGAATCGATGGATATCGTCAAGGACCGCATTTCGCTAGTCGGCAATATCAACAATCCCGAGACCCTCTTTTCTAGGGGGCCGGAAGCCGTCAGTTCCGAAGTGACGCGCAACCTTGAAGCTGGCGTGCAACTCGTCGGCCCCGAATGCGCTATACCACTGCAGACCTCAATTGAAAACTTAAAGGAAATTTCCCGCACCGTGCGCACCTGGCACCGGGATCAGGCTTCCAACTAGGAGATAAGCTACCACTATGGCAGAGCTAAAAGACATCGCCAACGAGTTCATCCGTGACGAGGTCGAAGAATTTATCGAGCGACCCGACGAAATCGAACGCATCATCAACCTTTTTGCCAACGCTAGCGAACAGATGCAGAATATCTCCGCCGCCCTGATCGACGGCGCCCACGAGACCGTCGATCAGCTAACTTCCCAAGCCCTTGCCGACAATATCGAGGCCCCCGAAGTCATGGACGACGGCTTAATCGCCGGTATGGCCATCGTCGGTATCAAGTTCCGCGAAAACTTTATCTTCGTGCCCGAAGTCCTTGCCTGCGCCCGCGCGATGAAAGCCGGCATGGCACATATCGAGCCGATTCTTTCGGCCTCCGGTATCGAACCAGTTGGCGTGGCGATAATGGGCACGGTCAAGGGCGACCTGCACGATATCGGCAAGAATCTGTGCATCATGATGTTGCGCGGCGCCGGTTTTGTCGTGCACGATCTCGGCGTCGATACCTCCGAGGACGAATTCATCGACGCCATCGAAGAGCACGACGCACATTTGATAGGCATGTCGGCGCTACTGACCACTACTATGCCCAATATGGGCAAGACCATAGAAGCCTTCATCGACGCCGATCTGCGCGATGACGTCAAAATCATGGTCGGCGGCGCGCCGGTCACCCAGGAATTCGCCGACGACATGGGCGCCGACGGTTATGGCAAGGACGCACTCGACTGCGTCGCCAAAGCCAAAGAATTGCTCGCCGAACGCGCGGCAGAGGCTTAGGCGCACCTTGCAGCGCATCGACCCCGCCAAATACAAGGAGAGCCTCGACCGGCTCTCAGGTATACTCGAAGGCATGGCCGGTCACGCCAACGAGCAGGCGCTCTATCGCTGCCCTTACAAAAACCGCTTTGACCAGTGCACCGCCAAATTTGGCTGCCGCAACCAGCGCAGGCCAGAAGAAAAGGGTGAACTGCTCAACTGCGGCGGCGACGACAAGATCGACTACCGTCCGGCCTGGCAGGAAGACCAACGCCCGATCCCTAGCGATGCGGTCGCCGGCAACGGCAAGGTCCACTGCGACGGTGCCTCCCATGTCTTAACCACCGGTTATACTCTCTTCGATTACGCCGACCAACTCGGCACCCGAGTACCCACCTCCTGCGGGCGCACCGGCCACTGCCACGAGTGTATCGTCGAAATCAAGAGCGGCGCTGAGGCCCTCAACAGTCGGACCCCTTCCGAAGACTTCCTCGGCAACGAATTCCGCCTCGCTTGTCAGGCTACAATAGAAAACGCCGATGTCGATATCGAATTTTCACCGCTCGCTCGCACGCCGAAAATTCTCACCCAAACCATCGAGCGCCCCACCGATATAGATCCCGTAGTCAAGCGCCGTGGCCAAGCCGTTTACTACGGCGACGAACAGGTCGACGATTTCCGCGGACACCTCTATGGTCTGGCGATCGACTTGGGTACCACCACCGTCGTCGTCGACCTCGTCGATCTCGAAACCGGCGCGAGTGTACACCTGAGTTCGTTCGAAAATCCGCAGCGTTTCGGCGGCAGCGATATCATGAACCGCATCTCCTACGACGGCCAACACACCGGCGAGTTGCGCCAAGCCTTGATCAAAGCGCTCAACCACGAGATACAGGCGCTGTGCGAGCGCTATTCTTTTGTCCGGCAGGAGATCTATGAAATCGTCGTCGCCGGCAACTCGACGATGCGCGACATTCTCTTCCGCCTCGACGTGCAGACCATCGGCCAAAAGCCCTATAAGTCACTAATCGAGAATGAGTATCTCGACGGCCAGCGCGAAACGACCAGCCTCGTCGAAAAGACCCGGCGCATCGGCTTGCGCGCCAATCCCAAGGCCCGCATCTACTCGCTGCCGCTTATCGCCAGCCACGTCGGCGCCGATGTCGCCGCCGATCTGGTCGCCATTGACATGGACCAAACCAGCGAAAGCGCGATGCTCGTCGACGTCGGCACCAATACCGAGGTCGTGATCGCACACGAGGGGCGCCTCGTCGCCGCCTCCTGCCCTGCCGGCCCCGCCTTCGAAGGCGGCGGCATTACCTATGGCATGCCCGGTTACGAAGGCGCAATAGAATCGATGCGCTGGGGCGGCGATGCCTGGCAATACACGACAATCGCCGACGCCCCGCCGGAGGGCCTGTGCGGCTCCGGCCTAATCGATCTTTTGGCCGAATTGCGCCGCCATGATCTTATGACGCCCAAGGGCGTTTTCGCCGACAAAAAACGCCAACTCGAACTAGTGCCCGAGCGCGGCATCACCTTCTCACGCCTTGACGCCTCGAACTTGGCCCAGGCCAAAGCCGCCAATTACTGCGGTCAGTATATCGTCCTGCGCGCGCTCGGCCTCAACCCCGGCCATGTCGAAACACTCTATCTGGCCGGCGGTTTCGCCAACTACGTCGACACCCAAGCCGCCGTCGATATCGGCTTTTTGGCCGCCGTGCCGCAAGAGCGCATCACCAAAGTCGGCAACGCCGCCGCGCAAGGCGCGCGCGAAGTACTGCTCTCGCAAAGCAAGCGCGCTCGCATTGAAACACTAGTCAAGCGCATCGAGCATATCGAACTGGAGACCACCACGGACTTCTTCGAACTCTTTGTCGATGGGTGCCAGTTCAAACCTATGCCGACGAAGCTGTAGCCGGTGTCTCTGACCACGCTGCATCCCCCGAGTCGCTATTCTGGCGCCTGGCAAAAAAAGCCCCTGCGCCATATGCTCGAAGAGACCGACACCTTCGTGCATATCGTCGAATTGGTAACCTCGCGCGGCCTGATCACTGAAAGCGACGGCCGCAAGGTTATGGCACTCGCCCGCCGCCTGGCCGAACACCCGGCCTTCCACGCCCTGAGCATCACCGACAATCCCGGCGGCAACGCCATGATCAACCCCGACATCCTCGGTACAGATCTGATATCGCGCGGCCAGGATTGCATTATCCATATTTCCTGCAAAGACTGGAACCGCAACGCGATTCAGGGCCGCGCCTGGCAATTAGCCAGCGAGGGGTTCAACAATATCCTCGCGCTTTCCGGCGACTACCCCATCAGCGGCTACCAAGGCACTGCGGGCGGGGTTTTCGACCTCGATTCGGTCGGCCTGCTCGAGATGTTCGCTGATATGAACGCCGGGCTTAAGATGAAAAAAGGCAACAAGACCCGTCGCATGGAGTCGACCGCTTTTTACTTGGGTGTCGCGATTAACAACCATAAGCGCTACGAGCGCGAGGTCATGCCCCAGTATTTCAAGCTGGCGAAAAAAATCGAAACGGGTGCCGGCTTCGCCGTCAGCCAAATTGGTTACGACGCCCGCAAGCAGGACGAACTACTCAAATACATGGCAATGCGCGATCTCAAAGTGCCGGTCATCGCCAATGTCTACGTGCTTTCCGCCCCAACAGCCCGCTACTTCCACAAGGGCAATATTCCCGGCGTCGAAGTTACCGATGAGTTGATGGCCATAGTCGAGGAACAAGCAAAGGCCGAAGATAAGGGCAAGGCCTTCTTTCTCGAACTGGCCGCCAAACAATGCGCTATCGCCAAAGGCCTCGGCTATCGCGGTGCCTACCTCGGTGGTCATATTGCATACGGCGATTACGAGAAGGTCATCGAAATCGCCGGCACATATACCGAAGACGATTGGCGCGATTTTGCCAAAGAACTGCA
>LWDU01033561.1_pt1 | contig 11550 bp, 8 predicted proteins | sample 727161 | NCBI WGS metagenome assembly LWDU01 (sample SAMN04566230, study PRJNA314399) | hydrothermal vent metagenome | isolation source: deep sea hydrothermal plume seawater | place: Mexico: Gulf of California, Guaymas Basin | collected 2004-07-11 | reverse complement strand
TCCCGCGATCATTTCTGGAAAACCGAATGATAGCCTCCTCTTACGGGCCGTCAAAAAAACCGATCCCGACCTGCAAATGCCACCGGGTAAGATAAAATTGAGTCCGCAAGAAATTGCTTCCCTCGAACAATGGATCCGAGACGGGGCAATCGCGCCCAGCACGCCCACTAACACACCACTTGCTAAACTGACACTAACGCAGGCAGCAGAATTCTGGTCTTTCCAGCCAGCCATCCGGCCCACACCACCAACGTCGAAATCCATTGACCGCTGGAGCTGGACACCGGTTGATCACTTTATTCTCGCCCGACTCGAGTCGGAGGGACTATCACCGACCCCCGTCGCCGACAAACGCACGCTTATTCGGAGGGCCACGTTTGATCTCACCGGATTACCTCCAACGCCCGAGGAAATCCAAGCATTTATTAAAGACGATCATGTCAACGCCTTCCACAAAGTAATCGACCGACTGTTGGAATCACGGTCTTACGGTGAACGCTGGGGCCGCCACTGGTTGGACGTCGCGCGCTACGCAGATACGGCGGGTGATGGCGCAGATTATCCAGTTCGCGAGGCATTCAAATACCGAAACTGGGTCATCGACGCCTTTAACGCCGATCAGCCTTATGATGATTTTTTACGGGAACAAATCGCAGGCGACATTATCGCATCGACAGGACCGGAGGCACTTTACGCTTCACGCGTCACCGCAACTGGATTCTTGGCGATAGGCAAGCGTTATGGATATAAACCATCACCAGACTATCAACACCTAGATTTTGCCGACGTTATCGATTCAGTGGGGCGATCGCTACTAGGGCTAACCGTTGGTTGCGCACGCTGTCATGACCACAAGTACGATCCTATTTCAACCGAAGATTATTACGCGCTTTACGGGATAATGCAGAGCACTACATGGGCTTTCCCCGGGGGGGAAGAGCAGAAACACCCGTCCCACTTCCCAGCACTGGTCCCTCCCGAGCAGGCTCGCCAACTAGAGATCGAAAGAAATTCTGTACTAGACTCAATTAGCCGTGAACACGCTCTGCTAGTACAAGAACGTCAGAAAAATGATTCGAATTGGATCGCCGGTGCCTTGGATCTGGGTATGGAAGCGCAAGAACTTGGCAAACCTTTGAGTACCCCTTGGTTTTGTGCTGGTCCGGTGGAGATTCAAGAAGCATCGCAAAGTCCTTTTCAAAATGTTCACCCGAAAGGAACGCGCGGTGTTCACTTGGGGAGCGGTCTAAACACCGACGGAATTCGTTACGTCTTCCCCAACGAGCTTAAGGCCGCAGACGGTGACACAATTTCTTTCAACGTTGATTTCCGGACCAAGGCAGGGGCCCGTCAAAAGGGAGCCTATCGTTTTTATCTGGGCCAAGGGGTAGTGCAGTCACTCGCCGTCGAATTCAGTGTCACACCAACAGAATTTGTTATTCGCAACGGTGCCGAATGGGAAACTCTCCGACCGCTTAAAACCGGCGAATGGTACACGCTTCAGGTTGTCATCAATCCCCAAGAAAAGACGTATGCGGGAATGATCGGAACGCATGATGACCTAACACGATTTACCGATAAAAAAACGGCGCCTAATTGGAATGGTCTTGTCGATTGCTTTATCTGCGACGGCATTGGACACGTGCCCGGTCCGGCAAGTGCGCGCGACATCGATAACATTGGCTTGACGCAAACCCCCTTTGGCCCACCGGATAGCCCTGAGGTTGTGGCACGAATTCAAACGGACGCCGACAAACAACGCATTCTTGAGATCGCACACAAATTGGCTGATTTAGAGAAACGAAAAACAACGTTGGCGGCTACTCCCGTTTACGAAGTAGCCTATGGTGTGCAAGAGGGCACGCCGATTGACGCTCACATCCAACTACGAGGAGAACCTACCAAACTGGGAAGGCAGGTTCCAAGGCGTTTCCTGGAGGCGTTTGGTGCCGAACAATTACCGCTGGGGTACAAAGGGAGTGGTCGCATGCACCTTGCAGACTGGATCACCAGTCCGGAAAAACCGCTGGCCGCACGTGTGTTTGTCAATCGAGTTTGGCAATGGCACTTCGGCCGTGGAATCGTCTCTACACCTAGTGACTTCGGGTTCCGTGGCGCCAGACCCACACATCCAGAATTACTTGATTGGCTAACAGCAGAATTTATTGCAACCAACTGGTCTATCAAACATTTGCACCGGGTCATGATGCAGTCGCGGGTCTATCAACTATCCAGCACCAACGAATCCAAAAAACCCCAAATTGATCCTGACAACAGTCTCCTTTGGAAATATACGCGACGACCACTGGATGCCGAATCTATGCGGGATGCCATGCTGGCAATCAGTGGAAATCTCGACCACAGCAAGTCGCAATCCCATCCCTTTCCCGACGTAAAAACGTGGGGATTTACAATTCATCATCCGTTTCATGCGGTTTATGAATCAAATCACCGCAGCGTCTATTTAATGCAGCAACGAAATCGTCGTAATCCATATCTGGAACTGTTCGACTCCGCAGACCCAAATGTCAGTATTGGTAATCGCCAACCAACGGTCACTCCAACGCAAACGCTATTTCTGATGAATTCCAAATTTGTTCATGACCAAGCAAACGCTCTTGCGGAACGAATTCTCGTTGCCGCAAAAACGACCGAACAACGTGTGCAGTTGGTATTCGAAATAGGACACGGCCGACAGCCAAGCAAGTCGGATTTCGAGGCGGCCGTAGAATTTGTAACTACGTACAATGAGCAATCGCCTCCGCAAAACCCACTAGCCTCTGAACAGGAGATTTGGTCGGGTTTAGCCCGCGTGATTCTTACCAGCAATGGCTTTTTGTTTGTCGATTAATATTCCATGAGTAAGTATGAGTAAGTATGAGTAATCCATTTATCAATGATCGCCGGCAATTCCTAAAGGAAGCATCAGGTGGCTTCGCCATGACAGCTTTCGCCGGCATGTGCGGTGAGCTACGGGCGCAGCCAGCAGACCCACTCGCAAGTCGTTCCCCGCATTCTGCTCCGGCTGCGGATCGCGTTATTTTTATCTATTCGACCGGTGGAGTCTCTCATGTCGATACATTCGATCACAAACCACAATTATCAAAAGATCATGGCAAATCGATCGTTGCATCACGCTGGCTCAACAAGCCCGGCGAGTTTACCCGATACTTAATTAAGCCTCGCTGGAACTTCAAACAATATGGTCAGAGCGGAACGTGGGTTAGCGACCTTTTTCCGCACATCGGATCGGTCATTGACGATATCTGCGTGCTCAATGCAATGCACTGTGATAGTGACGGACATGACAAGGGGACGCTAGCCGCTCATACCGGCTCCGCACAATTTACACGTCCCAGCGTCGGTTCTTGGGTCAGCTATGGACTGGGTACGGAAAACCAAAACCTACCTTCTTTTATGGTATTAGCCCCCGCAGCTCCATACGCAGGTGCGCAGACATGGGGCAGTTGCTTTCTGCCGGGATGTCATCAAGGAACCCATGTCATCCCTGGGAAAACTCCCATCGCCAACGTCGCTCCGAGAGGATTGTCTCGTCAGCAACAACAAATGGAACTGGGACTACTGAGCCGCCTTAATCGCAGCCACCAGAACAGTCGTCCCACGGACTTGGCGATTAATGCTCGGATACGTTCGTTCGAGACCGCCTTTGGAATGCAACAGGCGGCGCCGGAAGCATTTAACCTATCCGCTGAGAACCAGAAGACACTTGAAATGTACGGTATGGAACGTGGCGATACCGCTGGGTTTGGCTGGCAATGTCTGATGGCACGAAGATTAGCGGAACGTGGTGTACGGTTTATTGAACTGATCGATGTTGGGTCCAACAATAACTGGGATTCGCACGGCAACATGGAAGACCACGCGCGGCTCGCAAAAAATATTGACAAGCCTCTGGCGGGACTTATACGTGACTTGAAACAGCGCGGAATGTTCGAACGGACACTCCTGGTCTGGACTTCGGAATTCGGCCGTACCCCTTTCAACACCAATGCGAAACACGCCGGCAGGGAGCACCACAATTCCTGTTTCAGTTCATGGATGGCTGGGGGCGGGGTAAAAGGGGGCATGGTCTACGGAAAATCTGACGACTACGGCATCATGCATACAGAGGACTCGGCTCACACACATGATCTTCACGCGACAATATTACACCAGGTGGGTCTGAATCACGAAGAATTAACCTACCGCCATGCGGGTCGCGATTTCCGCTTGACCGATGTCCGCGGGGAAGTCCTTCATAACATACTCCATTCGCAGAAGGAAGTTGATTAATCGACATCCAATTAACGGCGTTCAGTAAATATGAGGTCCTGCTGTACTCTGATCAGCATTAGGTTGAATACCTAGTTCTGTTTTGGGTTATTCCGGTTCACCGCCGGCCTGTATGGCGGGGAATAGCGTCCACGCTGATAAGGATGAGTTTCGATCATTTGGATTTGAGGGTCTCGGCTGAAGCAGGGGCGATGATGTCGCTTCCCACGGTAATCCTCGGGGCAACAAACACAAAGGCGCGTCCGTCATAGTGATCACCACCGGGCCGCCGGGCAAGGAAAATGCGTGCGGCCACCTTCGACCAGCTTACCAAATCCCAACACAAAGTGCTTGGTTAGGCGGCGGCTCGTATCCTTACCACTGGGACCATCACTCGCGGCTCCAATTATTTGAACTATATAAATCGTTTTTTGGCGGGTGATGGTACCAAATATTGAGTATATTTAAAGTTAACGCCCCATCCACCCAAACACGATAATAAATCATGTCTAATATCAATTTCACCTGTCCCCATTGCTCACGCTTGATGCAACTTCCTATTGCCTTAGAAGGTAAACAAGGAAAGTGTCCGTCATGCAAAACCGTTGTAACCATTAGCGCTAACGCTCCACCAAGTCCTGCTGCATCGCCTCAACAACAACCGCCTCAACAGCAACCGCCTCAACAACAACCGCCTCAACAACAACCGCCNNNNGCCTCAACAACAACCGCCTCAACAGCAACCGCCTCAACAGCAACCGCCTCAACAGCAACCGCCTCAACAGCAACCGCCTCAACAACAACCGCCTCAACAACAATTCCAACAGCAACCGCCTCAGCAACAATTCCAACAGCAACCGCCTCAACAACAATTCCAACAGCAACAATTCCAACAGCAACCGCCTCAACAACAACCGCCTCAACAGCAACCGCCTCAACAGCAACCGCCTCAACAACAACCGCCTCAGCAACAATTCCAACAGCAACCGCCTCAGCAGCCCACCGTCGTTGGGGTAGGTTGGGGTTCAGTCTCCACAAACATGTTTCGAGTTCTATTTAATTTCTGGTGGCTTTTGCTTATCTACGGGAGGCCTATCAACTGTAAGTTTCCATTAACTGGCAACTATTCCCCAGAGGATTCCATAGAAGAAATCGCTTCACTCTTTATTTCTGAGGGCTTCGCGAAACGCACTATTTTTACGGTAAACCTAGTTAGCGGGCTGGTTCTGAAATGTCCTGGAGCAATCACCGCTGTTAGAGACTTGAGGATCAAGGCGGAAGGGAGCAATATCCTGGTGGTAGGTTATAGCAAGGACATCTCTCTAGTTTTACAGAAAAACGGTTTGATACCATAACGGCTCATTACGTTATAAAACCGCGAACCGTCTGCCGGTGGATACGTTTCGAGCATCTCCTCCCACGCGCCTTTGTTGGCCTCCTTACGGGTCATGCCCTCCCCTCGCAGATGCTCACGCATTTCTTCTCGGTAAAGGGACGCTTCGTTCCACAGGCCTTCACTCTGTAATCGCTTGGTAGCGACGATCTTACTTTCATTCATATTGGGGTTCCATTTCTGTTTTTTGATGCGCGACCCTCAGTGGCTATATACGTGGGACTCCAAGGAGGGGATGGGCTCCTTGTGGTCCTTGCTCACGCCATCACCAGAATAGTAGCATTCCCCAAGACTGTACTCCGCTTGGGCATTCCGATGCGCTGTTGCTTTCTCAAACCACTGCGCAGCGAGTGTGCGAAACTGGACAACACCGTGCCCATAGCAAAAACACAAGCCGTAAAGCACCTGCCCACGTGGATCACCTAAATCAGCAAATTCACGCCACGTGTCGATTCTCTCACAGTTTGCTTCGATGAAGGTATTTCTACTCCCCACTCGTATCAATTCATCAAAAGCCTCGTAGTCTGATTGGATTATCTCTTCGCTCATCGCATCTCTCCTTGGTGGTGTACATATAACTACACCCCATCCTACCCTCTGACCGGCCAGCGGTTCAAAGGAAAAATGGCGATCACACCCCACGCCCAGCGTCGAGGAGGATCTTGGCGGCGGAGGCGGGGAGGTTGTCGAGTGTGATATGCCACCATCTAAAACTAGTCTCATGCTTACTCAGACTCTCAGTCGCTGTATCTGAAAGTGCTGTCAGGCCGCGGAGGTCAATATCTCCCTTATGATTACTGAGGCTCTCGGCAGCAGCGTCGGAGAGGCTCGTCAGGCCGTAGAGGTTAAGGAGTATGAACGCTTGCCATCTTCCTAACCCACATCGCCCTTTTGACAATTTTTGTTATGCTAGTATCGTGTTTCCGTACTAGTCAATTCCGTTTCCCGAAATTCCGACCTCTCCTGCGCCATGAGCCTCGCTGGGCCTGTTCAGTCAGTTGTATGTTCACGATGCACATCCTTAGTTGCATCGCTCAAACCATTTCGAGGCCAGTCATAGTGCCTGTGCTGCTGCCGAAGGTGTCGACCTCCAGTCCCAGACGTTGCAACATTGAAACGAAGAGATTGGGCAAGGGGTAGTTGAGCTCTTGATTGAAGGCGAGATGCTGTCCATGCTTGAAGCCGCCGCCCGCCAAGATGATCGGCATGTTGCGATTGTCGTGACTGTTGGCATTGCCTAGCGTTGATCCCAGAAACACCATGGTGTTGTCCAGCAGAGAATCGCCACCTTCCTGGCTCTCGTTTAGCTTTCTGAGGAAGCCACCGAATTCTCGCATAATTGCCGATTCGACGATCGCCAGTTGCTTGAGCTTTGATTCGTCTTTGCCGTGATGCGACAGCATGTGGTAATCGGTATCCACTCCCGGAATAACGGGCACAGCGTTCATTCCCGGGTCGTACAGAGTGAGGAATCGCGTGGAGTCGGTCTGGATTGCCAGGTGCATCATGTCGTACATCAGCCGCGTCCGTTCGAGCATCTGTAGCCGGTCGAGTTGATCTTTGGGCGGCTTCACGGCGACGCTCGGTTTGGGACGGGCTGCCCATTCCTCCGCTTTGTGCAGTTGCGCCTCGGCTTCGCGGACGGCCGTGAAGTACTGGTCGAGCTTCTGTCGGTCGAGCTGACCGAGCCGTTGCGACATCCTTTTGGCGTTGCCACGGACGACGTCCAGCACGCTCTGGCCCTCTCGCAAGCGTTGGACCTGCTTCGCCTTCTCTTCAGGGTTGCCTTCTAGGAAGAGATTTGCGAAGACGCGCGACGGTCGCCCCTCAGCCGGAAGTTCCACACCCGCGCGGGAATACGAGAGCCCCGTACTGGCAATCGTCAGGGGCAGAGAGGCCAGTCGTGTTTCTCGACCGAGTTGCTCGGCTGCAAACTGATCGAGCGAGATTGAATTCTTGAATCCGGCACCGGTGGGATTCTTCGCGCACGACAGGAACGATTTATGCGCAAGATGGCCACCTCCGACGGAAGGATGCGAGGTTCCCGTGATGACGGTGAAGTCGTCGCGGAACTCGCCGATCTCCTTCAGGTAGTGGCTCAACTCATAATCTCGGCCCGCTTTCGTGGGTTTGAAGTTCTGTGCGTGAAAGCCAAAAGCAATGTTGATTGCCACCATACGCCGCTTCACTGCGGGGGCAGTCGCATTGGCGCGAGGCTGCATCTCATTCAAGAACGGTAAGCCGATGGCGACGCCCGATGATCGCAGAAACGTTCGTCGTGAAAGCATAATGATCTTTCTTAATGTGGAGGAGCTGGTTTGTGAAATTTCAATCGTGACTGTCGTATTGTGTCTATTGCTTACGCTCTGGAGTTCGATTTTCTGACCGATGGCAGTATTAGGGGCGGTGAAACGTGGGACTCTGAACGATCTCGTGTACGAGAGAACGCAAGCCGTATTGTTGGTTGCTGACTTTCGCCACAATTTCTTTAATGGCCGGGCGGTCTGAGAACCCAACGGTCCGTCCCATGGAGTACGTCAGCAGCTTTTTGGTCAATCCCGCAGTGATTTGGTCGACGTCGTCCGCAAGTAGTTCTTTGAACCGTCGAATGTCGCTAAACGGTTGGCCATTGGGTGTATGTCCCGTGGCATCGACGGGCCGTCCTAGTTTGTAGCTGACCCAGTCATGCGTGAACGGAGCTCGTTTTATATCTGGACGACGTCCCTCGCCGAGCGTGCGGTAATCGTCCCGCCACCCGCCGATGACGTCGAAGTTTTCCAGAGCAAATCCGGCCGGATCGATGTTACGATGGCAGACAGCACACGTGTCAATGTTTCGGTGTTTGGCGAGCTGCTCGCGGAGCGTCGTTGCGCCTCTAATATCGGGTTCGACAGTGGGGGTATTCGGCGGCGGTGGAGGGACCGGCGTGCCCATGATATTCTCCAGTACCCAGATTCCGCGAATAACTGGTGAGGAGTTCGAGCCGTTCGCGGTAACTTTGAGAATACTCGCTTGCGTCATGATGCCGCCACGGACACTGTCCGCCGGCAACGTCACCTTGCGAAACTCCAGTCCCTCAACGCCCTCGATGCCGTAGTGTTTGGCCAATCGCTCGTTGACGATCAAAAAATCGGAATCGACAATGTTCATCACGCTCAAGTCTTCGCGAAGCATCTCCTGAAAGAATTGCTGCGTCTCTTCGACCATGGAGATCTTCAGCAACTCGTCGAACTCGGGATACAATTTCTTGTCGGGCGTGGTGAAATCTATATCCTTCAAACCGAGCCACTGGGCCGTGAAATTGACAGTAAAGGCATTTGCCTTCGGGGAATTGAGCAAACGATCAACTTGCCCTCGCAGGACCATCGGGTCGTCGAGCTTTCTCGCAACCGCCAGGGACAGCAACTCCTCATCGGGCATCGAACTCCAGAGGAAGTATGAAAGTCGTGAGGCCAATGCATGCTGGCTGATGACGTCACCACCCGGCTCTTCGAGGAACAGGAATTCCGGCGAACAGAGCACCGCCTTGAGAGCTAAACGCAATGCCACCTCGAACGAGCCTCCGCTATCCAATTCGGATTTGGCGAGACTCAGGATGGGTGCAACTTCGCCTGGATCGACTGGTCGGCGGAATGCGCGAGGCAGTACTCTTTCGAGGATCGCATTAACATCACTCACGGTTCCCGTCTTCAGATTGACTTCGCCCAGTAAACGGGATCGGCTGAGGGGTGGCCACTCTTCGATAGGCCCTTCGATCGTGATATCCCCGATCTCAAGACCCGGGTTCGGATAGGTGTCCGCATCTTTTCGTGTGTCTTCGGTCCCGTAGCACTTGAGCAGAAATGTCCCGTTGGGTTCTACCAGACGATCTTCAAACTCGACCGTCGTCCATTTTTCGGGAGGAATATCATAGTAGCCAACTAGGTGCATCTCGCGTCTGCCAACAATGGTATCGCCGCCATAGATACGCAGAGTCACGGGCTCTTTGCTCTGAATCGCGCGGACGCGGACCTTCACGTGATACGTTCCCGCGGGAGCACGTAAACGGGCAAAATTGACAAGGTTAGACGGGCAGTATCTCGACTGAAAGATGATAACGCCGTCTTCCGTCTTTCGGAACATTTTTCCGAATCGATGGGCAATAAACGAATTTCCAAGGTGGTCCTTTTGGTCCAGCAGGTTCGTCTCGTGTCGAATGTACTTGGGCTTGATAGGCGGGCCGAATACGGCATCCAGCGTGGCATCGGCGGCTCGCAGATACGCTTGCATCGCTTCCGCGGAAACTGCCAGGCCTTCGCCCACGTTATCGAACCCGTCGGTCGGAGTGTCCTGAGGCAGCATGTTCTTAACGCGCGCCTCAATGCCGAACAGATCGCGAATGGTCGCTTCGTACTCGGTTCGGTTAAGTCGTCGCAACACGACGTTGCTGCGTGCCCGATCGGCCCTCGTCAGCGCGGTCGAGAGTGTCTTGATCGCAGACGATTGCTTCGCAGTGGCTATTCGCGGCTCGTCCTGAGGAGGCATTTCGCCTTTTACCATGCGATCGTGGACGAGCACCCATCGCCGGGCCGTTTCACGGTCGCTTAGGTCATCGCCCAGCTCCGCGAGGTCGAAGCGACCTTCGGCATCTTTACCCTCGTGGCAATCGATGCAGTGCGCTGTCAGTAACGGTTGAAGCTGGCTTTTCAATGAGTGGGCTTGCCCCATCGCTTTGGGTTGCTCAGCAACTCTGACCGCGACTGTAAAAACGAGCATGATCGCTATGTGGCGTAGTTTCCACATTCTTAACATCGCTTCTAACCTCTCTGTCCTAGTCGATAGACATTCAGTGGTTACACTAATGTGATTCTAAATACAATTAACAATGGGAAGTTTCCAATCAAGAACAAGTTAATATATTCAATCCTGTCGGTCAATTATAATGTATGAATTGTGACCTGCCATGCGTTATCATTTGTTTGTTTTACTTTGAGTTAAGCAGGATGCATTTAGGTCGCATCAACCTTTGGAACTAATTCAGAGTGCAACCGTTTCAGCCGGAGCATTATCAGATATATCTTCCTCAAGTTCTCGCAACTCCCGAAGAAGTGCGATTCGTTAATTCTACCAAGAGGCGATTTTCACTTTGCGACTAAATACTATATATCTGCGACGTCGGATCGCCTTAATTCTCTCCATTCAATCCCTATACAAGCACGCGGGCCAAGCGAGCGGACCGCCTATCCCGGCGCCGGGCAAGGAAAATAGGGGAACTACTCGTCGGCATCGATCCAGATTGGTTTACTAGCCTGAGTCGATTTGGTAGTTTAAAGTCTTCTCTATGTTCAAAACCATCAGGATGAAATATCCTCCTAACATCAACAGACAGGACAAGACCGGCATGTTAAGCAGATATTGTTGGTTCGCCGGTGTGGCAGTCTTAATCACTGCCTGTCTCAATACGCTGTCCCTAGCTGAATCAGTCGATACTGAGCGGCACGTGGTTGTCATCAGCATCGATGGATTTGCAGCGTACCTTGTTGACGACCCCAAAGTTCCGTTGCCGACCATTCGTCGCCTCGCTCGGGAGGGCTGTATCATTGAAGGCGGAATGACCGTCTCAGACCCCTCCGTGACCTGGCCCAATCACACAACTCTGGTGACAGGCATGAAGCCTGGTCGGCATGGCGTACTTGCAAATGGAGTTCTGGTCCGTGGCGGAATTGGAGTGCCAGTAAAGATTGATTCCCATCGTGACCAGAGCGACCTCGTGAAAGTTCCCACCGTGGTGGATGTAGCTCACGCTGCGGGACTTAGGACTGCTGAAGTGAACTGGCCTTGTACTCGCAATTCACAATCGTTTGATGACCAGTTCCCTGATGTCCCCAATGCACTGGATTACACAA
>LWDU01039515.1_pt1 | contig 11551 bp, 9 predicted proteins | sample 727161 | NCBI WGS metagenome assembly LWDU01 (sample SAMN04566230, study PRJNA314399) | hydrothermal vent metagenome | isolation source: deep sea hydrothermal plume seawater | place: Mexico: Gulf of California, Guaymas Basin | collected 2004-07-11 | reverse complement strand
AGAGTGGGCCGAGGGTCTCTGACAGGGCGTGGTCGGAAGGCGACGTCATGAGGGCGGGCGGATACGGATCTCGCGGTGTGGCCCCGGAGGCGCAGCCTCTCGGGAGCCAGGAGCACTATACCCCGTTGAGCGGCCGGGAAAACGAGTCTTTCGCCCGCCGGGAGGCGGCGGAGCCCGGGACGAGGAAAGCCGTGGCATCGCCGTAAGCGATAAGAAGACAAATCCCCTAGGGGGACACGGCACTCGAGCTCGCTTTCGCGATGGCCACCCCGACATTACCGGCACCACGTCCGTTCCGCCCCTTGCACTAGCCCCCCGATGTAGGTCTCGTCGACCTCGATGTCGCCCAGAAGATGTCGCCCAGAAGATGTTGCTCAGAAGATGTTGCTCATAAGGAGTGGCGCGCCGGAAGGGCCGACAGTCCTGACCGAAGCTTGTGCAGCAACGTCCACGCCGTCTGGCAGCTCCCCAACCCCGTTTCTTTTTGAAACTGAAGCGCCGAAACCCCCTTCTTGTCACGAGCGAGGAAGAAGACGCCCAGGGACCAGATCCGAAGCGAGACACGGGTTCCATGGAAGACGGCTCCTGCAGTCAACTAGGCCTGATATCGGCATGTACGACACTGCTCAAGGCGTCGGCTCGCCAAACGGCACCAAGCTGGAACCTCGAGTCCCGGGTTCGGCATCAGTGCCATGTGAAAGAGAACGACAGAGATTGCCGCAAGGCCTCTGGGTGGGTCGACGAACTCGAGTCGCTCGATCGAATCACCCTCCGTCGCGATTGCCCTCAGTTCCGCTCGAGTGCGTCTCGTTTAGCGCATCTGTGGCGGTCGCACGAGAGATCACATCCCGATAGATCTCTTCCAACTCGGCAGCGTGGGTCGCGACCGACTTGACAGAAGGAATTCCGTTCGCGAGTTCCCTTAGCAAATTGGGCTCTTCGCTCAGACGGCGTAAACAACAACCCAGTGCAGCTGGCGAATCCGCCTCGTAGAGCAGACCACCGCCCGAGGCCAACAATTCGACGTGACCACCGAGGCGGGAAGCCAGGACAGGCACTCCAGCGAGAAACGCCTCTCGAATCACGAGCGGCGCGTTTTCGCACCAAATCGATGGGACGACCAGGCAATCCACTTCGGCCAAGAACGGGGCGACCCGATTATTTTCCAAGCGACCTCGAAACGAAATTCCTGGATGTTGATAGCGATCTCGCAAGCCCTGGACATACGAGGGGTCCGCCTCAGCCGGCCCGCAAACTTCGAGAATCGCGTCGGGGGGCATCTGACAAAAAGCCTCGAGCAAGATATGCAGCCCCTTATGACGAACCAGCGATCCCAAAAATGCAAAGCGGCGAGCGACCTCAGGCAAGCGTGCGTGTTCAGAATACCCGGTCTTCACAAATCCGTAGTCCAGCTTTCGAATCTGGCTCGGCGGAAAACCAAATGAAATAAGCTCACTCGCAAGATATCGAGAAGGGACCAAGATTCGGTCGAGCCCCGCAGCTGCTCGGCGCAGTGATTCCCAACGCTGCTCGATACGTAATGCCTGGCGTGTCGTGGGGACACGCGTGAGCCTCGAACCGCGGCGAGCGAGATCTCGCAATCCCTTGGTGAGAGATTTCGAATGCGACCGAGGCAAAGAGGCGTCGGAAGCTTCGGCCAAATCAGAACTGTCCGTGGCCGCTTCCTCTTCCTCGGGGCGCGCTCCCAGCCGCTCTACCCACTTGCGGGCAAAGAGCGCCGGACGACTCAAATGGGCCGTACAAGCGCCACATCGATTGGCATCGAGCTGATCGCAACGTCCGAGTTCTCGATGAAAGCGCTGTCCACCTGCAGCACACTCGAACCAATGATCGTGCGCTGTCATCAATACCGGCAAACGACGGCGGGCGACTTCTTCGAGCAATATCTGCGACAGGCCCAGTAGGTGTTGAATATGGACTACCTCAGGGTCGAATTCATCGAGTACATCCGCGATCGCGGGCAAGAGCTCGGGGTTACGGTATTCCTGCTCGAATCTACTGAACCAGCGGTTGTTCGTAACTTCGAAAGAACTAACACGTCCATGCATATGGCGCCGAATCTGGAAATCCGGCGAGCCTCGTCGGATCTCGCTGTAGATCAGCCCGACTTCATGACGCTTTGCCAGCTCCGCCGTCAGTCGGTCGGTGTACACCTCAACACCCGCCACGTGTTTGGGAAGAAAGAAGTGGACGGCATGTAGAATTCGCACAGAGTCCCTGCCTTCCCTTCTCTTCCGATGTTGCGAAAAATCGAAGCAAGCGCCGTGAAAAATGCACCCGATCGAGCAGCGAAGTCTGGCCAGATGCAGCCACTCATCCTATGGGCTTCGCGCCTCAGCTTCCGTTAGAGTCGTGGGCTTCATGCAAGCGTCGATCGTCATCGTTACGCACAATGCTGGGCCCGGATTTCGGACGATGCTCGACTCTCTTTCGCACCAAATTGGGGGCGAAGCCACCGAGCTAATCGTAGTCGATAGCGATTCGAGCGACGGCACCCGCGAACTCGCAGCGACGTTTGGAGCTCGCGTAGAGCGGATCGCCAAATCGCAGTTCAATCACGGTGCCACACGCAACTTCGGTATCGAAATGGCGGATGGCGAGTTCGTTGCCCTGTTGACACAGGACGCCCTTCCCCACGACGAGCACTGGCTGGCAGAACTGCTGGCTCCTTTCTCGGACCCACAAGTCGCCGGCGTCTATTCGCGCGTAGTTGCTCGCAAGGAGGCTACGCCGCTGGTGCGTCGAACAGTCGCGAACGACCTGGTCTCCGGTCGCGAACGAATCGTTCAAAACATCGACGACGTCGACACCTGGCAGCAACGACCGGCCGCGGCACAGCGCGCATCCGTACATTTCAACAACGTCTCATCATGCGTTCGACGCGGTGCAATGCAAGTTGTCCCCTTTCCAGAAATGTCGTTCGGCGAGGACATTTGCTGGGCGAGACAGATGGAATTTCGCGGCCATGCGATCGTCTATCAACCCAGCTCTGTGGTCGAACACTCCCACGAATCGAGCCTGCTGGAGGACTTTCATCGTCATCGCCTCGACGCGCGACTCCTAAAGATCCTCTTCGACGATGTTCCAGGCGCCCTTCAATTGGCCCGCACCTTTATGGGCGAAGTCTGGCACGACCTCGATTCGCTGGGCGATGCGCGAGCATCCGAACTCGTTCGCTACGGCGGCTATAGCCCCTGTCTGCGTGGCGTGCAGGCCCTCGGCCGGTGGGCCGGTGCACACCTCTCGAGTTGTCGAGACGAGCGAGAGATAGTGGAACGCTGGCGGGCCGACCTAACAGGCTGACGCGATCCACTGGAACCCGTCGACGTCGCGCGGTTCTACTCTATACCGGCCGTATTCGCTATCCCCGGCCATGCAGCCGCAAAAATTTCCGCAGATTTTCTTCAGCGACGTCGAGCGAAAACGACTGCTCCACGTTCCGAAGCCCATTGCGCGCGAGCGCCTCCCAGTGTTCCTTGTTCCCATAAACCTCGACGACGCACTTGGCGAACGCCTCAGCATCATTGGCAGTCATGATCTCGCTGCCGCCGACGGCTCCCATCCTTCCATAGAGAGCCCCTGCGTCCCTCTTTAACCTGTACCGGACATGGCCCGTGACGGCACTTAGGCAGGCCCTCGACGAGGACCCCACCCTGGAGCGCCTGCGCGAGGTCGCGATCCGAAAGCTCGAAGAAGGCGATCCCCAGTTCTGGCGGATGCTGCTTGATCGCATCTGGCCCAGAAAGCGGCTTAGGTTGAAACTAAAAATTGTCTCTTAGTACAGAGCCGTCCTTGTCCAGAATGTTTTGCCGACGTACATCTCATCTCACGAAGCGTGGGGCTTGACGACTTTCTCGCCGAATGCGGCGAGGCTCTCCATGCCGCCGGGGCCGGCGAAAAAGAACGCGGGAACCATGACTCGCTCCACGCCGAGTTTCGCGAGCTGCTCGGCACCGGCGAGCGGGTCGGCCATCTGTGGTCCGAAGATGGAATGGATCGCAATCGAATTCGGGTCGCGATTCTCTTCTTCGGCCGCAATTCTGACAGCCTGGATCAATCCGGCCAGCGCCTCGGGCTCGGTTGTTCCCGGGAAGTAGCCATCGGCCATGCGTGCAGCGCGACGGACCGCGGCTGGAGTATCCCCGCCGACGAGAACCGGAATCGAGCCGTTTACCGGACGCGGGCTGCAGGTGGCGGGGTCGAAGTCGACGAATTCCCCGTGATACTCGGCATGCGGTCCAGCCCAGAGAGCGCGCATCGCGGCCACGTACTCGTCGTTGCGCGCACCGCGCCGCTCCCACGGAATACCCAGCGCCTCGAACTCCTCGCGCATCCAGCCAACGCCGAGGCCGAGCTCGACCCGACCGCCGGTCAGATGGTCGAGTGTCGCCAACTCCTTGGCCAGCACGAGCGGGTTTCGCTGAGGCACGATCAGGATGCAGGTTCCCAGGCGCAGCGTTGGTGCGACAGCGCCGACGTATGCGAGCCAGATGAGGGGATCAGGAATCGGTGTCTCGGCTTCTCCGGGCATTGCACCGTCCTCGGTGTAGGGGTATGGCGATTCGATCTGGTCGGGCCGGATTACGTGTTCGCCGCCCCAGACCGAGTCGAAGCCGACGGCTTCGGCTGTCCGGCAAATCTCGAGGGCCGACTGAGAATCGGTTCCGACACTGCTCGCAAAAGCAAGTCCAAATTTCATGTTGTGCCTCCTCCTGTGAGTGCCACTGCTACATACCTCCGCTGACGCTCAGCACTTCACCAGTAATCCACGAAGACGCGCGTGAACACAGGAACAGGGCCGCGGACCCCAGGTCCTCGGGCGTGCCGAGGCGACCTGCCGGCAGCCTCAGGTTTCGCTCGAGCTTGGGAAGGTCATCTTTGCCAAGGCCTAATGCCTTCATCATGATTTCCGTCGGTACTGCGCCGGGCATGATGCCGTTCACCCGGATCCTCGGACCGAGCTCAATGGCGAGAGTAGCCGTGAGTGAGTTGACACCGGCCTTGGCGGCCGAGTAATGCCCACTACCACGGACCGGATCGACCGCAGCCTTCGACGAAATATTCAGGATCCGGCCGCCTTTCTCCATGTGCCGTGCCGCGACAACGCTGCATGCCCAGACTGCCGTCAAATTCAGTTTCAGTGTTGCATCCCACTCTTCTCGAGGCAGTTCGGTGAGCGGCTGCGAGATCGGGGAGCCGCCGGCGTTGTTGACCCAAATGTCGAGCCCGCCGAACTCGTCACAGGCAGCCTGGGCTAGGGCTTCGACCGCGTCTCCGTCGGTGACGTCGGTCGTGACCGCGATCGCACGGCCTCCGTCCTTGCGGATCTGCGCCGCCACGCGTTCGATCTCTTCGGTGCGCCGTGCCGCTAGGACGACTCCGGCTCCCGCACCTGCGATGACCCGGGCGATACCTTCACCGATGCCCCGGCCCGCGCCCGTAACCACAGCGGTGTCGCCAGAAAGATCAAAAAATTCAGGAACGTTCATGAAAGTCTCCGTGCGACCAAGCTCCGTCTGATGCTCCCGGGGAGCAGTAGCATACGCGGTGTGCACGCCGATGCCCCCAACGAAAACACCCCGGGCTAGACGGCCGAGAGCATTGGGAAAAGATGGAGCGCGAGACCGGTCTCGCGAGCGCGGTGCCCCCTTGCCGCACTACGCGATGAAAGGCCAGCAAAGCTCACCCATTACTGGCGACTCTCAGCTTGGGAAGCCCACCCAAGGGCAAGAAGTAGCGCGGGGTTACGCTCAGTTGCTCGCAGGGAGATGCACCAAGCGGCATAGAGTAGCGCCGGTGACGGCTGCCCGGCTCTAAACGGCTCCGGGATTTTCGGTTAGGGGTGAGAGAGCCGGAGTCCCCAATTTCCCTCAGGCGTTCTCCCGAGACCCCCACCTATCTCAGAGCGGGTCCGTCTGGCTGGTATACACAGGGTTTTGCTCGGCCGAAGGGCTTGGGGCCCCAGATGGGCTCGGTATGAATTCTAGAATTTGCAGAGCGCCCACGTCCCACGTGCTGGAGCGCATCTGGCCCACGAAGGTGGCGGATAGGCAGAGGAAATTCAAGCTGTCCTCTGGCACAACGTCCGGGTATGGGCGTTATGTTAAATCTCTAGGGGGAGCCCCGTAGCAGGGGTCGGGTAAGCATCAAATCCGGAGGGACTCCGAAAACCACCCCGACTGGGATGGCGCCTATAACGAAGTCGTGCAGGCGGCGCGGATCGCCCGAGGGACGGCCCCCGAACGCCGCGCCAGGAGAGCGAGCAAGATCGCCCCCCAAGCGAGCATCGCCGGGGCCGAGGACTCGGGGACGTCGGTCAGCGAAACCTGGGCCGGGGCCAGGGGAATGCTCGCCCCCCCGTTTCGCAGGGAGCTGGTGACGTCGTTCGCCGAGACGTCGAGAAGGCCCACCCGGAGATCGTCCGCGCCGTCCAGGACCAGGTCCTGGGTGGCCTGGAATTGCAGTTGGAAGAGACCCGCCGGGGCCAGGGCGGGAAAATTCGTACGGCCGTCGATGAAAACGATGGAGCGGGGGCTCTGGGCCGTGCCGGCCTGATCGGGGGCGACCAGGACGCTGGCGCGACCCGGCATGCCTTGGCCGAGGGCGGCCGAAGGGTCGACGCTGAAGGCCAACGCTTCGAAGTTGCCCGGAACCGCGCTCTGCTCGGACGAACCGAGTTGGGTGGCTCCGAGAAAGGTCAGCTCCGCGGCGTCGAATTCAATATCGAGGGTATAGCCCTGGACTTCGGTCACCGAATCGATACCCACGGTGACCACGAAGGACTGGCCCGGGGAAAGCGAGAGCACCGACGGGCTCAGGGTCAGCCCCGCGGCATCAGCGACTGCCGGGCCGAGGGCCAGGCAAGCCACGAGCCTCAGGGCGATCCCGCCAAGCGTGATTCTATTGAGCATCGAGTTTCTCCGGATTCATGCGAAAGATCCCTTTTTCTCCGGGCTCGCCAACATCACGCTAGGGAACCGTGGGGCATAGGCCCGTAAAGCCAAGTTCGGCCCCCAGGTAGACCGCAGGCATTGGCTCATTCGGCTCGGCGGGGGGCACGGTATTCAGCCAGAAATTGTTGAACGGAGCCTGGGCGTGGGGCATCTCGCGGTTGCTGCAAATCACATTCTCGAGAAACTGGAAGTCGCTGTACTCGTAGAAATCGTAGTAGGAACCCTGCGCGATATGACAGGCCCTGCAGTGCCGCTTGGTTATCGTATTGTAGAGATCGGCCTTGCTGACGGCATTCTCGTCGGTGGGCGGCAGCGGATCGTGTGGGTAGCTTGCGTCGGTAAATTCCCAGCCCACGGGTACATAACCATCGACTGCCGGGGTATTCACAGTTTCGACCGTGGCCTGGCTGTAGAGGCCGTCGATCAACTCGACGATCGGACTGAACCCGTCTCCATCGACTTTGGGGTTGGTCGACTTCACCATGGCGTTCAACTGCCGGAAGGCTTCCTGCTGGCCGTTCAGGCTAAAATCCTGACCCGGAAGAGGTTGAGGAATGAGAGTCGGGTCGTTGGTCTTGAGCCCGAAGGCGTTCTCTTCATCGAACTCGAAGCCGAAGACGTCGAATTCGCGGAAGGCCGCTCCGGTGACGCTATGGGTCGAATCCTCGTAGTTGCCCCCGTGGCAGACCAGACAAATTTGCGGCACGGGCTTTGCGCCCTCGATATCCAGGGCGACCCGGGGAATTCGGGTTCCGTTGGGGGCGAACACATAGAATGCAACCTGGTTCGCGGCCTCCGAACTGCCCAACGAGGCGTCGTATTCCATGGTAACGGTAGCCCCCGGATCGAAAGGCAGGCCGTTCAGGTTTCCGATGGCTGGGCCCAACCCATCGTCAGGCGGGCCTCCTGGATCCCCGAAATTTGTCACCCAGCACGCGACGTCGCCGATATCGGCCCCGTCCACGGTCTTTCGGCAATGCATCTGGCGGCCGAGTTTCAGATCGAGGTTGTTGTAGTAGACCGCCCTGACTTCGTCCGAGAGGAGTGGATCCGCCAAAAATCCGTTTTTCATCTTCCATTTCGTCAACGTGTCCTTGAGGCCCCCGGGATCAATCACGCCATAATAGGCCTCGGTCTCAAGGATCTGTTGCTCCTCGGGCACGAGCTGTGTCGTGTTGGTGATGTAGATCCCATCCTTCCGGCTCAGCCACTGCCTTTTGTGGGTCGGCACATCGAGCTCGAGGAGCACAGGCGATTCGCCGGTGGCGGTGTCTACTCCCTGACAATCCGAGTAGGGCGGATCCGGAAAGGCCTCGGCGACGACGGCGCCCGAATTGGCAATGATGGTTTTGTAGACGTGCCCCAATTCCGAGTCGCCCAGGATCTCGAGTTTGATGTCTTGATCGGGGGGAAGCCGGAAGAGCCCGTTGGGGCTCTGCGTAACCGGAAATTCCTTGACCTTGTCGACTCCGCTGCCCGGCGGGGTTCCAGTGGGGATCGTTACTCGAAGAACGAACGGGTAGTTGATCTTGCTACCCGCCTGCTCGGGGACCTCGAGCTTGATACAAGCGGAGTCGGAAAAGGCTAAATCCATATTCCAGACCGAAAAACCGGGCACCGCTCCGGTCCAGGCTGCGCCATTGAAAGTGGCCGGCGGCGCCGCTTCATCCCAGTAGCCCCGGGCGGGGTCGTATTCGAGCAGCAGGATCGAGGCGGGCGCGTAGCCCCGCATGGCCAGAGGAACATCCACATTAAAAGTCGCCTCACAGTTCTGCGCCAACGTGTAGGGCACATCGCCGCCATTGATCGGATCCCAGACGTCGACCCCGAACGCCCCAAAGCTCTCCAGGCGAACGTCCTTTTGATTGACGTCAATGGCGCTGAAATCCCCCGGAATGGCGTCGGCCACGGTGGGATCGTAGGTATAGAAGCTTGCGCTCAGGTTTCCTGGGGGCGGAGTGCCATCGCGCTGGACGAGGCAATTCGCGGGGATCCGCAGGGCCCCCTGAAGCGTGTTGCGCTCAGAACTCGCAACGAGAACGGTCTCCAGCGTGGGATCTACGGCGACAACGGGCTGGGATCCCATCCGAATGTTCAGCCCAACCGTCGACGCATGAAAGATTTGCGAAACAAACGTGTAGCCGTGCTTCTCTGAGTTCAGCACATAGCGGTTTGCGCGGGGCGCCAGAAGCGAAAAACCACCCGAGGCGGGAGTGACGACAACCTTACCACCCACTGTGACCTCCGCGCCCCCAATGGGAAGCCCGCTATCCCGATCGATAACGATGCCCTGAAAGAGCACGTCCGATGCCCCGGTGGACACCCTCAAGATTCGCGTTGCGAAGCCCCCGCTCTCGTCCGAGACCTCGAGATAGAGGGTATTCCGCGCGGGGAAAGCGGGGAGCGACCAGCTGAGGCTTGACGAATCCTGGCTCACGAAACCAGGCGTTTCGGATCGCCACTTATAATGGAGCGGCTCGCCATCGGGATCCACCGCCACGGCGGTCAGCTGAAGGACATCACCCGGTGCGGCCACCTGAACCGGGGAGGTGCCCAGGCTCGCTTCCAGCGACCGAATCCTCGGCTGGGAATTCACGAACGAAAAATCCTCCAGTTGAGTGGTTCCGCCGGCCTGGACCTGGATCACGCGTTCGCTGGTTCGCGGGCCGCAGGTCGCCCGCAGGCGATAGGTCCCGGGGGTGGGCAGGCCCGGCACCAGGTATTCGCCCTGACTATTGGCCGCCCCGCTCCGAATCACGGTCCCCCCTTGATCCAGCAAGGTCACGATGCTTTGGTCGAGGGTCTGGAAATAGCTGCTCTCCCGAAAGCACGAAGTGCTCTTCAGAGTCAAGGGGTCGCGCTGGAGCACCTGTCCAAAGATGCCCCCGCCCACGGGCTCGATCGTATAGTCGTCGCGTCGGGCGTGGGTTTCGTAGGTGAGGACCGCCGTCAGGGCATCGCAGCTCGAAATGAAGTCCGTTCCCTCGACGCAAACCCGGTACTCGCCAATCGTCTCTTGGGGAATCTCGAAATAGCCGTGGGGGTCGGTGACCGCGCGCCGGGAAGCTCTTCCGGTGAGCACGTCCTCGAGAAAAACAGTGATTCGGGGCAGGCGAAAATTCGTGCTTCGCCCGGTCGTGCCTCCATCGTCACGCAAGGAGACGTGACCGTGCACCTGGGCGCCCGCGCTGGGCCCCGGTGGGCGGTTGAATGCCGCGAGCAACCGGGGGAAATCGAGCACGTCAACGGCGCCATCCTCGTTGAGATCCGCCGCCGCACAGGAACCCGCGGGTGCCTGGCCGAAGCAAAGTATGTAGGCGGTGAAATCAGGACCCCCGCGTCGCACGCCGTGCCGCGGCCGTCGTGATCGCCGTCGCCCTGGCCGGGATTGGGAGCCTGCAGGCAATTGTCGACGAAATCTTCGACTAGGTCGCCGTCGGTATCGAAGGGAATCGCCGCAGCGCTGGACGAAAAAATCAGCGCCGCCAGAGCCAACAGAAGAGGAGCGAGACTGCTGGTCGAGGGCTGCTTGCCCAATTTCGCGGCAATCATCCGGTACGGCGGCGGCAGGATGGCGGTAAGACCTCGCTCCGACATTCCGTCTCCCGTGCTCTGCAAGGTTCACCCGCTTTCGACGCTGTCGGTTCATCATCCCATCGGTAGCGCCAGAAGGCAACCTTAATCGGAAGGCCTCCGCGGGGGGATAGGCAGAGGACATTCAAGCTGGCTTTTGGCACAACGTCCGAGTATGGGCGTTATGTTAAATCCCTAGGGGGAGTCCGTCGCGGGGAAGAACTTGTAAGCGTCGACTCAAGTTTTCTTGTCCTCCGGAGGCATCGTTATCAGCCGCTTGACTCCGATGAAGGCGGTTTTGATTCTGTGCCAATTCACTTTTTTTCACCCTGCCGAGTAGAACGTGTTGAGGATCTGTGGATAGGAAATTCGAATCCGGAACTATGTGACTTATCCAAGACTACCGGGCCATCAACACCGTGATCCAATAGGGAATGTTTTAAAATTACCCCGAGTGGTCAAAGATTTGCCATTCCTCAGTGTACTTGGAACGAGTGCGGCGCCGGGAAACTTTTCATGTCCGGGGATAGGGAGCTCAAAGGCCGATTGGATGCCCTTGGCGATCGACTGGGTATTGGCTCAAGCGCTGTCCGTGGAGCCCTTGTACGCCTTAGGGTCCTAGAAGCGCTTCCCCTTGCGGACGATTGCCCGAGTACGCGCTGAGCCGCAAATGTGTCGCACCCAAGCCGAGCGCCTGCGGCATCTCTCCACTGGATCGCCCGGAGACTCTTTATCCCAGATATTGCCTGCCCCTCGCGTTTCAATGAGAAGCAAACACCGGATGTGTTTCCGAACAACCTCACACTAGTGAGCTCTCAACGACATAGCACTCAAGGGATGAGCTGGGCTGCCGATCTCAGGGCCCATGCAGACGAGCCCCGGTCACTTCACCTAAGGGACAAAATAAATTCCCAGTGTACTCGACAAGGAGAACGTAATGGAGATCGCCGAAACCCTGATGCCGTGGCCGGAGTCAACCGTTCACTACGCTGGACTCGTTGTTG
>LWDU01000667.1_pt1 | contig 11551 bp, 19 predicted proteins | sample 727161 | NCBI WGS metagenome assembly LWDU01 (sample SAMN04566230, study PRJNA314399) | hydrothermal vent metagenome | isolation source: deep sea hydrothermal plume seawater | place: Mexico: Gulf of California, Guaymas Basin | collected 2004-07-11 | reverse complement strand
GTTGGTCTACAACCTCTCATATGTTGGAAATACTCTGTACCGTTTAAGTTAAATGAATATGTGAATGATAGTGATGAATCTGGACTGTTTGTTCCTCCTCCACTTGCGTTCCAAAGGTATCTCCACAAGTCTAAATTAATTGGATTATTTCTAATTGTAAATGCGTATAATGATTGTGTTTTTACTGCATCAATGACGTCTTCTGATCCTAATACTGAGACATCCATATGTTGAACATCTGGTTGAATATTAATTTCTGTGTTATTACCTGCTAGTATAAATGTTGAACTTGTAGGTGTTACTCCATATAATGCTGGTGAACTAACTGAATCTCCTTCTGTTACATATTGAAGTTCTTTTACTATATCTCGTTTAGTTGTTACATTATGTGCTGAAACTGCCATAGATTAAGTTTAATAAAATTTGATATAAAGAAGTAAATTAGGTCTTGATCTTAAAGTATATCATTTTTAATTCTGACTGTGAAGTAGGTGTAACATCAACGTCTTCTTCTGGTTCTAATCGTTCAAATTCTGGTTCTGCATCCTCAAAGAAGGCTACCTCACTTGCTGCTCCATCACTCTTGTTTAATCGAGTTCCTCCATTTGGTCTGTTCTCCCATAGGATACGATGTACCTCATCTTCTAACTCTAATAGTATTGCTAATGATTCTCCTTGTATTTCAATAAAACAAGTACAAACCCAAGCGTGTTTATCATCTCCATTAACATCAAAATCATCCTCTTGATATCTTGTTCGTGAGGAATAATTAACCCTAACCTCATTCATATATGAACCGTCAGTTCTTGCTAACTGATCAGGTTCGTCTGTATCTGAGGTGAATGTAGGTGTTATGGTTCCAGTAATGTTACTTGCTGTCCAATTATCTGATATTAAATCAGCTATTGTTTTATCAAGATTTTCTCTACTACCTGATAGGTTTGTAAATGTTATGGTCAAGTGTAAAACACGTTACCCCATCTGGTATGATCTTGTGGAGATTGATCCATGTATGATTGTAGTAATACCTTAGTCATGTCTAATATTTGTGGAGTTGTGAGTTCGGTTCGTCTACCTAGATTTCTCAATATCTCAGAACCTATTATATTTGATATATCTCCTATGAATGTTGGTACAGTTGTAAAGTCCTCAGAACGATTTAATACTAAATTAACCAAAGTTGTTACAGTATTCTGTATGGTTGTTACTACTGCTGGAGTTGAGGTTTTAGTTCCTCCCCATGCCATTTTCTCAATCTCTGATGTACTTCCATACTTGGTCATAATAATGTTTATATAGAGTGAAGTATATAGAAGTAAAATGCAACAAATTTTTCGACAACCATTAGGAATGGAATGGTTAAGATACGCAAATAAATACCTAGAGAATTTAAACGTTACAAGTGTTTCAGAGTATGGTACAATTACCGTAATCAGAAATGTAGATGATAGTCTGTTTTCTAGTGAATTTGATTATATAGTGTCCAATATGGGCCTATAAAATTTTATTTTTTGAGTCCGTTACGGATTAATCATGGAAATTACACTTACAAGTCATATGTTTTAACTCATGTGCTAATACTGTTTCCCCTGTATGACTTATCCTAAAGTGTGAAGATCCTACTATGAACGTTTTAGATTCACCAGATTCTCCAGGTTGAGGTATAAAGGCACACCCTACTATTATCCACGATAATCCTACAGGAGCATCATCTTTATAACAGAACTCGTTTACAGCTTCAGTTGTAGGAAGATATATCATTAACCATGTTACACTACAGTCATAATAAGGTTCTTCTACTAACAATTTACACATTGGCATAACATATGTATCCTCAGGCCAGTCCAAACTAGGATCTAATAGTATATCATTATATACAAATGCATCTGCTGATGCTAAGAAGATAATTAACATTGATGTTAATACTATAAACACTAACAGATATTTATCTTGTTGATCCATAAATAAATAAAAAGGAATAGGTATAAAAAAGACCTATTATTATTTGTCGTTTTTATGCTTTACTACGTCTGCACCAACTACTAATGCTATTGGAGCAAGTAAAGCGATTGCTGTATTTAGATCAAGTGGGATTTGGCCCATTGCTGTCCACAGAGCGATAAGTCCTGTATATGCTCCTAATCCAAAGTACCTTAGATTTCCTGCCATGTACTACTCCATATGGAACTTGTATATAAAACTTTATCTAAAAGAATACCGTTGCTATAGCAACAACTACGCCTACAGTACCTATTACTGCCATTAATTGATTAAATTTCTCCTTTGTAACCTGATGGATTGTTTCTAGTTGTGTAACTCTAATACACATTTCGTTAAGTCTCTCTTCCATCTTATCTAGTTTCTCGAAGATCCGTATAATGAAATCATCGTTATCCATAAAATTATGTATGGAATTAGGTTTAGTAGAAGTAAAAAAAAGATTAGTGTCTAATCTGCTTTAGATGAGACAATAACATAAGTGTTTGGATCGAGGATGTCTACACCAATTCTATGAGTCCACACAATATCCCAGTATTGACCTGCGATTTGTTTTTGGAACTCAATTTCCATCTTTCTTTGTGAACATAAACCCCATGCTTTGCCTTTTACGACAACGAGATTTCTAGAAGAATTGCTCACGTCAGATTTGATTTCATTGGATACAACAATATCTACACCATACAATCTTTCGAGTTGTCCTAGTCTTGTAATGCCTGCATTACCAATCATGGTATATTCAGATAGACTTGTTGATGTCATTAGACTTTCAAATGCTCTTGGTGTGATGAAAGCTACAAGTTTACCTGGTGAGGTATCTTGTCCTAATTCTTCAAGGTATCTTTTTGCAAAGCTTAGACCGTCTTCGTCAAACTCTCCTGTTGCATCTTCTGCTGCTGTGTTGGCAATTACTGAACCATCTTCTCCACTAATGTGGTATGGTGCTGTAGTTGCTGCTCCATAATCATGATCTGTTCCTGCTAGGTCTGCGAGAACAAGTTTGTGTTCATCTCTGATAGATTCCAATCTTGCAGTTTCTCTTAATGCGTTAAGGAAACCACCTGGGTAGTCTTCTAACTGAGATTTCAAAACTGTTTGTCTCCAACCTCTAACTGAACATGTTATGTCAACACTTGTTAGTGTGTGTGTTACTGCTGTAATATCGGACGATATTGATTCTGTGATAGCACCTGCATCTGGAACTGTGATTCTGTAGAATCTTGCAGTACTTTGACCAACTGGAACTGCTTGGAATTGACCAAACTGTCTAATTGGTTTTGCTGTTTTGCTACCTAATTGAACTGAGATACCTGGAGATTGTTTTACACCTGGAATGGTTCCTGATGTAGAAACTGCCTCGTGAACTGAACCTGCTCCATTTGGTTGTTCTAAACATGTATTGGATTCGATCCATCCCTCTTTGTCAATGATCATTCTTCCATAGCCTGTCTCGAATACTTTTTCAAGGAATTTTGCTGCACTTTCGTCAGTAAATTGTTCTTCTACATAACCTTGTGGTTGTGAAGATTCTGCAACTTCTGATTTTGGTGTCCATGCATCCTTTACAGTTTCGATAACTGCTTTGAGAGTTTTGTCATTGGATTTCTCAATTCTTTCAGCGATGTTTTCAGTTGTATCTTCTTTAGGAGTTGCTTCCTTTGCAGGAGCTTCTTCTTTCTTTGGAGATGCTACTTCAACTTCACCATCAGTCTCGATAGTTACTTAGTCTTGATGTCGTCTGTCATAGTTTGATTCTCATCATTGTCTTTAATGGAAGTATTTGGTTCGGTTGCCATAGGTGCTGGGGGTATTGCTGGCTGTATTTGTACTGGAGGTGCTATTAATTTCATAAATGATACTTCTAACGCTCCTAATATCTCTAATGATTTTCTATTAACCTCTTCAGGATCCATATTAGAGTTCTTATCCCTAATTGAATCTGATATCTCTTGTTTTAACCTTGAAGGATCTATAAATCCACCAAATGAATCAAAACCATGATCATCTTCATTTAATATTTTAATATATTGAACATTACTACCCTCTATTACGTGTAAGGTACTTTCAGGTATTCCTGGTGTTCTTACTACTGATAATTCTAATATTTCATTTAGTACAGGAGCGTTTAAACATTTTACTCTCATCTCATCACATAGATGTCTCTGTTCCAATACTGAGGCTCCTATTGATACTTGGAACTGTTCATTTTCTAATATCTTTTGCCATTCAGAATCAAATACTGTAGCTTCATATTTTACCTGTGACTTTTCCTCATCAAACGTAAATACAACATCTCCTATATGTGAATCCTGATTATGTTCTACCCTTAATGGTACATGCTTACCATGAAATTTCTTTAATTCTTCAACATCATAAAATACACCATTACGTGACTCTCTGGGCATTAATGCAATGCCTGCTATACGCTCTGCCATGTTAATGTTCTCCCATGAGTGATATAGAGAAGTATTTATTCATACCCTAACTCCTTAAATTTTGTAATAACTATATCATAGTCTTTCTTTCCCTTAATAATGACACTCTCTACTAATGACTTACTCTTGGTTCCGATTAGTAATGCCTCAGTAACTATACTCTTGGATGCTGAACCTATTATAGTACCGTCCAGTACCGTACTTATTACTCCTTTGTAACTTATTGCAAGGTCCAGATTCTCCGATAGGTTTGCATTAATGGTTATAATCTGATCACCTTGTGGAAGTTTGGTATTACCTCTTACTGATATTGTTCCCTGAATATGATTTATCTCTGGGAATGATAATATCTTCTTCCCTGGAGTGCTTCCTCCTTCAGTTGGTATATAGGTTAGATTATAATCGTCTGAGTAATTTTGATATGTAAACGCCATTAACCAATGTACGTATCACCTGAGAACTTGAATTCTGTCCTCAATGGTCTTCTGGAATCTAATTTAGGAGTCCAAAATACGTGTACCTCCTTTACTTCATCTGCTTTGAGCATTTCAGGAACTTCAAATCTTAGTTCAGGATTAGTATTTTCTATTTTAATATTATGTACTGGCCATTCGGTATCTGTATTCTTTATGAATACAGTATATTTGATAGTCTCTCCTAATGATACCCTTCCTAGATCTAAAGATTCTACTACTGTTTCTGCTGATTTATCTGTGAATATTCTAATCATCTTTAAGACCTCGTATAAAGTTTAATATTTCCTTAGTATTCTTTCGTTTCTCTGCATTATCTAATTCTTCACGTAAATTAACCATCTCTATCAGTTTTTCATTAGACTCTTTATCTTTAATGGAAGTTATTTCTTGTTCTGGTTCTCTGTTATCCACTAACTGATTAGTAGGTGTTACTGATGTGATTGGTGCTTCATCTTCCATATCATCTTGATTGACAGGTATATTAGTATTGGTAATGAGCCATTTTCTTAGTTCAGATCTTCTGATACCGTTATCTCTAAAGGTTGTAATAATATCAGTAATTGTAGCTTCCTGTTTTTGAGGTGTTTCAAAGAATACCTGTATATCTTTTGATTTCACATTCTTTCCTCTCTTTTTAAGAAAAGGTAGGATACAGAACATCTTGATTTGGTTTGCAAGACGTGCCTGTATCCTCTTAACCTTTCTTATTAAGACAGAGTCGGTACTCTCGGATGCTGCTCGTGCTGTGAATCCTGCGTTGAAGAATTGGAGTGGGAATTTAGAACCAGGCTCTAAAAGATCCCTTTGAATGTGTTCAATGTAACCGTCAAACTTGGCATTGCCATTAACCTCAAATGTTTCTACTTTAAATGGTTTATCTGTAACTATCTTCATTCCTGGTTTGGCTTTCTTTAGTGCATCTGCTTGAGTCTTGATGAACTGTTCTCCTGCATCTTCAAACTGGAACATCATTAACGGACTAGCATATGAATGGAATATTTCAGGCATTGCGTGTTCCATCTTCTTCATTTGGATTAATGGAGAGTCATAAACATCACCTGATCTTGGATCTGTATAATCTGCCAATACAGAGTGATGTAAGCCTCTGCCAAATGGCTCTCTTGCTACGTTTGTTAGTTTGAAGTGTATTATATCTTGTGGTTTTAATTTTATATCCTTATCATTAACGTGTTGTAGATAATATGCAATATTTCCCCTTTTATCTCTCACTATACTTGATACTGTCTGTATTGGTATTTCCAGAAACTCTGATCCTGTTGGATCTTTCTCAAATATGAGATTACCTACTCCGATGTAACTGTATAGACCATCTTCTAATGTTTCCATGAAATTGATTTCCTCTAACCATTCGTTTACCATGTCTGCTATGTTTTCTTTCTTTGCAGATACTTTAAGGCCCTTCCCTAATACCATTTGAATGTAAGTTTCGTTTGCTAGGTTTAATCTTGGATCTTTGTTTACTGCATCTAATGTTTCTATAAATGGTCTGTCTGGAGAGAGTTCATTTTCATAATCTGATTGATTTATTTCACTTTTTTGATTAAATGATTCAATTACTTTGATTGTTCCTTCGTATTTCTCTGTTTTGTTTGCTTCTTTGGGTAAAACTGATCCTTTTGGCATAATAACATCGCCATTTCCTCTAATAATAGGAGAAACCATGTGTTTTTGTTGTTATTTGGTCAAAAAGGAAGTAAAATCAATCGAACTCTAAGAATAGTTCATCTGAACCATTAACTCCAATACAAGTTATCCTACTACCTGATATCTTAAGGAGTAATCTTACCTTAGTATTGCCATTTGATACAGGAGTCTTTCCAGTTGAAAACTTCATTGTGAATGTTCCATTGCTGTTTAGTGTCAAGTTTGAATCACTTGAGAATATTAAATCGCCTGATGATGGATCTATTAGTCTGAATGTTCCTGTGAAACTAGATATATCTCTAACAGTTGTGAATGTGTTCTCGTCATATACGGTTCCTGATAGATCATATGTAGCACTATCTGTAAAATCTCCCTGACTCCATGTCTTCTGATCCATTTTGAGATAAAGCACCATGCTTTTATACTATAATTTGGTAAATAAAGAAGTAATGCTTGCATATTATACTCCAGCTCCAGAATACCCTATGATCCGTAACGGACTGATACAGAAACTAGCAGATGAGCATAAATATGAGGTTTGTACTTGGCCTATGCATTATCCTGATGAATTATGTATGAGTTTATTAAGAAATAACACAGATCAAAACGTTATGATATTTGTTGTAATGATGAAAGGTATAACTCCAATCATGACGATTGGTGATCATAAGGCTTTTATTGTTGATTTAGATTTTATTAGCCAATACCAGCCATCGTTCCAGAACCCATCTTATAATAATATAGAGAAAGCAGAAAAGCATCTCCAAGATCGAAGGGATTCTGTTTAGTTTTATTAGTACCACCCTTACTGTTATATTTAATAGTCATTAGTTGAGATTTGAGTTTCTTAAACTTTGGATGAATAACAACCTTTTGAAAGTCTACATGGTTTGCTGCATAATTTAACATCTTCTCACCATATTGATTGAACGCTATTGCTTGTACGTTTAGATGATATTTATCCCTCAAGTCTCTAATCCCTTCAGGCCATGAAGCATCACAAAATACTCGTTTAGTAACGAACCGTTCTGAGATAAGTTTGATTTTGTTTACCATATCTATGTAAGAACCCCTTTCATATGCTTCAGCGAAAATTACTGCTTTATTCCCTTTATGTTTTTGCATAACACATATACCAAACTCACTACTGCCGAATCCAGGATCTAGGCCTATCACTCTATCATTCGTGTCATCTTTTTCCCTCCATTCGTATTCTAATTGGCAACATTCCTCAAGTCCTTCTGGGCTGAATATATCTCCAACGTTCTTACCCCAAACCCCCATATACTCTCTCTCAAAAGATCTAGCTTCACTTGCGTGATCTATGTATTCTTTCGAGAAGATTGAAGTCTTTGTTTTCGGATCTCTTTTAAGACCTGCTTCAACGTAATAGTGATGCCTTTTATAAATTGTCTCTGATTCTGCTTCTTGCATAATGTCGTAGAAAAAACCATTCGGTTCTTCTCCTGCTGTAGATACCCAAATAACCCAAGAATCTGACTTTCCAATATATCTCTCTCCCACGGTTCTAACGACATTATCATCTCTGATTTTGAAAAAGGCTGCTTCATCTCCAAAAAAGACACTAACTTTTGGTTTACCTCTAGCTGAATGGATGTTATTTGACGGATAACATTTGATTCTACTTCCGTTGACTTCCATTTCGTACGCACCATGATCTACGTAACCTAATCCTTTCTTAATTAAAAAGGCTTTCGATCGTCTGATTAAATCCTGTGCCAAATCAACGTTAGGTCCAGTAATTAGCATTGCTTCCTTACCTGTAAACCATTCATCTGTGAACGACTTCCAAAGAATCCACAATAGGACAAACTCTGTCAATCCAAGCCCTGTTGCTTTGTAAACACAGATACATTTATTATTATCAAGAGATTTTAATATATCGGTTTCATATTCATAACACGGATGATATATACCATCTCTTTCAGGGCCACCATAAGGATAGAATGTATAGTGCCAAAAGCAACAGTCCTCTTCCTTACTTAATGAATTGTAACACCAAAATTCATCTGGAACAAAAGGAATATCCCTCTCAGTTACAGATGATAATAATGCTAGTGTTTCTTTTGCTGCAAGACCTTTAGGAATTGTCTTCCAACTCCTCTTTCTTTGGTAATGCCTTTGGTCTATACTTGTCTCTTTCTCGTTTTAACTTCTTTACCTGTAACGGTAGTGCAGAATCTTGTAACATCTTAAACTTGTCGGTTTTAATCTCGTGACGTAACCTGTATAGTCTGATCAATGTATCCTTGTTTGCATCATCTAGGGAATCACCATTCTCATGCTTAATCAATGTGTCTATACTTGCAACGTCCTGGTCATACCCTTCCATACCCCTTAGGAACTCACCTATATAGGTATCCATTGCATCCTCGGACAGAGTGTTCTCTAATTCCTGTCTTATCTTTACAATATGATACCTCACACCAAGAGCAGATGTCTTTCCAAACTGTGACATTAGTTTGGTATCTGCATTTATCTGGTTACTAATCTGATATGCGTTTAATCCAAAATACATCCATTGGTTATATATGTAATTGTGTAACTCTTTGGATTTCTCAGGACTTCTAGGACCAGCCATAAAGTTTATAAATAACATTGATTAATAAACGTTATGGGTAAGGGAGGAGGCTGTGTAGGCGTTAAACCAGGAGTATCATGTTATGTTACACATAATTGGTGTAGTTGGTGTGAGGAATGGAGAATTGGAAAGCCCTTACGATGCCCAGATTGTAACAGAAGAACTCGTGGAAGATCATACTGTTGAGATGTACTATTTGTGAAAGATTAGTAAAGGTAACAAATCCAAATTCTCGTGCTAGTTGGTATGTGTATAAAAAATGTAGAGAGTGTAGATATATTTGTAGTGAGTTTTCACTAAACGGTAATAGATTGGAAGAATGGTGACGTATCTACGTTCTTCCATCCTTCTAGGACGTAATGACTTAAGAGGGCTATCGTGTATGTCTTTGACATCGTTAAATAATCCCTGACAGTCATATATTATATGATGTTCTGTTATATAAATGTTTCTAAATAAAAAAAGAAGGTTAAAACCTATTTTATGTATGGTTTGATGTATGTGGAATAATATGTTTGGGTGGTTAGTTTCCAGTTTTCATATACTATATCACAAAAATCAAAGTATTTTGATGTAATATCTGTAGTTACCATACATTACCACTCAGAACCAACTATTTAAATGTTTCGTTATTCATTAAAATATATTATGTTATGATTGATTAAATTATATGATCATAGTTTTACCTTTTACATACATACCTTTTCACATAAAGCTATACAGATCTGTATACCTGTATTTCCTATCCAGTAAACAAATACTTTAATAGTGTTTTCACATATATTATATCATGATTTACTTATTCATTGCAGGATTGATTCTAGCCTTCCTAATTTACCTCTACTTTACCACTCAGAAAGATGATGTGTTGAGAGCTGATATGGTATGTAAGATATGTGGATTCAGGAAAGGTATGTTAAAATGTCCAAAATGTAGAGATGTTTGGGGAAAGTAATGGAATGTAAGAAAGACATAAATAAGAATTACACTATACAATAATCATGTTAAGTAACAATGAAAAATCAATATTCATTATAGCATACTTTTTAGGCACATCTGATAGGGATATAGCAACAGGTGGAGATCCAGGAGAGTCAAAGGAGGCAGCATATCAGGCCATAGCATATATGTTAGAGGAGTTTGGATTAAACCATAACCAATTATTAGATGCAATCAAATTTACCAAAGAGTTAAACGTGGTATCACAAATAGTAGGTAAGGAAATTTGAGATGCTATCATTGTGATACTATCCTAATAAATAGAGAGTGTCCTAGATGTAAAATTCCACTTGTGAATCCTCAAAACTCCTGGTTCCCAAAGAAGAGGCAAGAAGATTGTTCTCATAGTTTAATTTTTGGTATTAGGTGCGTGGTGTGTGGCGTTAAACGAGAAGGTTAAGTCATACATGATAGAAGCTCTAAAAGAAAAAAACAAAAGGACCAGAAGAACACTTATATTCAAAGCATGGTTAATATCCATTGATGAACCATGATAAAACTTCCATTAAAATGTACTCTATGTTTAGGTGATATGGTAAGGGAACAAATATGGGGTATATGGGCTACCAAATATAAGTGTGAAACATGTGGAGAGGTACTATGGATGGATACAGAGGAATGATAGAGTTCAACCCTACAGATAAGAATGATGCTATACAGTTTATACAGTTACAATTATGGGATTTAATACATTCAGGGGAGATAGACGTATTAGAGGGCAAGGCAATAATAGCCATGCTTGAGGCCTTAAAGGAGTTACGATGACTATACTATGGTTCACTCCACAAGAAGCGGCTGCGATAGCAGCACGTCTATTAGAGGAGGCACTAATTCGCCTAGATTACATGAACAGTAAGGCATTAGAAGTTTGTACTGTATATGGGTTAATGTTATTCTGTCAGTAAACTTTTATATTATGGAATGGAATAACAACTGATGAACGAACTATTACAGGCAATCCCCTTTGTAGTTGTAGCATGTGTTATAGGTGCAGTAGTGGCCTTTATAAAGGGGAAATAAATAAATATAGGGTACAATCTATACTATGTATAATGAGATGCAAACTATGTTATAAAACAGTCAAATCAACTGCTTGTACAGGTAAGCATTGTTGGAAATCACAGCATTGCTTCAAGTGTCATTATATGGGGATTAATTTAAACAGGAGTAGGACCATTCATGTTAAGCAATAGGGAAAAGATAGCCATAATAGAGAGTAACATATTAGGCGAAGTATTACTAATACAACAACAAATGAAACTCACGCCTGACCAATGTGCCGAACTATCTACCAGGGTAACAATAGATTTCTGTCAACAATTCGGATTAATGAAGACTTTACAATTTGACCGTACAATATCAGATGATGTGGTAGC
>LWDU01032768.1_pt1 | contig 11552 bp, 11 predicted proteins | sample 727161 | NCBI WGS metagenome assembly LWDU01 (sample SAMN04566230, study PRJNA314399) | hydrothermal vent metagenome | isolation source: deep sea hydrothermal plume seawater | place: Mexico: Gulf of California, Guaymas Basin | collected 2004-07-11 | reverse complement strand
GAGTAATGTTAATTTTATTTTGATATCCAATTTGCATATTAAATTTTTTAACTAGTTCAGAATGGAAATCAATTTGTTCTGAATAAAATGAATATTTTTCAAAATAATCAACATATTTGTTTATATCTGAAATATTCACTTGTGTTTTGAGTGATTTCTTAATAGCTATAGGTAATTCTGAATAACTCTTTATTGTATAAACTGATGGAAGTACTGAATACCCAGATTCATCAGTAAAAGTTATCGAGGGTTTATTAAAAAATGCGGCCTCTAAACCTCCAGTTCCACTTACACTAATTACAAGAGCAGAGTTCTCAATAAGATTATTATGAGATACAGAAGGATGAATTAATTTTACGTTAGGTAAATTCATTATTTGTTTATAATATGAAATTTCACGCCAATTTACTTCTCTCATGTATGGATGTTCTTTTACATACAATTCATAATCAATGGGAAGAGATTTTGCAATATTCGTAATTACAGATTTTTGATCTGTATAAAATGGAGCATTGGAAAATATACGTAATTTGTTTTATTTGGAATATCACCGAGAAAATTTTTATCAATAAAATTACTACGCAATTTTCTTGTAAGAAGACTTAGTCTTGCGTTGCCTTTAATTAAAATGGATGATTTATTTTTACCATAAGTAGAATAGTGATTTTTATGTTTATTATCTGAATTAAAAAGAAATTTCAATAATGCTAAAACTTTAGAAACTTTTCTTTCCTTATGTATAGTATTATTTTTAATTCCATAAACATACGGTTTGTAATCAGAGAAATATTTTTGTAATTCTTCAAAATTTCTATTACTTATAGAAACTAAGTTTTCATATTTTTTATTATCGACCATTTTTCCAAATTCATCTGTAATAATATTTCTATCACCAAAATGTGTATATTCTAATAATAAAGAACGGATACCTAATTTTGTAGCCATTTTATGTAATAAATAAGTGAAATGTCGCGTAACAGCTGGAAGTATAATTACAGTTGGTTTGACTTCGGAAAGAATTTTTTCAAATAATTTACATTCATTAATAACAAATGATAAAATTTCATTTTTTGTAAATTTATAATATTTATTAAATTCAGAAGAAAATAACCGTTCAAAAGATATTACATACCATAAATCAATATCATATTTTTTTTCAAATGATTTTAAATATTCATAATCAGGGGATAATTTTTCTAATGAAAGAAAATCATTAAAAAACCAAGTTTTATCAAAATCAACAGTTTTTTGTTCCTCATAAAATGATTTGATATAATCATTGGTATCAATTATCGCATATGTTTTACAGTTTAATTTTTTTGTAATTTTTTTAGCAATTCCAAACATAAGAAATTCTTTGTTAATCCAAAACAAAATTTTATGATCTATATTTTCGTTACCAGGTATAAATTCCAAGAATAATAAGATTTAGGGAAAAATCTAATTAAAAGAATAGGTCTACAAAATTACTTTTTAGATAAAATTAACTTTAAAAATTTAAAGAAAATATCATGAAAAATAAAGAATTCATCTCAAAAATTACTTTAGGTACAGCTCAACTTGGATTTCCATATGGTATAGCAAATCAAATTGGAGAAATTTCATCAATTAATGCAACTGAAATCTTGAGACAGAGTATTAATATGAAAATCAATTCATTTGATACTGCTCCAAACTATGGAAAAAGTGAAGAATTAATTGGTAAATTTATTCAAAAAACAAAAAATGATTCCATAAAAATTACAACAAAAATACCAAGAATAATTTTAGGAAATAAAGAAAAAATAAATTCATCAGTATATAATTTTATTAATCAATCAATAAAAAATTCATCTAAAAAATTAGAAATGGAAAAAATACCAATTTGTCTTCTACATAATCCTAAAGACATGAAATTATTTAGAGATGATATTTCATCGACTTTTAGTAAACTAAAAAAAGAAAATAAAATTAAATTAAGTGGAGTTTCGGTATATACAATTGAAGACATAAAAGAATTTTTGAATCAAAATGAATTGGATGTTATTCAAATTCCAATCAATATCTTTAATTCGAAAATAATAAATTCAAACATTTTATCTGAATTAAAAAAAAATAATAAAATAATTTTTGCTAGAAGTATTTATCTTCAGGGTTTATTTTTTTTAAATCCAAAAAAACTTCCAATACATTTAGAAAAAGTGAAATCAAAACTTGAAATTTTACATGAATTATCTAAAGAATACGGTAGGAGTGTTGAGGACATAGCTTTTTCATTTATTAGGGATATGTCTGAAATTGATAGTATGATTATTGGAGTAGAGAGTTTAAATCAATTAAAAAATAATGTAAAATTATTAAATTCACCTCCCTTGAATGATAAATTGGTAAATAAAATTTACAGAGAATTCAATAATATTTCTGAAGAAATAGTAAATCCTTCATTATGGAATAAATGATAATATGAAAAATAAAGAAATGTTTAATCTAAAAAATAAAGTGTCAATAGTGTCTGGAGGCACTAGTCATCTAGGTGTATCTATGGTTGAAGCATTAGCAGAAGCTGGATCAAAAGTATACATTACTAGTCGTAGTAATGAAAAAGCTCAAAAAACAGTTAAAAGTTTGAATAAAAAAGGTTTAAAAAATATTTACAGTATATCATTAGATATTTTAAAAACAGAATCCATCAAACAGTGTTTTAAAAAAATCTCAAAAATTGAGGGTGGAATCGATATACTCGTAAATAATTCATCATATATGACCACAGGAAAACTTGAAAATGTATCCAATAGTAATTGGGAAGAAGGAATTGATGGAACTATTAATGGAGTTTTTCGAACTATTCAAGAAGTAATTCCATATATGAAAAAACGAAAATCAGGGTCAATTATTAATATTGCATCAATGTATGGAATCATATCCCCAGATCCAAGTATTTATAAAAATACTAAATTTAATAGCTCACCACAATATGGTGCAGGAAAAGCAGCAATTATACAATTTACAAAATATACAGCATGTCATTTAGGAAATGAAAACATTAGAGTTAATTCAGTATCACCAGGTCCTTTTCCAAATTCAAAGATTAAAAAAAATTTAACATTTATTAAAAAATTAAACCAGAAAACACCTTTAGGTAGAACAGGGAAACCAGATGAATTGAAAGGAGTAATTTTATTTTTAGCATCTGATGCATCATCATATGTTACCGGTACAAATATTCCGGTGGATGGTGGATGGACTGCATGGTAAAAAAGAAAATAAAAATTATTGCAGAAGTAGGAAATTCACATGAAGGAAATTTAATTACTGCAAAAAAAATAACAGAATTTGTTTCTAATACAGGAGCAAATGCAATTAAATTTCAAAAATTTTTTGCTGATGAATTAGTACAAAAAGATCATGAAAAATATGATCTATTCAAAAGCTTGGAAATGAGTAATAGTGAATGGAAAGAGTTAATTTCATACGCAAAATCAACCAAGTTAGAAATTTTTACAGATGTCTTCGGCATAAAAAGTGCTAAAGAAATATCAAAATTACCAATCAACGGATATAAAATTCATTCATCAGATTTGAATAATCCTCATTTACTTGATTTTTTCTCATATTCAAAAAAACCTATTTTAGTATCAATCGCAGGCTCAAAATTAAATGAATTAGAACATGCATTAAGAATTTTACAAAAAGAGAAAAAAGAAATTATACTTATGTATGGATTTCAGGGATATCCAACTAAAATAAGTGATCTAAATTTAGAAAATATTATTGAAATAAAAAAAAGATTTCCATATACAATAGGAATTTCTGATCATGTTTCAGGAAATTCAGAAATGGCTTCAATTGTTCCTCTTTTAGGAATATCATTAGGTGCTCGTGTTGTTGAAAAACATATCACATTAGATCGTGCAAAGAAAGGAATAGATTATCAATCATCAATGGAACCAAAAGAATTTAAAAATCTTGTTTCATTAATTAGAAGTACTGAAATATCTTTACCTAAAACAGGATTTGAATTAAAATCAAATGAAATTAAATATAGACTCGATCATAAAAAAAATGCAATTGCAAAAAAAACAATAAGTAGTGGTACAATTTTAACAAAAAATTTATTTGAATATAAGAGAACAAAAGTAAAAAATGAATCAATTCCATATTTTGAATATGAAGGACAGAAAATAATTAAAACATTACAAAAAGGATCATGTTTAACTAATTCATATCTAAAATCACATAAAATTGCTGCAGTAATTGCTTGTAGAGTAGATTCTGGAAGACTATTTGGAAAGCCTTTACAACCAATTGGAAAATATTGCATTTTAGAATTATTATTGAAACAACTTGAAAAATCAATTTTAATAGATGACATAATACTTGCAATTAGTCATAATGATGGAAATGAAGTTTTTGTAAATTTTGCAAAAAAGAATAATCTAAAATTCATTCAAGGGGATGATAGAGACGTATTAGACCGACTAATTAAAGGAGCAAAATTTGTCAATGTAGATACAATTCTTAGAATTACATCAGAAAATCCATATATCTATTGGGAAGGAATTGATTCTTTAATTAAAAAACATCTAGATAGTAATTCAGATTTGACAACATTTTCAGATTTACCATTAGGTACCTCAATGGAAATTATAAAATTAAAAGCATTAGAAACATCACATGAATCAGGAACTAGAAAACATAGAAGTGAGTTATGTACATTGTATATTAATGAAAATCCTAAAAAATTTAAAATTTTAAGAATAAAACCTGAAAAAGAATTATGTAAGCCAGAAATTAGATTAACTGTAGATACCCCTGAAGATTTACTGGTAGCTAAAATTATTTATGAATCATTAAATAAAAAAAATGATCCAATTAAAATTAAAAAAATAATAAAATTTTTAGAAGAAAATTCCAGTATATCAAATATTAATTCAGATATTCCATTAAGATACAAAAAATATTAAAATAATTATTTTTTAAAAATAATTTACTTGTTAAGAAATTCCGAAATTAAGTTAGTAGTTGAAATATTATCATGTGGAATTTTTTTGAAAGTTTTTAAATCATGAATAAATTTTTTAGTAAAATAATAATGTTCCAAATCAGAAAATATAATTCGTTTACCTAAATTAAGAGAGAATAATTCATCACTGATAGCTTTTTGTTCTAGATGATTATTATCAGCAATATAAAAAAATGGAATTCCATGTGATAAACATTCAGAAACTATTCCATATCCACATTTACATATAACAAGATCAGATGCAGCAATAATATTTTGTCCTTCAACATATGAATTTAAATTAATAATATTATTTCCAGTTAAAATATTCCCACCTAAAGATATAATTTTAATATTAGTATCAGATTTTAAGTGAATCTTTAGATTTGAATTTCCTAAAGCTACGGTAATAATTAAATCAGATTCATCTACACCAAGAAATTTTCGAATTTCTGATTTGGATTGTGTTAGATTTCTAGAAATTAATTTTGTTTTTTGAAGATTAGAAAAATGTTTCATAGTAGTTCCAAATGGAAGTTTGATTGCATAATTAGCACAATCATAACATTGATTTAAAATATTTAATTCATTAGAAGAAATAAAAGATAACACATCTAGCCATGAAAAATTGGAGATTGCTATAGATGGAATTTTAGATTTTTTTGCGGCAAGAAAAGGCATTGCAGAAATATCACTAATAACTAAATCAGGATTAATTTTGGATAAAAAATCACATTCTAATGATGCATTATTTGAAATAGAATTTATCCAACCTGAAATAATAGGTCTAGAGTTATTTTCATCAAGTGTAATTCCATTGGATTTAATTTTTGGGCCAACATCAGTAGGTTTAGATGAGAACGGAGTTAAATCAAGAGATTCTTTGAAGAGGTTAATATTATTTGAATTTCTTATAATAATTTCATAATCAGATTTTAAAATTCGTATTAATGCAACTGCACGTGTTGCATGACCCATACCATGATCAGTAATATAATAAACAATTTTTTTCATTATCTCATAGTATTACAAATGATCAATATAATTTTGGTTTAGATATTTTAAGAGATTTATATAATAATTTTATCTAAAAATCAATGTATAAAAAAATTTTAATTGTCGGAATGGGGTTTTTGGGAAGTTATGTTTTTAGAGAATTTGAGAATAAAGGTTTCAATGTAATTGGAACAAAATCATCTTTGAATGATAATATGATAAAATTAGATATTACTGATATTGAATCTATTGAAAAATGTGTTAATCAAATTAATCCAGATATAATAGTCAATTGTGCTGCAAATATCAATCTAGAATATTTAGAAAAAAATCCAGATATCGGTAAAGCTGTTAATGCTAATGGACCCAAAAATTTAGCAAAAATAGCATTTAAAAATAAAATTAGATTGATACACATTTCAACTGATAGTGTTTTTGATGGGAATGGCTCTATGTATAGAGAAGAAAATATTCCTAATCCAATAAATGAATATGGAAAAACAAAATTGTTAGGAGAAAAATACATTCAAGAAATTATGAATAATTATGTGATTTTACGAACAAATTTTTTTGGAATTAATGATAAAGGTACAGGACTTTTAAACTGGATTATAGAAAAATTATCTCAAAAAGAAGAAATCACTGGATTTGATGATGTAATTTTTAATCCATTAGAAATTTCAAATCTTAGTAAAATAATTGTTGAGATATCACAATCAAATTTTGTTGGAATTTTACATTTATCATCAAATAAAATAATTTCGAAATATGAATTTATTATAAAAGTGGCAGAAGTATTTAATTTGGATAAAAAATTAATTAGAAAAGGAACTTTAAATGACATAAATTTTATCGCTTTACGTCCAAAAAATACAACTCTTTACAATAAAAAAGCAGAAAAAATAATTAAAACAAAAATTCAAACTATTAACGAATCTTTAATTAGAATTAAAAATAATTTTGAATTATCGCAGTGTGAAAAATGATAAAAAATATAAAAATCAAAAATAAAAAAATTGGGAGTGGTAATCCGTGTTATATTATTGCAGAAATAGGTTCAAATTTTGATGGAAGCTTAAGAAAAGCAAAAAAATTGATCAAATTAGCAAAAGAGTCAGGTGCTGATGCAGCTAAGTTTCAAAGTTTTAAAACTGAAAAATTATTATCAAAAAAAGGATTTGAAAAGAAATCTACTTTTCAATCACGGTGGAATAAGTCAGTATGGCAAGTATACAAAGACGCTGAATTTCCTAGAGCATGGCATGAAGAATTAAATCAATATGCAAAAAAAATTGGAATTCATTTTTTTACTAGTCCATGGGATTATGAAGCTATATCCTTACTAAAAAAATTAAATGTTCCAGCAATAAAAGTAGGTTCAGGAGATATAACACATTTAGAAATTCTAAAAAAAATAGGAAAAATGAAAAAACCAGTATTACTTGCTACTGGTGCAAGCAGTATGGATGAAGTAAAAAATGCAATTAAAGCAATTAAATCAACTGGTAATGATAAAATTATTTTAATGCATTCTGTCACTCAATATCCATCTCCAATTGATGAAGCAAATATACGAGTTGTAGATTCGTTAAAAAAGAAATTTCAGTTAAACGTTGGATATTCAGATCACTCTCTAGGAAGTTTAGTAGTTTTAGCTAGTATTGTACTTGGAACATCAATAATTGAAAAACATTTTACAATGAATCCGAAAGCAAAGGGACCAGATCATCCTCATTCTATGGATCCAAAATCATTTTCAAAAATGGTTCAAGATATTAGAACTCTTGAAAAAGCATTAGGTACAGGAATAAAAAAAGTAGAAAAAAGTGAGAAAGAAACAAGAATTTTGCAAAGAAGAGGAATATGGACAATTAAAAAAATCAGAAAAAATCAAAAATTTACTAGTGAAAATATTATGGCTTTAAGACCAGTATCGGGATTATCAGCTTCTAAATACGAATCACTAATAGGAAAAATAGCAAAAAGAGATTTTTCAGAATACGAATCAATTAAACAAAAAGATATTTAATTTCATCATTAGATTCATTTTTTTATGCAAGATATTTACAATAGATTAATTGTGGATAATAGAAGGTAGTAAACTTGTTTGAAGATAAAACCATACTAATTACTGGAGGTACAGGTTCACTGGGACGTGCTTTAACAAAAAAACTTCTAAAATATGACATACAAAGTTTGAGAATTTTTAGTAGAAATGAAAGTAAACAAGCAGAAATGCAAGCAGAATTTGATGATCCTAGATTAAGATTTTTAATTGGTGATGTTCGTGATCAACCAAGAGTTAGTAGAGCAGTAGAAGGTGTTGATATTGTTTTTCATGCTGCTGCTCTAAAACACGTTCCATTGATTGAATATAATCAAGCAGAATCTATTATGACAAATGTGTTAGGTTCACAAAATGTAATTACTGAATGTATTAAAAATCATGTAGAAAAAGTAGTAGGAATAGGAACTGACAAATCTGTTTCTCCTCTCAATACATATGGTGCAACGAAATTATTGATGGAAAAATTATTCATTGGTTCTATTCGTCAGTTTAGTTCAGATAAATACAAAACTAAAACTGTTTGTCTAAGATATGGAAATGTTGTTGCAAGTAGTGGATCTGTGATACCTTTATTCATTAATCAAATTAAAAATAAACAAAAAATTACAATAACAGATCCAAGAATGACTAGATTTAGTTTAACGATGAATGAAGCAATAGAATTTATTGTTTCAAGTACTGAAAAATCTGTTGGTACAGAAGTTTTTGTGCCAAAAATGAGAGCATACAACATAATGGATCTTAAAGATGCATTAATTGAATTATTTGGAGATGCAGAACATAAAATTATACAAAGCAGACCAGGGGAAAAATTACATGAATTATTATTAAGTAGATATGAAATACCTACAACAAAAGATCTAAAAGATAGATATGCAATTCTTTATCCTCAGATTTCAGAATTATCATTAGACCTGCAAGATCAAATTAATAATAATTACAAAGGATATCAAACTGCAGAAATAAATAATGAATATTCATCAGATAATGTGAAATTACTTTCTAAAGATGAAATAAAAAATATTTTGACTAAATCAAATTTAGTAGAGGTGTGATAAAATAGCTGGCCCCATTCCAAAATTTGAAGGCAACAATGCAGATTATAATTTCTATATGTTGACAAAAACAGGTTCACAGTGCGGATTGTTTATTTTTATAGGTAGGAAATTATAGAAAAAAAAAGGAAGTTAGGAATATGAGTAAATTTAGCACAGTTAAAGAAATTTTTGAATTATTAATTAATCGAAGAAAATTCCATATGTTTCCAATAATTATATTATTAATAGCAATGATTGGAATTACAGTGTTGGCTCAAAGTGGGATGGTGACATTAATCTATCCGATTTGATATGGATTTCTCTCAACCAAGGTTTAAAGCATTAACAGTAACATTTGGACTAAGTTTATGGGTTTTTATTTTTACTTCAGCATCTAATATTTTTTCTATAGAATATTTTTCAATATTTGTAATAGGTATTTTTACAATAACACAAATTCTATCTAAAAAATTATCAAAAGGATTAGATATTTTTGCAATAATTAATACAAAAATATTTTTAGGAGTATTATTTATTTTTGTAATTTCAATTTATGGAATATTGTTTAAATTATTACAAATTGATTTAATCCGATTAAAAAAACAAAATGGTACATACTGGTTGGATGTAGAGCAAACAAAACATCACAGAATTAGGAAACAATACTAATGTATAATTTAGGAATCTCTTGCTACTATCATGATTCAGCAGCAGCTCTACTCAAAGATGGTCATGTAATTGCAGCAGTTGAAGAAGAAAGATTCTCAAGAAAAAAGTTTGATGATGGTTTTCCACATAAAGCCATCCAATGGTGTCTTGATGAAGCAGGAATCACACCTGATCAGATTAATTCAATTGCATTTTACGACAAACCTGTTTTGAAATTTGAACGATTGTTAGATAATTACATTGCAGTTGCTCCACGTGGTTTGTACAGTTTTTTAGATGTAATTCCAAAATGGATTCATAAAAGATTATGGATTAAAAACGATATTAAAAAAGCACTAAATGGATTCAAAGGAGAAATAATATTTCCTGAACACCATCTATCACACGCAGCCCACGCATTTTACACATCACCATTTGAGGAATCTGCTATTCTTACAATTGATGGAGTAGGGGAATGGAGTACCACATCATATGGGTATGCTAGTAATGATTCTGTGAAAATTACAAATGACATCAGATGGCCACATTCACTAGGACTATTTTATTCAGCATTTACATATTTTCTAGGATTCAAAGTTAACGAAGGAGAATACAAGTTGATGGGATTATCATCTTATGGTAAACCAAAGTATTATGATTTGATAATGGAGAATTTAATTGATGTTAAAGATGATGGAAGTATTCATCTTAACATGAAATACTTTGCATTTACATATGACAAAGTAATGACTAGTAAAAAATTCTCAGAACTATTTGGTATAAAACCAAAAACAAAAGATGAGAAAACTCTACAAATTCATTTTGATATTGGAGCTAGTGCACAAAAAGTATTAGAAGATATAATTTTAAAAATGGTCAACCACGTTTATTCAAAAACAAAAATGAAAAATCTATGTATCGGTGGGGGTGTTGCACTAAACGGAGTAGCAAATTATAAAATATTATCTGAAGGTCCATTTGACAATGTCCATATTCCACCTTCACCAGGAGATGCAGGAAGTGCAGTAGGAGCTGCACAGTATTTGTATTATGTTTATCATAAAAATCACAAAAATACATCAGATAATACAGAATTGATTATTCAAAATGTCTATGTTGGCCCATCGTATAGCAATAAAGAAATTAAATCATTTTTAGATTCAAAAAATATTTCATATGAATATTTTGAGAACATAGAATTACTACAAAAAACTGCACGACTAATTTCTGAGGGAAATGTGGTTGGGTGGTATCAAGGTAAAATGGAATGGGGTCCACGGGCACTTGGAAATAGAAGTATTTTAGCAGATCCTAGACGGGCAGACATGAAAGATATTCTTAATGCCAAAATTAAACATCGTGAATCATTTAGACCATTTGCACCCTCAATAATGGAAGAATTTGCATCAGAATACTTTAAAATTGATATTCCTAGTCCATACATGTCAATGGTAGCACCAGTCAAAAAACCAAGCGAGATTCCAGCTGTAACACACGTAGATGGAACAGGACGACTCCAAACAGTTTCAAAAGAAAGTAATGAATTGTATTATAATTTGATTAACGAGTTTTATAAGATTAGTAAAGTTCCAGTAATAATCAATACATCAATGAATGTAATGGGTGAACCCATTGTAAATACTCCTGAACAAGCTTATTCGATGATTGTTAAAACAGGTATGGATTGTATTGTAATGGGAAATTATTTGATTAGGAAATAAAATGTCAGTGCAAGTTTCTTATAAAAAACAATTTTTAATTTATATTTTATTAGGAATTATTGTAATAGCTTCAGTTGAAGGATTGGTTAGAGGATATGAGT
>LWDU01000966.1_pt1 | contig 11556 bp, 14 predicted proteins | sample 727161 | NCBI WGS metagenome assembly LWDU01 (sample SAMN04566230, study PRJNA314399) | hydrothermal vent metagenome | isolation source: deep sea hydrothermal plume seawater | place: Mexico: Gulf of California, Guaymas Basin | collected 2004-07-11 | reverse complement strand
TCTACCGCCCACTCTTCATCAGTTTGGTTGAGTCTGTTTTGTATTCTGTCTGCTTCACTGTAGGTCTGGTACTTCGGTTCTGTTTCGGTTTTGTCCTGGTCTTGTATTAGGTTGTCTTGGATGTAGTCGTTTTGTTGTTGCGCTTCTTTAGTGATATTGTCATCATTAATGATGCTTTCTAAACTCAGTTTTTTACTGTTGAGTATAGTTTGCCCCTTTATAACAACTTCTGCCCCGTCAGACTCATCACTTGGGTGGTAAATTACAGTGCCTTTCTCTAATTTAATAACATAGGAGTCTTTAAAATTCTTGCCATATAGTATATGCTTTGTAAGTCTTTCTATATCATCAGCAGGGTCAACAAATGTCGCCGAGTATATACCGGAGCCCCCTATAAATTTCGTGCGTATAACATACATGTCTTCCGGTATTGCCATGAATGACCTAGATAGCATCTCTCCTAGTGCACCTACACTAACTAACTCTACTAGTTCCTCCTCAGCCTCATCTAAATTTTCATATCCATAATCAGCAAGAGTTTCTGGGTCTTCGTTAATTAAGTTGATAAAGTCTGTTTCAGATATTTTTAAGAAATTTCCAGGCGGGAGTTGAAATCCTGAGAGGCCCCTAAACTTATGTGCAGCAAGGGCTAACTCATCTGTTACTGTTTCGCCAAGTCTATGAAATTCAGCTTCAGTTAAAGCTGGTTCAGTAGAGGCGCCGAACCGTTTTTTGAAGGCAGGAAATTTAGCCATAGCACCTTTTTTCAAATCTTTAAAGTTTTCTACTTCTGTTGTAGTGCCCTCATCTATTAGGTTGTCTTGGATGTAGTCGTTTTGTTGCGCGGTTAATGGTTTTGTTATTACCTCTTTATCCCCTACTATACCTTGGCCATTCCTGTCCCAGAACCTATCAGAGTCAATAGTTCTGGAGCCCTCAGGGTCAGACGAAATACCTTTAAATCCTTGCTCATGAGCAAACTTCAATGCCTCATTATATAACTCACGCCCAACCCCCTTGCCTCTAAACTCCTCCGCTAAAAAAACATTACCAATTTCTAAATAATCCCCTGTCGGATAAGGGCCTATATCTATAACGCCAACGGCGTTATCTTTAAGTATTTTTGCGTCCTGTTCACTGAGTTTATTTCTATCTATTGGGTTATTTGAGTGGAAATAAATTCTACCCCCTTGCCCGTAGGTAGAAATTTTAACTTCCATACCTTTTTGTTTCAGTAGGCTACTGCCTTCTCTACTAGTAGGGGTATCATTACTCTTAGGTTCGGTTTTGTCCTGGTCTTGTACTAGGTTGTCTTGGATGTAGTCGTTTTGTTTTTTGTGTTCAGCCTCTATTTTTAATGTACCAGCTACCTGTTCATCAATAAGTGCGGTGTTAGGTACAGAAGTATCCATCTCAAGTAAGAAAGATTCAGGTGGTGTGTACTCAATAACATTACCATTCCCATCTTTCTGAATCATGCTTGCTTCCTCAACAGATAGCATATTCTCTAATGTACCTAGCAGATTACTATACTTAGCATAGTCAAACTTACTTAAGGCAATAGGTATCTCTCTGGCTACCCATTGAAGTCTGTTGTACACAGGAAGTTTAGCGTGGGCTTCACCATATTTCTTTATCATCTCGAAAGCTTTGTCTTTAGCAGCTGCGTTAGCCTCCTCTGTACTCATCCCTTCCTTCTTATACTTAGATATTAAGCTTGTTGAGTGTGTTATATTTTCTAAGAATTCTCTATGGAAACCATAGTCATTTGATAGCCCCCTTTTTAGTTTGGTAATCTTTTCTTCTACCCCACCTAAATCAAAGAAGTCTCCCTGAGCATTGTGTGTCATACGCCATAGTAAATCACCCGCGTGTTCTAGGTGAAAATCCATAACACCCCCACCCATAGTCATTTGATAATCGTCCATCAAACTCTCAGGATTATCATTATCCGTCCATCTTTGTAGCCTGCCTATGTTTTGGAAATATTTTTTTACTTCTTCTTCTGTAGCAAACTCAACACCTTGCTCTTGTACAATAGGAGCTCCGCTCTCTGTACCTACTTCAGTAACAGGTTTAAGTAAGTCAACAGCTCGTTGTTGTAGCGCGTCTTGATTAGCCTGTGTCGCGTCTACCTGAGCTTGCATTGAGTTAGCTAGATTACGCTCTGGTGTGTCGAAGTATGCGCCTGCTGTTGATTCTATTACATTAGCGGGCATTCCTAACAAGGTCTCAAACAGCACCTGGTCTTTTTGGGTTATTGCACCTTCTGTGCTAATCTGTGCAGCTACTTCACCTGCTGTATCAGGTATAGCTTGAACACCTATCTCTGTAGCGGCACCTGCTGTCCTGCTTTTAGTGATGTTTTTAACAGGCCTGTAGAATTTACCAGCAATACCCATGGAAAGCATATCAAACAAAGCAATAGGTACGCCTCTTCCACGAGCGGTGTCTTTAATATGAGTCATTAACTCTGGGTCAGAGTATGCTTTTTTAACTGCATCGAAGTCTGTAACATCTACCCCTGCTTTATTCAGCTCTTCTGACATAGTAGCAGAGTACTCTATAGCATATGAGCCATACCCTTGGACTAACGCGGCTGGAATAGCACCTGCTCCCCTGGTTGCAACCGCTGCCGCTAATACAGGTGAGAACTGTGCAAACGACTCGAAGAACGCACTAGATGCTGCTTTAGGATTACTCATTATTGCAGAAAATGTGTCTACCCACCCTTCCTGCTCACTAATTTCCTTGAATCCTTGAATTACATCTGGATGTGGTTGTCCTAGTGCAAATAACTCTTTTTGATGGTCAGAGAAGCCTTTTACAAATATATTTAGTGCCTCGTCTTTTTGTTCCTGCAGGCCTTTCGCATACTCTTCAGTATATGTCTCACCTCCCTGCTCCATTTGGTACGCTAGTGCGTCTGCAGGATGTGTAAAAACTGCAGGGTTCGTCTCAGCATCCCATACAGGATGTAAGGTTGGGTCTAGTTCTGTACCGTACTCCAAACCATCTAGGCTCTTAAGTTTTGTATCTATAGCATTAAGGTTGCTTATATGGTGTCCGTTTAATAAGGCATACTTGCCGCGAGTCAATCCTGTCTGTACGTTATGACCTGTTTCATCTAGCCAGGAGTAATCTTCTTGTAGCAGGTTATTCTTTATATAGTTGTCTTCCATACCAGCGCTACGCTGTTTCATAGCGTTTGTCGCTTGTTCTTCTCTTTCGTATGTGCCTATCGCTGGGATAGCGCCATTGCGGTACAGCTCTCTTAATTCGTCTTCGTCGTATCTCTTTCCGTCTATGACACTAGCGGCTGCTACCCACCCGCCGTCCATAGGAAATGTAGCGGTTAGTTCCGACACCCTCTCACCTTCTGGAGTTAGATATATCCGCTTGCCGTATTTAGTATCTTCACCAGTATCTTCGCCAACTAGTTCTCTTTTTAGGTAGTTTTCGTGCTCTATCTGGCCTATACCGTACGCTTTGATACTGTCTGCTATACTTCCCATGCTTAGATATGTGTGGTTTGGATGAAGGTATTGTACCTAATAGTACTTCATTTTTCTACGGGGGCGCCATTCTGCCCCCGCGTCCTCATCGGAGGTGAGGGTTAGGAAGTTGCCCTCCCGGAAGCGCATCAGTGCCATGGTCATTGAGTCTACCTGGTCGTCGTGGTCACCTGCCGGAAATGCCTGAACCTCGTCAATCATATCCCTCGCCCACAGCTCGTCAGGCGCCCAGACCATCCCTGAGCGGAAAAAGTCACTTACTGAGTGCAGTCTGGTGATTTTGTCCTGACCGCCACCGCCTTTTCTCTTACCTGGGGAGTACTCTTGTACGGGTATGCCTCTGGCGCGCATCTCTTGGGCAAGTGGCCCACCTGAGCCCTTAGCTTCCACGACTACTGTGTCGGGCTCCCAGTATGCATAGAGCCTGTATGCTTCGTCCTTGAGTTCTGGGAACTCGAACCGGTCTCTAACTACGTCTAATAGGATTACATGTGCTTCTCTACCGTCATATATCCTTTTCTCGCTATTTTTACGCTCAAACTCACCGTCTGGATAGAAAACACCCCAGGTGGAGACAACTGAGTAGTCCGCCGTTTCTCTTTTCGAGTACGCTGTATCGTACGATTGTATGATATACGAGCAAGATGGAGGTGTTTTATGAGGCCATTCCATCCACCAGTCCTTTTTAACGATGGCGCCTTCCGTTGCAGTCGGGTTTTGTAGCCATTCGGAGTTCCAGTGACGCGCGTCCAGTGAGTTTTTAACTTTATCGAGTGCTTCCGCAGTCCAGAACTCTGGCCAAAGCGGTTTTCCTGACTTGGGTAGGATTGCAGGGAACTCAATTACCTCCCACTGGTCAGCTTTTGGGTTTTTTGACTGTTCTTGTAGCAATTTACCCGTCAAATCCTTTACAGACCACCTAGTTTGTACGACTAGGATGTTTCCCCCTGGCATTAAACGCTGTCTTGGACCCGCGAGGTAGTATTCCCACACATCATCAAATACTTTAGGCTGCGCGACGCACGATTCAGTGAACGGGTCATCAATAATGAGTAGATTTGCACCACGACCAGTAACCGAGCTACCCACACCGGCTGAGAATGACTCGCCACCCTTGTTAATCTGCCAGCGACCCGCTGATTTGGAGTCAGAACGCACTTCAATGCCTGGAAATACCTCTTTAAACTTGTCTGAGCCGATTACATCCTTTACTTGACGACCGAACTTTACTGCGAGCTCCGCTACGTTCGCGATGTTCATGAGTTGCGCTGTAGGGGAGTTGCCAATAAAGAACGCTGGTAGGTATTGGGAGGTTAAATAGGACTTTCCGTGCCTCGGAGGCATGTTGATAATGATTCTTTTGTCATTTTCATGTACGATTTTATTGAAAGCTGCGCCCATTATCGCGTGATGCTTGCCAACCATGAAGTTCGGGTCCATATACTTGCAGAATGTTATGAAGTCCTTTCTACAGAGTTCCATGTGCTTACGATGGGCAAGGTCCTCTCTCAAGGAAAGCGCTTCTCGTAGTTGAGGCTCTGTTAATGAGGTGTAATCTAACTGAGTCTGGTCTTCTGTGCGGGGTTCTGCCGTTGCTGCGAACGGGTCATCATTACTCACTTGAAGTCGGAGTTACTAAACGGCAGGTCTTCCACGATGTCCTCTGAAGGTATTTCCACGATAGGAGTTACTTGCTTCCCTTCTAGGGCTTGGAGTCTTTTAATTACCTCGTCCTTCGATATCTGCTCCGCGCCGTCGTCTTTTACTTCTTCAGCCTTCATCTTCGGGAAGCAATACGCGGCTACCTCTTTGTGACATTGTATTCTGTCCTTTATATCGATGTCCTCATTCATAGCCAGTTCTGCCATTGCAAGCACTGGGTTGTAATTTGGGTAGTTGATTGCGAGTAAGCTCGCTACGAATTTTTTTCTAGATGCCATGTTTCTCCTTGGGTGCACGTTTTAAGGTGAGTGTTTAGTTTAGCATATTAAATTTTTTTTGACAACCCTAAATACACACTTATTATTACTAGAATTGAAATTTTCACGCGGAGAACCCGGAAAAGTGACTGGGACTCCTCAATGCACTGCGCGGGGGGTGGGGGTCGCGTATCCGGTCGATTTAAAGCGCTACCCGCCTTTATTATCACGCAATGCGCACCAATATATACGCCACGCGCGACAATACGTGCCCTAAAGCGTGCGATTAACACTCAACCGCTATAAGTGCCCGCCGTCGATTTAAAGTACTTTAAATGGGCAACGCAATGCGTAACAATCGACGCGCGCCAATACATGCCCGCAAAAGGGCGTCCGCATTTCATTTTACAATATAGGGCGAACGGCTACAAGCCATACGTGGCGCGGGTTATAGGTCGGTTGAAACGTGCTATTTGTGGTCGATTTAAAGTATATATAGTAAATAGTCTTTACTAAGTGTGTAGTTAGGGTATCATTCATAGCATGAATAAAGCGAACACGCCACGCGTTACCTAGAAAAACCCCATAAAATGGTGTAATATCAATAACTTATAAGGAATAAAACAAATGACTATATTAAACGAAACAATACAAGCCATGATAAATAACGGCACAACGTCGGACGATATCCGCGACGTACTAACCGCAATAGATAACAGAACAGCACGCATTGCCGAACTAACAGCGCAACGTAACACTATAACCGCCGAACTTGATACATTAACCGGCGCACAACACACAACAGCAACAGAGACGGTAGTAGCGTTAACCGGCGCCATTGAATTAGAGCGAATTGAATTAGTGCGCTTAGTAGCAATGTCAAGCGGACGCGCTAAGTATCACCAATTCGGCGTAGAGATTGAATTCGTTATCCCTGAGGGCTACGACCATAGAACATTCAGAAACCTTATAGCGCCGGAATACAGGGACGCCGGCTTACCGTTAAGTAGAAAAACAGGACATTACAACAGTAACGGCGATTACTCAAAATGGGCGGTTAAATATGATTCTTCAGTGGACGCACCATCGTCCGGCAGAAAAGGTGAAATGGTATCGCCTAAACTACGCGGTGAAGGCTGTTGATATAATGGAACGCCATGGCGCCACTGTGAATATATCTTGTGGCTTACATGTACATTTCAATGTTAACCGTACCGGCGTCAATGCGTCACAGTTTACGTTTAACCATATACGACGTATAGCACAGACATACGTGCTAAATGAAAGACTAATAACGTCAACCCTTGCGCCATCAAGACGGGGCGGTCATTATTGTAGTTTTACCGAATCAACCTTTTTGGAGCGCATGGCGTCATATGGTGAAACCGAATCAATCGACTATGTAGCACGCGATATTTATCAAGCAAGGGAATGCGGTTTCAATTTCTCTAGTGCCTTTAGAAAATGCAACACCATAGAATTTAGGGCGCATGGTGGTACTGTGGACGCGGTCAAGATTGAAATGTGGGTTAGATTTTTACACCTAATAGTCAAGAGCGCCGAAACTACGCGTGATACTAATAAGGGTTACGCGACTATTAAAGACATGGTTAATACTCTATCAGATAAAACAGATATGACCCTAGAGCACGCAACCACCAACCCTAATACACCATGGGCGCAAATGGTTAAAAACATCAAGCAAGGTACCGATGATAATACAACAGCAAGCCCATACCGCTCACGCGCTAAGGCACAACTAGCCGGCAAAGAGATAGGCGATTACATGCAAGAGCGCGCGGAATTCTTTGCATAATAGCAACGCCCCACAAGGGCGCCAAATTGCCGATTTAAAGGGCGCTTAACTAACGCCCCTACCATCGGCATCACTTAACCAAAACAATTAAAGGAATACATAACCATGAAACACACGACCCACAAAAACAGAATCAAAAACCAAAAGCGTAAAAAACAATCACGCGCATTAGAAAATCAACACCACCAAAAAATCGCCTACGCTCTACGCGGTGGCAAAAACTTTTATTAATTAACTAAAGGAATAACCAAAATGAAAACATGGGATAACCAACGCACAGAACTACCAAACGGAAAACACAAAGTAAAGGATTGGTGGGATGAAATCTTAGACGGTGTTAAAAAGGGGGACAAAGTATTAAACGGATTTGGCACTCTTTACATATGCACTAGCACAACCGGACATTTTGCGAAGAAAACAAATCGCATCGTTCATTTACATATAGCAAAAAAGGATGGAACACCTAATAAGGGTTATAAATCTGAATTTTGGATATTTACTGAATATGAAACTTATGTAAACCCTTGTCCGGAATGGAAGCATATAACATAAACCCAAGGGGTGAAAGCCCCGCACTTTACAACTACTAAAAGGAAAAAACAAAATGACACAACAAGAAATTAAACTAATGAAACTAGCACTTAAAATCGCCTTTGTGGGCGCCGTACTAACCGCAACCCTTGCCATGGTATTGGGTGACATACAATCGACGTTAATAAGCGTGTTTATCGCCGGCTCAGCTATTGCCGGAAACTTTCAACTAACTAAGGAAATCAAATAATGATACAAGAAACCATCGACGCGCTAAACTTCACGCTCAATACTTCGTGCGGAAACCTAACGCCCCAAACCATCGATTTAATCGTCGACCGTATCTATGAGTTAAAAGAGCAACTACAAGCCCTCAAAATACCCCAAAAACCAACCTAAATAATTAACCCAAACCCAACACCAACGCCCACCCAAAAAGTGGGCTTTTTTACGCCCAAACCTAAAACCGTTGTATTTTTACCACAACCAATAATACCCAACCACCCGACTAGGACAAAACAGCGATTTGTTACACCTTGTTACACTAAAAGTGCACTCTCGCCAGAAACGCATTTTTACTATTATAATTAAGTGTGTATTTAGGGATATTTACATTTATCTATTTATTCTTATTAAACTATATTAATAATGTAACAAGAGTAACAAAAGAACACAGACCTAACTCCATTAGCTTTTTTTTGTGACACCCAACCCTAACCTAAACCGTAACTTTTTGTGTCACAATATAAGCCCCTACTAATATAACAATCGCCTAATATTAGCCGTTACCGATATCGTTACACTTTGTGACACTTTCGACCCCAATGTGTAACAAGCTCCCGTAACAGTCACTTTTATAGTTATATTATAAATATATATATAATAAACTATTGACACGTATTAAACCATGTGTATAATTAGGCGCAGAGGTTGCAAAAACGCAACACTCTACTTTTAACAAATAATAAGGAAAAAACATGGAAAAAATAACGCAGTTTAACAAGTCACAACTAAGCACTTTACGCAGGGAATTAAACTCCGAACTCGAACAGCTTGGCGCGCGTCTCGGACTAACTATCAAGTCGGGCAATATCTCTTATGAAACAAACTCTTGTACCATACAAGTAAAGGCTCAGATAAAAGGCTCATTAACACGAAATCAGCAGTCAATCAGTATGCACGCGTCTTTACTAGGGCTCAGCGACATTAAATACGGCTCAGTACTACACTCACAACAGCGTGGCGCGCTTAAATTAGTGGACTACAAGCCCCGCTCTCCTAAATACCCTTGGGTAGCAGAACTCACTAACGGCTCTAGAATCAAAATGACAGACGCCGGTTTAAAGCACTCAGTAATCGCGACAACGGGGGAACTGTAATGAACTACAAAAGATATATCGCATCAAGTAATACCACCGGAAACAATCTATTTAAAGGTAATTCTATTGAAGAACTACAAGAGAAGATTGATTTTTGGTATGCAAGAAGTATGCAGTTGAGTGGTATCAAGTCAGTTGTATCGGAAGGAATCATCACTATCGGAAACGTCAATCATTTATATGATAGATATGCAATTTACGAAATAAAGGAGCAATCATAATGTACTTAGAAAAAGCAATACTAACCACCAACAGCAACCAAAAGGGCGCTCTATTCTGTAACGCAATCGACGAAAACCCATACGAACCATCAGATTGGTCGAATCGTATGCCCGCAGACGGTTTTTCATTCTCCGCTAACGCGGACGGCTCAACAGAACTCACTTTCACTCAGCACTTCGCGTGCTATGACGGATGGGACTCAATGACACACGACGATACATTCAACTCAATAGACCGCGCAGTAGACTACGCGTGGCGCGCATCGTTCGATACATTCGACTTGTGCATTAACCGCCTACCAACCACAACAACGGAGCAATCATAATGGAAATATCTTTTAAAGTGTTAGCACTTACACACACCGCAACTTGGCACGAAAACGAAAGTTATGTCTACAACGGTATTAGCAATCAAGGCGTGGCGCGTGTCCATGACTTCCATGGAACGCATATTTTTAACATTGTTAGAGAACGTGATGCTATTTATCGCGCAGTACCTAGAGGATAACAATATCTATTACATAGTTAAAGGGTTAGGCGGACTTGATTCTAACTCAGACGTTATTACAATAACAGTGGAGCAATCATAATGGAAAAGCAACACTTTATAGCAGTACCCGAAAACGGTTTCTCTATGGATAGAGAATTAAGAGCAAACTCATTAGATAAATTATGGGACAAGATAGAAGAATGGTATCACTCAGACCCAAAAGAAAGGAATGCAAGTGGTGTACCTTACGATTTGGACTTGGACGCGCACCTAATAGACGATACAATAACTATCTCAAATTATATATTTGGAGTTGTTAGAGATGGAGAAATCCTGTCTAGCGAGGAACTTAATGAACTAAATAAAGTAGCAAGCATACTGACAACGCAAGAGCAACGCTTATTAGAGATATATGAAACTGTATACGGCACAGATAATGCCGATTTATACACGCATGACGAGTTAATTGTAGTGTTAGAGGAACTAACTAAATGCTACGATTATGTCGTGGAAAATGTTTATGCCAAAGGAGAAAGACTATGAACAAAACACAAAACTTCACACTATATAACCACCCACACTCCACCACTATGGGATTTGAACATAACGAACTTGGTGACGAGTGCGCGGGTGGCTTGTGGTTTAAAGGAAAAAACCTAGTCGATTATGACGGTGTCTACGCGCTACCTAAAGAGATACAGCAGTGGTTGGTTAACAACGGCTATACTTTCAATAACGAAGATGGCACGTCACAATTTGACTATGACATCAAACAACTTAACAATTTAGTACTGTTTTAAACAGTAAAGGACAACACCAATGGAATATACACACAGAAACGAAATGGCAAAACACACCACCGACGACTACTACGAGATAGTTAAAGACATCAAGAATTGGGTGCATCGTGCATCAGCGCACTTGAACTATGTACTTGCAAAGCAACGCACTATGCCCGACGGTAAAGAAAAGGACTCGCTTGTATATGCGATTAACAATACTCATTTTCATGACGATAGGCACGCAGACGAGTATAGGGACGGGGGTAGATTTGCATATACTCGCTTTAAAACGTACGAAGTGACGCTAGACATGGAGAGCGCAGTAGTTTACATACAAGCCGAGAGTGCAGAGCACGCAGAGCAGATAGTAGGTGAAACATACTACGAAATAGACCAAACACTAGACAAACCTAAATGGTGGATAGCAGATGGCGAAACAAAGGAGCAATCATAATGGAAAACATGCATTTCGGAAAAATTAAAGAATTTAGCAACAAACATGAAGGCGTTGCTTACTACCATAAACTAGAGATAACGCCTAATGGCTTTTGGGGTGAAGTAGTTGAGGCAAGTGTTGACCAAGTTTCTAGGGGTAAATGGGAAGGAAAAATCGGTACATCTTCGGGTGGGCAAGAAAGGGACTACGACCCATGTAAAGGGGCTAGAAATCAAGCATACGCACTCATATATGCGTCAGAATGGTTAGACGCAAAACTTAATGAACTAAATAAAGGAGAATAGAAATGGAAAAGCAATTAACAATATTTGAATTTAAAGAGGAAGTGACCGAGTTGGTATTTGGCAAGCAAGAATGTGCGTCAGACAATCAACCCTATACCTATGAAGATGTGATAGACCGTTTAAAGGACATGGTGGCAACACAAACACTCATTATCCCTATTA
>LWDU01000629.1_pt1 | contig 11560 bp, 8 predicted proteins | sample 727161 | NCBI WGS metagenome assembly LWDU01 (sample SAMN04566230, study PRJNA314399) | hydrothermal vent metagenome | isolation source: deep sea hydrothermal plume seawater | place: Mexico: Gulf of California, Guaymas Basin | collected 2004-07-11 | reverse complement strand
ATGAAACGATGCGGCAATGGTTAATCAAAGAGGGTGAGTGGTTCGCGCAAGACCGGGCGGCACCACACGGGGCCAAAGACGAAAAATGATTAGGTAGGAACTTTGTGTGCCCAACCCTTTTTCCGCTATAGAAAACACGGCGGCAAGACGGGTGAAGAATTAAAAGCTGAAGGGAAATATCTAAAACCGTCTCTAGGACAAAAGTTAAAACACCTTGAAAACTGCGACTGTGGGGATAATTGTTGCTCCGCTATGAAAATGGAGACGTTTTGTCTTTCGGCATTGTTCTTTCCTTTCCATTCATCGTTCGCCGAGGATTCAAAACCGGAATCCCCGAAAAAAGCAGTGCCCATCATTAAAGACGGGGAAACACAAATTGTGCCTAGGTTTAAAGACCCCGACATGTGGATTCGCCACGACTTATGGGTTGAAACTGAATTTGATTCCGATGGAGACGGCAAGAAGGATCGAATGCATGTGGATGTGACGCGTCCGCGTCAAACTGACACCGAAGACTTGAAGGTGCCGGTAGTCTATAATTCAAGTCCGTATTTTGCAGGCACCGCCAAACCGGTTCACGGTTTCATGTGGGACCCCAGACAGGAACTAGGGGAGGATCCACCAAAACGCAAGGAGGCTCCATCAGTTAAACGGAAGGGCGAGCGACCGATCATATCAAAAGGACACGTTAAGGATTGGGTGCCTCGCGGCTTTGCCGTTGTTCACTCGTCTTCGCCGGGTACCGGGCTGTCACAAGGGTGTCCGACAGTCGGCGGCGATAATGAATCGCTTGCCCCCAAGGCGGTGATCGACTGGCTAAACGGGCGGGCGGCTGGATACACGACGGTAGACGGTGATCTACCTGTCACAGCATGTTGGTCAACTGGCAAGGTGGGAATGATCGGTACGTCATATAATGGCACCTTGTGCTTGGCTGCTGCAACAACCGGCGTCGAAGGTCTAGAGGCAATCATCCCGGTCGCGCCAAACACATCCTATTACCATTACTACCGTTCCAACGGCTTGGTGCGCTCGCCCAGTGGTTACATGGGAGAAGACATCGATGTGCTGTACGACTTTATCAATAGTGGCGATCCAAAGAAACACGAATACTGCAACTGTAATGTTCGCGATAAAGACATGGCTAGTGGAATTGATCGAGCAACCGGCGACTACAATAAATTTTGGGCTGGCCGAGATTATCTTAACGACTTGGAACCAGTAAAAGCCGCAGTGTTGATGTCGCATGCGTTTAATGATTGGAATGTGATGCCCGAACATAGCAACCGGATCTATCAAGCGCTCAAAGAAAAAGGCGTCCCAGTCCAAGTGTATTACCATCAGGGTGGCCACGGCGGACCACCGCCCATCAAATTGATGAACCGCTGGTTTACGCGATATCTTCATGGTGTGGAAAACAAGGTCGAAAAAGACGCGCGAGCTTGGATCGTCCGAGAAGGGTCCGACAGAAATAAACCGAAATCCTACGAGGATTATCCTAACCCGGCGGCATCCCCGGTCACTTTTCAACTTGTTGCCGGGGCACCTGAAATGGGCAAGTTGACAACTGCAACGAATTCAAACCAGGGCACCGAAACTGTAGTCGATAACTTTTCATTTAGCGGCGCAGCGCTAGCTCAGGCCGATTGGACAGAGCATCGGCTAATGTATTTATCGGGAAAACTGACCGAAGCGGTTCATCTGTCGGGAACCCCGCGAATAACGATCAAGCTCGCCAGTAATAAACCGGCTGCAAATCTGTCTGTCTGGCTGGTTTCCCTGCCTTGGAACGACAAAAAGAACGCCAAGATTACTGACAATATCATCACGCGCGGGTGGGCCGATCCACAAAATCATCGATCGCTGACTGAAAGCGAGCCGCTGGTGCCGGGGCGTTTTTACGACATGACATTCGATCTGCAACCTGATGACCAAGTGATACCTGTGGGTCAACAGATCGGGTTGATGATCATGTCTAGTGATCGTGAATTCACATTGCGACCAGATCCTGGCACCGAATTGACAATTGACCTGGATGCGACAAGCATTCAGTTACCCCTAGTCGGGGGCGTCAAAGCGTTTGCAAAAGCCACCACTAAGAAGACAAAAACTAAGCACTCCAAGTCCAAGAAGAGTGACTCCTCTGCAGTAAGCAATACTGTAAGCAGTAGTGTAAGTTATGTGGTCAAGGATACAGAGAGAGGTGAATTGCATTACAAGAACGCAAACGGAGAGGCGACGCTTAAGGTCATAAATTCAGCCGGCAATGTAGTTTTTGACGGGCCGATCAACACCAAAAAGCAAAAGTCCAAGGTGCCAACTGAGGCGATGAAGTGGTTCGAGGAGGTGAACAGTAAAGAATTGAAATCTGAAGGGAAATGAAACACCTCCTACTCACAACAATCGCAGCCGGGCTGTTGGCCACAACGGCCTTCGCTGATCCGATTCACGATGCCGTTGAGAAAGGCAATCTTATTGGCGTCCAGGCGGAATTGGATAAAGGGGTTGACGTGAATGCAAAGCGTGAGGACGGATCGACTCCTTTGCATGGTGCGGCTGAGGGAGGCCACGGGGAAATTGTAGAATTGCTGGTTACAGCGGGTGCGGATTTGCATGCAACGACTGTTTCCATGTTGGGCGGTGGAGGATGGATCCCTTTGCATTCGGCAGCCAGACAAGGTCACAGGGGGATCGTGGAACTTCTTATCGAAATGGGCACCGATGTGAATACAAGGGATTCTGCTGGCAAGTCCACGTTGCATGATGCGGTCCTTGAAGGTCACAAGGGAATTGTGGAACTGCTTATAAGCAAAGGTGCGGATTTGAATGCTAAGAGTGGGTATTATGGGACTCCATTGCATGTGGCGGGCAGTATAGGTCACAAGGAAATTGCGGAACTGCTGATCGCGAATGGTGCGGATTTGAATGTGCAAGATGGTTTTGGACGGACTCCGCTAAATGCTGCTGAATTGATATATGAATGGGACTCGGCTAAAATAAAAGCTGCAAAAAAGGACATTGCTGACCTTATTCGCAACTATCAACTAATGCCTCTTTTGGCGCGGCACGGGCCGCGTGGATTTAGCTTTGTTGCGAAGGAGGAGACGGTCTACGAGGTCCAGGATTCGTTTGACCTATTGAACTGGGAAACGATCAAAACCTACAACGGGACAGGCTCCTCGGTTCGGTTTGATGACTTTAGGAAGCACAACCCACCCCAAATATTTTACCGCGTTAGATTGATCGAATAACGATCACACCTTCTTATAACTGTTCAAGGTCGCCACCACGTCGTTTAGGGTATTGTACACCGTTGGTGGTCGGCTATCGTTTAAATCGCTTTAGGCATATGAAAGTAATGATGACAACAATCGTAGCCGTGCTGTTGGTGGGGTGCGCAACGATGCTGCCACCAGATCTTGCAATTTACAATGCTGTTCAAAAAGGAGATGTTGAAGCTGCCAAACAAACTATTGCTGATGGTGCGGATGTGAATGCGAAGGATAAGGATGACTTCACTTCTTTTCATTGTGCGGCTGCATTCGGTCACAAGGAAACCGCCGAACTACTTTTGAGGTCTATAACAATCGCCAGCCGAGACTGGGGCCGTTATTGCGCGGCGTTACCCGATTCCCGCTAGTTGCGGATTTTCAACGTGATTTGTTTGCGCGGCTGTCATTCGTATCAATCTAGCAGCAATGGTTAGCGGATTTTATCGGAATGAGAATCACAAAGCGAAGCTGCTGAATTGCAGAATGATTGACTTGGTCAAGCGAACGGAGACACTGACCTCAGCTTAGATGGCAATTTTTAGATCGATTTTAATGCTCACGTTCCTTTGGTCGTTTAGTCAAGCGCTGGCAGAAGAACGAGTTCGGGGCCGGCGTTCGCTCGTACTGGAGAACCATCATGCACGGCTGGTATTGGATATTGCCGGCGGTTCGATTCCCGAGTTTCGCTTTCGCGATTCCGAACTTAACCCGCTCAGCTGGGGCCGCCGAAACCCCGGCGATCAGCCAGGCTCTATGGGCCACTTTCTTTGTTGTGACCGTTGGGGCCCCCCGTCCGATGCCGAAGGCAAAAACGGCATGCCTTATCACGGCGAATCCTCAAAAATTGTTTGGAGGGTGTTGCAGGATACCGAGACAACAGCTGCTGGCATTCACGCCCGAATGACAGCGGATTTGCCGCTGGCAGGGCTGACAGTTGATCGCTCCGTCACTTTGGCCGCGTCCTCGCCGTTTTTTGTTGTCAGCGAGACAATCACGAATAACAACAAGCTCGGTCGCATTTTTAATATTGTGCAACATCCCACTATTGGCCCGCCATTCCTTGATGAGAATTGCGTAGTCGACTCCAACTGCCGCCGCGGATTTGCGCAGGGTGGCTTGATGCCGAATCCAGAGCAGCCTGAGTTTCTTTGGCCAAGCGCGATTACGAAGGACGGCGAACGGATTTCAATGCGCCGAATGACTAATAGTGAAGAACCAAGCGTCACCTCATTCGTGATCGATGAAGAGCTGGGCTGGGCTATCGCGAGTAACGGAAAACGGGGATTGCTGTTCGGTTACGCTTGGAAGCGGAGCGACTACCCGTGGTTCAATCATTGGTGGAAGCTGAAGGATGGCAAACCGAATGCGCGTGGGTTGGAGTTTGGCTCCACTGGGTTGCATCAGCCTTTTCCGGTCTTGGTAAAGAAGAGGGAAATTTTCGGACAACAATTATTCGAACATCTCGATACCGGCAAAAACACCACCAAGAGCTATGCTTCATTTTTAGCGAAGATACCTGAGGACTTTAAGGGTGTTGGCAAGGTGGCTATCCAAGGCGGCTCGCTGGTAATTACCGAACGAGCGGAGATGCGGCCTCGCAAGATCAATATTGCCACCGGCGGCTTGATTCAGTAGCAGTTATTTCCAGCCTTGCCGGCTGTTTAAATGAAAAAATTGCAAACAATTAAACTGAGCTTTAAGAAATTAAAATGAAACACCTCCTAATCACAACAATCGCAGCCTCGACACCCTCATACACAGCCCGCTTTTCCGCGAGGCGCCATTGCACGTAAAAAAATGATTCTCCGCATCTTGCTTCTCACCTTGGCCGGATTCTGTTTTCCGGCGCAGCCTCAAGCCGCCGCCAAGCCGAACGTGTTATTTCTCGCTGTTGACGATTTGAACGACTGGATCGGGGCGCTGGGCGGCCACCCCCAAGCCAAGACACCCAATCTCGATCGGTTGATCGCAAAAAGCGTGAATTTCAGCAATGCGCATTGCGCGGCACCGGTCTGCTCCGCCTCGCGACACGCGTTGATGAGCGGACTTCGGCCTTCCACCACCGGCTGGTATTCCAACACCTCCAAGAAGCGCGCCGATTACGAAAGAGCCTTGAACGGCGTGACCCCATTGCCCACCCATTTCAAGCGCAACGGTTACAAGACGCTCGCCGCCGGAAAGATCTTCCACAAGGGCACGAGTGACGTTGCCGGCTACGACTACTGGACGGAGGCGCGTCCCAAATACAAATGGCCCAAGAAACTCGCTGCTCGCGGTCACGGCTACCAAGGCAAGAGTGGCGGACACTTTCATCCCTTCCCTCCTGACGGTGGTGCGATCTACCAGAAGTATCAAAAGGGTGTGGATGGGCAGTCGCTGTGCTGGGGCGCCTTGGAGAAGGCCGACATGCCGCCCGAAGGTATGCCGGACGAACAGATTGCCGCTTGGGCGGTCGAGCGCTTGAAGCAAAAGCACGAACAACCCTTTTTCCTCGCGGTCGGATTCGTCCGACCACACGTTCCTTACACCGCGCCGAAAGAGTTCTTCGATTTGTATCCGTTGAAGGACGTTGTCGTTCCCAAGGTGCCCGGGAATGAAATGGATGACATCCCGCTGCATGGCAAAGCGATGGCGAAGGGCACGATCGAAGGCGGCGATCATTGGAATGTACTCGGCATTGGGCCGGACTATTGGAAGGAAATGACGCGCGCGTATCTGGCCTGCGTATCCTTTGTGGACGCCCAGGCGGGCAAGGTGCTGGACGCGTTGGAGGCCGGCCCTTACGCGGACAACACCATCATTGTATTCTGGTCGGACCACGGTCAGCACCTTGGCGAGAAGCGGCATTGGCGCAAACAGGCGCTCTGGGAGGAAGCCACGCGCGTGCCCCTGTCGATTCACGTGCCTGGCGCAGCGAACGCCGGTCAGGATTGCGATCGCGCCGTCAGCTTGTTGGACATCTATCCCACGCTGATCGAACTGTGCGGACTGCCTTCGATGAAGGGGCTCGAAGGAGTCAGTCTCCGGCCTCAACTTGCGGATCCGTCCGCCAGCCGCGGTGCGCCGGTCGTCACCACCTGGCATTACAACAACCACGCGATCCGCGGCCCGCGCTGGCGATACATTCGCTACCGGGACGGAAGCGAGGAACTCTACAACCACAAGAGCGATCCAAACGAACATGTGAACCTGGCCGCGGATCCCAAACACGCGAAGATTAAGGAACGCTTCAGAAGATATCTCCCAACCAAGAATGTGCGGCCATTGTCAATGAAGGACGGAGGTCTGGATTCGCATGGACGAAAGGTCGGGGCCTTGCGAAAAGAGGGCGTTCCTGATTGGTTGGGCAAAGTACCGGAAACCAGGAACGAAGAAACGAGGCAATGATGCGCCTGACGAACCGACTTCTCATCCTCGCTTTCATTTGCAGTTCCACGGCCGCATTACGTGGCACTGACCTGGTCACGAAGGGCAAGCTTCTCCCCTTCGGCGAAGCTGGGAAGTTCAAGATGCTTTACGACGCCCGACAGCGCCCGCAGTCGGTCTACCTGAATGATCAGCTCTACATCGTCTACAACGGCGACGCCAAACCCACCAAGAACAGCAAGGGCAGCGCGCGGCCTATGCTGATCACCTACGATCCGCAGAACCGAAGCTTCTCCAAGCCGGTTCGATTGGGACAAAAAAGTAGCAGCGACCATCATTACAGCCCGATCATCTGGGCGGATGAAGAAGACTCCCTGCACGTTCTTTTTGGTTGTCACAAAACTCCGGGGACACATCTCGTTTCAAAACATCCCGTGCAAAAGGGGGCTCCGGAGATATCCTGGAAAAAGATGCCCCAGATCGCTCCAAAGCTATCCTATCCGACGGTGTACAGAATCCATGGCAACAAGGAGATGATCTATTACCGCACCGATGGTCATACCAGCTCCTGGACCTACCTTATCACTGGGGATAATGGCAGGACCTGGGCGGGGCCCGAGAAGGATGTCACCGATTTGGATAGCAAGGGGAAATTGGATTGGTCCTCCTATCAGACCAAGGTACCGAGTAAAGACGGCAAACACTTGCACGTGGTGTATACCGATTATGACGACAACAAAAACTCTCCCGATCCTAAAAGATTTTATAACCCACGCTATGGTCAATTAGCGTCCAATGAGTGGAAGTATAATCTTTCCTATGTAAATATTGACCTGGAGACACACGTTGTTCGCAATGCTGAGGGTAATGCCCTGAAGACGCCCATCGATATCGATTACTCAAGGCAAAATTGCCAGATTTGGGACACGAAATGGCGCGGGGCCGGCATACCACCGGTGATTTCTTTGGACGAAAACGGCGAGCCCACGTTTCTCCATGTCCTTTCTGAAGACAACTTGAAATCCCACCGCTACTACTACGTTCGGCGCAAAAAAGGGAAATGGAAGCAGACGCCCATTTGCGATTCCAATCATCAGTGGAACAGTTCGTACCTTGCCAGAGATAGCAAAGGGATTCTCCATGCCTACGTCATTGTCGGGGAAGGCTACCTTGAGGGTGGCTACATGAACCGGCATGGCGGCGGCCGCATAGAAGAGTGGATTTCACGGGATAAAGGTAATAGCTGGAAAAAAACCCGCGACCTGATGCCCAATAGCAAACCCTACCGGGGCTGGCGCTACAACAATATCCAGCCGGTTGTCCGGCCTGATGGAAGAATCGTGGACGGCATGCTGCTCTTCTACGGCTGGAAGGATCAGAATACACCTGAAGCAAAAGCCTTCCTGCTTCACGAAAAGGTCGGTTTCGACTCGATCCGAGATAAATAAGTCCGCAAACACGGCGGCAAGACGGATGAAGAATTGAAAGCTGAAGAGAAATGAAAACAAAGCCTAGCCGGGGGTTTACTCTTATTGAGCTGTTGGTGGTGATTGCCATCATTGCAATTCTGGGCCAAGCTAAAGGTTAAGGGGATCAAGTGTGTCTCCAATCTCAAGCAACTTGGCCTCGCTCACAAATTATACACCAATGATACTGGAAGCATGTTGCCGTTTGAATCACCCACCCGCAACTACGTGTGGCTAGATCAGTTGAGCAAAAACTACTCCAAGGTCGACGAGATACGAATTTGCCCCGTGGCTCCTGTCGATCAGTCGAAACTCGGATCAGAGGGAACAGCGACAAGAGCATGGTCAAACAAGGGAATAAACGGACGTACAGGCAAGCCATGGGCCGGGAGCTACGGCTTGAATGGATGGACTTATGCCGGTGATTGGCCTCAAAGCTGGGTGACACAGCATGGGATGGCCAGAGATCTAGCTTTCCTGACGGACAGTGATGTCCGATCCTCCTCTCGCACGCCTCTATTCTGTGATGCCATGTGGCGCAACCAATGGCCCATGATTAAGCAGAGACCGGCTTCAAGCCTGTCGAAAGGCAGCACAGAAAATGTGGGTTTTTCCAGGATAACCCTCACCAGGCATGGAGGCGTCTCGCCAGGGGAGGAGTTCCGCCCAAAAAGCAAAATTTCAGACGGCCATGCTGAACTCATCCAATTGAATGATCTTTGGTCGTTAAAGTGGCATCAAAAGTATGGAGACAAATGATAATTATCGCCCAATGAAACACCTCCTACTTACAACAATCGCAGCCGTGCTTCTGGTGGGGTGTGCGACCCAAGCGCAGCAGTTGTCTCCCGCAGCAGAAGTCAAATTAGATGAACCTATTGCCGAAGTGCCAGCGCAGTCCTCGGAACCTCTGTCGCACGCGAAGTCGTTGATCGATTTGAACGATGCGGCCCAGGTTCGTGAGCGACGGCCTCTACTCATCGCGCATCGAGGCGGCGTCATCACCGAACGATCGCCTGAATGCTCCCTTGCGGCCATCGAGTTAGCGGCAGAATCCGGCTACTCCATGGTGGAACTAGATGTCCAGAGTAGTCTCGACGGCGTGCCAATTGTTTTCCATGACCGAAGTCTATTGACGGTCTGCGGTCGCCTTGGTCGCACGTCCGATTATTCAGCGTCCGAACTATTGACATTTGTTTACACTGGCACATCTCAAAAGATCCTCTCGCTGGAAATCGCTCTTAGAAAATGTCGTTCGCTAGGCTTGGGCGTCATGCTCGATCTGAAACACGGCCGGGAGGATGCGCCGTTTCTCGATCGGGTGGACCAGTTGATCATGCGTTGTCAACTGACGACGGCGGCCGTATCTATCTCTGGCTCGGTGGAAGCTCGCGAACAGCTAAAACACATTATGTTTACGCCCACGAACGGTCAAATGTCTCGGTTTAATAGGGGCGAGAATGTGGACTTGAAGGGTACCTTCTGGTTCGGGTTGCCGCGCGATCTTTCGAGCACTGATGTCGCTCGTCTCAAGGCTTGCGGTGCTTATGTGTTTCCTGCCATCAACACCTTTCGTTACCCTAAAGAGGGTCATCGCGAACTGGCCCGAAAAGACATCAAGCGGCTGGTCTCCGATGGCGTGGATGGGTTTCAGATTGACTCGATCTATTCTGACCTCGTGACCCGCTGAAGAAGCAAGTCCCTTGAAGGCTGCTGATGACGAAACCATCGACCACCGCCGCAAACACGGTGGTCACTTTTCGAATAACAGTGGATTGCGTAAGCACCCCAAATTGTGTAAGATCGGCTGAGTCCCCGTCAGCCACGGAGTGTAAGAGAAACCTGTGAATCGCCTCATATTAATCTTAGCTGTTTTTCAATTCATGACACTTACGGCCACCGCCGCAAATCGGCCGGCCAAACCCAATATCATTCTCATGATGGCCGACGACATGGGATTGGGCGACACCAGTGCTTATCTGGGTGTGCGTTTGATGGAAAACGCGCCACCTGTCGCCAAAACTTTGCGTACACCCAATCTGGACGCGTTCTCCAACCAGGCCATGCTTTTTACTGATGCCCATGCCCCTGCATCAATGTGCAGCTCTACGCGATACGCCCTGCTCACCGGTCGCTTTTCTCATCGGGCCTACCTTAAAAATCAGGGGTGGCTGCCTCATGGACCCAACAGGCCGATGATTCAAAAGGCCATGGTGACGTTGCCAAAAATGCTTCAGAACAATGGCTATCACACCATGATCATTGGCAAGTATCACGTGGGCATCGACTTTGATAATGGCACGGGTAATCCAGCGGAAGACTTTTATTATCACGACGTCGACTTCACCAAACCGCTGCTCGATGGCCCGACGCACCACGGCTTTGATGAGTATTACGGTGTCCCGGGCAATACCGAAGATCCACTCGATAACGAACCCCGCATCCTGATTCGCAATGATCGTTTTGTATTCACCGATCGCTCAAAAATGAAAATGATCGGCATGGGTAAACGCAAAGACAAACTAATTGCCGCGCCAGATTGGACCTTGAAACAACTGGGGTCCCTCTACTTAAAAGAGGCTCACGCCTTTATTGACCGCCGGGGTGAAGAAGACACGTCACCTTTTTTCCTCTACTACGCGCCCAATGCCAATCACAACCAGCGGAATCCCAATGGTGCTTTTGCAGTGCCTGATTCAATTGCGGGTGTGAGAATAAAAGGGCAAAGTAAATACACTGATGGTTCACCCGCTGGCCCCCGTGAAGACATGGTGCTTGAGAACGATGTCGTTTTTGGTGATTTGCTCAAGAAACTAAAACAAACTGAAGACCCACGCTGGCCAGATCACAAACTAATTGAAAACACATTGATCATCTTCACGAGTGACAATGGCCCCAACACCAAGAATCGCAGCACAAATGGAACCACCAACCAGGAGAGTGGTGGTTTGCGCGGCAAGAAAGCGAAGATCTGGGAAGGCGGTATTCGTGTGCCATTTATAGTGTACTGGAAAGGTTATATCCAAGGCCCAAAAATTAACCGCAATGTTCTTTCACACACAGACCTTTACGCCACACTGGCCAACATTGTCAGACATCAACTGCAACCCCATGAAGCGCAGGACAGCCACAGTGCACTGAATTACTGGATCGGCTCAGACGAGGGTCCCGATTTACGGCCTCGTGTTTTCTTTTGCAATCTTGGCGCGCCTTATTTGAATGACGCACTGGCCATACGACAAGGCTCCAAAAAACTTGTTGTTGATGGCGGCCTGGCATTGCCCTCCATCAAAAACGGAAGCCGTGGAGGCCTTAAGCATGCAATCTTTTATGACCTGGATCAAAACACATTTGAGGAAGGCAACTTTCAAAAGAACCCACCTAGCGATGAAGCCGTTGCACTGGGGAACAAGCTGATTCAACTTCATAATCAGGGTTATGCACGTGACATGAATC
>LWDU01043802.1_pt1 | contig 11561 bp, 22 predicted proteins | sample 727161 | NCBI WGS metagenome assembly LWDU01 (sample SAMN04566230, study PRJNA314399) | hydrothermal vent metagenome | isolation source: deep sea hydrothermal plume seawater | place: Mexico: Gulf of California, Guaymas Basin | collected 2004-07-11 | reverse complement strand
AATTACAGACGTTAGGGTTTAAGATCGACACAGTTATAGAAAAGAAAGGGTTCGATAGGAGACTATTTAATTTCGTTAATATTGATATCCAGGGTACAGAGCTAACAGCACTTCAGGGTATGGAAGAACAACTAAAATTTCTAGATTATGTCTACCTCGAAGTAAATTCAAAGCATCTGTATAAAGATTGTGCCCTTATTTCAGAAATTAATGAATTCTTGGAAGCCCGTGGATTTAAGGGTGTTGCCATTAAAATGACGAATCACGGATGGGGAGATGCGTTGTACATACGAAGCAGTAAATTTACAAATTCGTAAGATGGTAAAGAATAACATCATGGCACAAACCCTTTCTTACAAAACCTTGGTATGTATTAAGGGAAGCGGATCCTTCGAAGAAGATCATTTTTATTATTGCTTCGCAGATGAGGGATATGATTTCTGGATACACGCTCCCTGGCTTGAAGAAACATTAGGGGTCACCCAAATTAAGGTAAGTGGTTGTAGTCGTGACAACTTTAGAATTAGAGACCAGCATAAAAGAATTACTTTACTCCCCAGGTGATCTAGTCTACGTTGCAGGAGAAATGCATATTTTAGCCAGCGTAGTTAGTAATAGCGAAACTAGTCTATATTCATTTCCACAGCTCGGACTCGTTATTGCAGCCACTCCAACATCTTTGCTTGTATGGTTCGCGGAGTTCGGAACCAATAAAGAAAGGGAGCACATACTAGTATGTGCTCCCATAAATCAACCCACAACAAAAGTGTGGACTGCTACGTCTGCCCTGGCATCGCCAGGAGCAAAAGATTTCTTAGACGTCTAGTGCCGGTGTGGGATAACCGGGAGCTACGTCTACCTCAACGGGAACGTACTTTAGCTCCTGCACAATTTCTTGTGCCTTCCCAGCGGGAATCCAAAGTGGTTGTCCAGTATTAAGAGCGTATGGAATGTAATATGCAACATACCACGGACCATAAAATCCACCAGTGTGCATAGAGATGACCAGATCAAAAGCTTCTTGCATTCGATGAGGAGCCACCTTTTGTACAAGCGTAAATACGTTACGAATTCCAGACTTCATTTGGTTAAGGTGCGCGTCTGAAAATACTACATCACGACCATCTGGATTCGTGATATCTGCTTCTCGCAATGCAAGGTTAACATTTTCTGCGTTACTATCAGCCAGGGCTGCGTTAAAAATTTCACGTCCAACATGCTTTGCAACGTGCGGTCGCATATCCTTGAAATTATTTCGATACTGCTTAGTCATTTGTAAACCTCCAAAAGTCTTATTTGTTAATGACAATTAGATTATACTACCCCGAAGGATATTTTACAAATTTAACCACTATTTATCGAAACTAACTTGACCTGAATCGGCAAGAATCGTTTCAAGCTCGAGGATAGCTCTATTAAACACTGCTGCGACCTCGTTCTGCTTACACATCGCAACATCAGGTACTGTGCCGCCATCTAAAATTCGATTGTGCCCCTCGATAAGAATACGTCTTACCTCAAGTACTCTTGTAGCATCCGTTCTATCCATTTTTTCTCCAGAAAGAATTGGTGAAATAAATACTAAGATTCTCTGCGACCGTGTATACAGACAGCTCTAAGTAAATTGTATAATTTGCCTGGTGATAAATCAGGTGTATCATAAAGTTTTAAGTCGTCCCACATAATGATTCTTGAATTGACCATTGCATGAGCTATCCACTCAGAGCAATACCACCGATCTCGCCTCTTAATCAGGTATGGGCAAAAATGTGACATCAACATACCGATCCAATCATATTTTGCACCTTGAGTCATATCGATAAATTTATAAAGCTGGTCCAGTTGATATGCCTGTACTGGAGGACGATCGCTTAATTTGAAGGTAAGATAATCCCAATCTTCTGGATTCTCAATCTTGTACTTTATTCTAGCAGCCACCCTAGATGTTAAAAAAGGGCTTATGCTAATCCACGTCTTGCCATCAGGCATCACTAATTCTACATGGCTATATTGACTCTTGGTCCACCACCGAATTAATTTGTGAATCCAACCATCCTCTTGCCCCTTATAAAAAGCGACCTGAATCTGTGACATACTTTATCTCTCGCAATTATACAATGCTTCTATAATTTATTATACACCAGCGAGCGAATTATTACCAATTAACTTATAAAATTGTGAGAAAAACGTGGGTTAAGTAAAAAGCTGCAAAAAAAGCGCCAGTAGCAGAACCACAAACCACTCCCCAAATTTTAACAGCGTCTAGCGTGCGTGAAGTTAGCATAATATTCCTTTCTGCCAAAACCCAGTCAAATAGAAGTGGGCTTGAAACTCGCAAATAATAATAGCGGGGAGGTCGATGTTTAACGTTAAAGTTTAATTACAATAACTCTTACTGCTCGAGCGCTGACTTTATCTGCAATGGCTCGTCTTTCCCAGCTTCTTAATGGAAAATCAGACTGAAAATCTGAAATTATCGCTAGCGTTTCTCCAGGATGCATCAAGTCCAGTACTTTCCAATATGAATACCAGATCTCGGTTCCACCTGTTGGCTGGACTGAATTGATAACTTGGTTATATCTACATCCCTTAGTCATAGAAACGTAGATTCGGGCTCCAGGTTTATACGAAGCGTTTATTACATCGACCCAATTTCTCCATCCATTATTCCACATCGAGCCTGAGGCATCTATTAAGTAGACGTCAGCAGGTACTTTATCTATCAGCCGAGTAATACGGTTGTCTGTATGGACAATTACATCAACTCTTCTGGCTTCTGGTAACGGACACCGAGGAGAAGCCTCAGGATGAATGAGTGTATTGTTTACCGAAAAAAAACTAGATGTATAACCTTTAGCAACTGCCAATCTGTTATTCGCTAATTTTACATTATAATCGTACGATCCGCATGCATCAGTATAGGCAATAACTGATGCTGTGCTACGAGGGCTCACGTCTTTTAAGCGACCCAAATAATCTTGCATGGTGCTCGTTTGTATCGGCGTCATTTCATATTCTGCATTAGGAAAATAAACGCTATATCGGCGTTTGGCTTCATAAATCGTGGTGAAATTTTCTACCTTAGGGCCCGGTTGTACTCGACACATACAGTCAGTAGTGTGACAACGCGATGCACCTCCATTTCCCGCAAGATAAAATCCCGGGTCTATTGTTTGTCCTTGAGCTGATAAGAAGAATGTAAAAATAATAGAGAGCAACTGGCCTGTCATGGCCCTACTCTCTTATACCACTCGCGTAAGAAGAACGCAAACAACGAGATATCTCTTCATCAAATTCTTGTGTTGAATCTGTGAGTATGTCATTAAGGGAAACTGAACACTCGGCTCCAGGCACAGGCAGATTAGTAATTACTGGATCTGTCTCTTGCGTCTGAATTCTAACTGCCTCTAAGATCTTATGAAGATCCTCAGAGTTTACTTCTACTTCTGGTAACATACGCCTCGCATGATCATTATGTAGATCATCATGTATATTGTCCAGCGAAAAATGATAAACACTTGCAGAGTACACCCCTAGCAAAGTCGACATCATTGCAATCGTAAAAAATCTATCTTTCATCACTTTATCCATAATAAAAAATCTCGTGATAAGTATACTGTTTATAAGCGTTTATACTTTATTATAGACAACTTGAAGAATTTGATCCGTTTCAGCTTCAACATCGCTGTCCAGTTTTGATCTAATTTTTGCTATTCTTAATGCGGCCTTGAAGGCCTTCACGTCAAGTTTGTCTTTATAGTCTGCATACAACTCTTTTTCTGCTTCAGACAATTCTTTCTTCTCAGCTTCAAAGGCCAAAACCTTTTCAACAAATTCTTTCACAACAATTTTATCAACCATTTCTAAATCTCCTTAAGTGTGGGTATTGGATAATATGACAGCGGGGAACGTCTTTGTAATCGCTGTCCTTAATTTTACTGCTTCTTCTTCGCCATAATCGTCTTTAGTATCTTCAACCAAGTTTTCCCATAAATCACAAGCCCAAATCTCAGGTTGATCTGTACCCCAATTGACTTCATGAACATGAGTATAAAGTGTAGAATTTGCAGGAGTGGGTAATGAATCCTTGCTCTCTATTGTTACATGATGTAAACCATGTTCGCTTAGTAGCATTAGCTCGCCTGACTCGTCTTTATAAAGCGTACCAAGAATTTCAAGATTATGATCCTGATGTTTCATGACCGGTACTCTTTTTCTTATCTACACTCTTCTTTTCGGAGGTAATAATGATCGAACTCTTTAACGCATTAATGAGCTTTACCTCGCCGTTATAAAGCGCATAACAATCTCCAGAATGTTTATCTACAACTTCTAAAACAATCATTTCATTTCCCGCCCTGTCAATTAATACATCTCCTGGAGAGGGTAATCTTCCACTACGAAATTTATGACCCATCATCACCCTCATAGGGATAATACCCATATGAAGAATAAAATGAGGCAGGAACGTTCCAGTAGTGACATAGGTCTGGTTGGCAAGAGGGAATTAAGCTGATATCAACATCCTCTCCTGGAACGTATGTATATTCTGGAGTCATTCCCTTAATGTTTGACATCGCATCATCAACTCTTTGTCTTAGGTCCTCAAGCTCTAATGCCGCGACCTTTTTTCTATAATCATCTAATATTATAATCTCGCCCATCGTGGTTGCTCCTTTCACCTTTTATTAAATCTAATAGAATATCATTGAAAGTACAGAATACTTAGTAAATAAGAACACAACTTTCGGAGTATACCCCATGGCAAAAGTAGATGTAGAAAGAGCTTACGTAAAATGCTTGGCTAAAGCGCCCCTCACGCTGAATGAGGTTGATGAATTAAAAGTAATGGGAGCTTCAGACTTAATAGAGCTTGGAAGCATCGCTGAAGCTGCGTTTGTTAGAATGTGGGTACGGCATGAAACCTATCGACATCGGGCACAAGATCTAATGAATGGACGTAATCCACAAGACGATGGAACCGGATTTGCACAGCCCCCATCTCGGACCTGGCCATTTTACGAATCTGATTGATCATTAGAAATAATCCCATAAATTAGATTTGACTGAACACCAGTTAATTCTGGAACCACAATACGAATTTCGTAATATGCATTACCGGCGGCTTGATCTTTTACCATACCGCCCCCTCGAACTCGTAACTTTGTGTGTGAATTAACACTCTTTGGTATTTTAAGAAGGATATTTCCATCCATCGATGGTACCTCAATTTCACCACCAGTCATAACAATGTGCACAGGAACATCTACCCGAGTATACAAATCATGATTTCGTCTTTCAAATATTTCATGCTTTCTAACCCTGATACGTAAACGTATTTCTAGAGTTTGATCAACTCTTGCAACTATCATTTCACCGTCGTGCACGCCTGGAGGGATATAAATATCTATCGTCGCGGAGCCGACCATGAATGAGCGCTTAACTCCGTTAAAGGCTTCTTCTAGCGTAAGTGTTGCTGAGGTATTTGCTGTTCTACGAAAGTCCCTCTGCTGTGGAGGCCAATCACGAGAGTGTTGTCCTGATCTTTGTCCGAACATCTCATTCCACTCTTGACCACCGAAGCCGCCATTGAAGAATTGCTCCCACATAGGGTCTCCATGGTTGATGTGTCGTGAAGACCCAGCATTACCCATATGAAGACGAGCATCATGCTCTTGCTTCTTTTGTGGATTACTTAAGACCGAGTAAGCTTCGCCCACATTCTTAAATTTAGTTTCCGCAGCAGTCGTAGGATTTCGATCGGGGTGGCACTCTAATGCTAAACGACGATACGCTTTTTTGATTTCATCATCTGAGGCGGTTGGAGATACCCCCAATGTTTCATAAGCATTCATCTATGCTTCTTTAATAGAAGGGTAATTAAATTGTTGGCACGAGAGTAATTCTTATGATGCAAATTTCTTACAGCAAGATTTCTTTGTAGCCATGATAACGCTGGTGCTTGCTTCTCATCAATCATTAAAGAAGTACGTCTTTCTTTTGGGACATCCATTTCACGTAATAAATCGAGTAGAAGTTTTATTCTTCTTTCCTCTGCTGCATGTCTCTCATCTTTATCAGACGAACGGTACGAAGGTTGAATCGGTTCTATTCTCATCGAAACATTATCCAGGCAGAAATTTTACTCCATACCGTGTCGCAATAGTCAGCAAACCATCGACCAATATTTCTATACGATACCGCAAAGCAAAGTCCTGCGGAAAAATAAAGCAGGCCCTTTGGGACGCCTAAAAAAGATACGGCATTCACGGCCGCGCTCAAGAGCGCAAGGACACCCCATACCGTGCCGACAATAATAACTAAAGCAAGCATTGTTGCAAAAAAATCTCTCACTACATCTCCACAGCTTCTAAAGCAAATTCTTCTGCAGTTTGTATTGCGGGACCATCGACGCGTCGGTCATTGGCATTGTTGGGCAGAACGTGGTAGATAAAGTGACAACCCCCCTCAAATCGATAAGGATTGACATCAACAATCAGACCGTAATACACATCTCTAACGATGTCTCCATCAGCATAGTATTCATACACTTTTACTACTTGCCCTATTTTATGCTTTGATTCCATGGTTAATAATAATCAGACAAACAAAAATTTTCATTCTGGTGGCATTAATTGTGAGGAGTCCAAATGACGAATTTCTCCATTAACCTCTACGCCATATCGATAGCTTGTATACGAAGCGATTGGACGAGCCTCATAATAGACTGAACAGGTTGAAATAGTTTTGATGATTCCTTTTTCGCCGTGGAGAGTAATTACTTCCTCACCCTTCTGAAATAGTTGGCGCTCGTCAAGAATTCGCATAGTTCAAAAATAATAGAATTTATCCTAATGTTTCTCATTCTTCAGCGTTATCTTTAGAATATCCAAATAAAAATCCATAAAGAACAAGAACGCTTGAACAGGCAGCCAATATAAAGAGATGTAGGCTTGGGACCATCATTGCAAAACCCATAAGAACGATGTTTATGCCAAGAGCGACGAGGCAAAGACTCTTCATTAGAGATTTTAGGTCCATACTACCTCGCTATATCTTTAACCTTTGAATCACTGGCTTATATGTAAAGCTCAGCTCTCGATAAAGTTTGATGATTACATCCTTACAGATCTGTACCACCATTTCTTTTGTGGCCTTATCACCAAGGATCTTATCCACCTCGTCGTGGATCTCATCAACAACGAACTTGTTGATCTTTCCAGGTGTTCCAAAGAAGCTGACACCGAGAGCCTTCTTCAAATCCTTATCAAAGTTCTTCTTGAAAGCCTTGTCAACCTCTCTTCGATTTGATGGGCCTTCAAGCTCTTTCTTGATCATGCGCTTGATTTCTGATTTGTCGGAACCAGTGAGGTCCTCAAGAATAAGCTTCTCTCTAATAAAAGCTCGCAACATTGCCTCTTGTACTGGTTCCGTAGCTGCTTCAACCTCTGCTGCCGGTGGTGCCTCAACTTCCTCTGCTACCGGTCTCTCTGGGAGCGGGTCACCTGTCCGGGCGCCTTTCGGCGATAAGCTGAGCCTCACGTTCTGCAACGACTCTGTACTGCCACCTCTCCCAGTTGAGAATCTTGCCCATAAAGTTGGGTACCAGTCTCCATCTGGAATATTCGGATAAGTCCAGATGTGGTCTGCTTTAAAACCATCCTCATCAATCGTGATGGGAGTTTGTGATGCTATGATTGCACCCACGCTGTAAAGATTGCCGCCGGAGCCGAAACATATCTTTGTAGCGGTTGCTATATCATCAATTTCTCTATAGTATGACTTGTCCAGGCGTCCAAGCTTATCCTCTAGATATTTGACATCCTTAATGAACTCGACTACATACTCAACACCGTCGGCATAAAGATCTGAAACGCCACCCCACTGTGACATCTGACTCGGTGTAGCAGCGCACTTCAAAGACAGCTCGCCAACCTTAGTCCCATCAGCTGTCAGAAGAATTGCGTCGGCCTTAGGGGCTTTTCCTCCCTTCCCACTCTCTGTAACTTGCTCACAAATAGTAACCTCAACAACCCCACCTCGGCCGCCCAAGTCTACTGAAGCCGAGCCGCCGACGGCTTCGAGCGCTATGTTTACCTGATCTATCTGGGTAGACTCACAGTCAAGACGCTTACCTGCTCTTTCTCCACCAAATTCTTTTGCTTTATGAAGCATTCCAGAAGCTGTTTTCGTACCGGCAGATGTTTGTACACCAGCGCTCCATGCAGCATTGAAAGCCTCTTTAGAAGCATCAGGATCTGTTGCATGCAGCTCTAAAGCTGCAACTAGCGCTTCATTTCCAGCTGCGGGAATTGTGATCGTTCCGGTGCCGTACTTCTTAGCTATCTCAAAGGGTATCGACTCTTTCACTCTCTTTAGATATTCTTTGACTGCAGTTGGACGCTTATAGAGTTCGCTAGCCTGAAGTGTGGCTTCTGCCAGTAACTTTTCTCTAATCCACTCCCGAAGTAAGGCTTCATCCAAACCCTCATCATCTTTAGCTTCAGGATCACCACCGCCGCCAAAAACCATATCATCGGTCTCAGCCAGATTGTCTCCTTCTATGGCAGCAATCTGACCTTGGGCACCCTTCTTTGAGGTATGGCAATTATCATGATCCTTACCCTCACCGTCTGTGTAAGACAAGACATGAGTCCCAGAGTCACCGTCACTTTGCTTACATTTCTTTTTGTCTATGTTGTACGGCACTTACACCACTCCACCAACGCTTATAATAAGTATTTCGCGAGAAGGATAAATACTACTCTGATAACTTCTTACGTACGAGGTTTCTTCGTTGTACGGGTACGGAAAAAATTGCATTGATGACTTTAATTTCTTCTGCTGTGGCGGCTTCAAGAATAGAATTTTTCTTTTCCCGGCGCCAGAGCTTTCGAAACTTTCTCTTCATCCTACGAGCATCTGCAGGATCGCATGTCTCTAGAAGAGCCGCAATCTCTGTGCTATTGAAAGCAGGCAGGATTCCCTTATTCATTGCTTTAATTGTCAATTCAAGATCGATCATTTTTTCTCCTTTTTTGACCCGTGGTTACTACCAAACCAATTTTTGACTTCACCTTGTCGAAATTATCAAGTTGTAGCCACAAACACTGCAAGGTCCACCGCACCGGTATCAGCTTTTGCCTTTATATTAGTAAAGTCACTAAAAGAGCCAAAAGTAACTCCAGCAGAAGATCCTGAAATGGATGTACTTGTAAAAATCATGCTACGCTTTGGAGGAAGCTTTAATTCACATTGTGAACCAGCTGACCCTGACAGCAACGTAACTCTCAAAAAATTTGCATCATCAAGATTACTCAAACGAGCATATTTGAAATTTTGGGTCGCATATGTTCCGGCCCCAGCTGAGGAGCTAAGAATCAGAACATTTACTTGGTGAGTAGGAATGGTTAAAACTCGCTCATCAATCTGCTTAATCAGCGGGATCGCATGTTGTATCTTTGCACCTTGTGCCTGACCATTTAGGGTAATGTCTTCCTGAATGAATACATTTAAAGTTGCTGCTGTAACAGTGGTTGCCATCGATGCCTCCCATTTCAAATATAAATATGAAACACGAGAGATAACATCTAAGTTTATCCGTCAATATGCGTAGAGCTTTCTTTTGCACCAGCTGAAGTTTGCGTGATAAACATAGATTTTGCCTGTAGTTGCGAAATATTTTTAGCACCAGAATATGACAACCCACTTCGCACGCCACGATCAATTTCATATAGAACGCCCGTAACGCTGCCCTTTAGAGGCACTGTTCTAGAAACACCCTCATTCGAAGAGCATCGACCACGCCAGGCGACTTGAGCCTCTGGACTTGCCATTCCTCTATAAACCTTAACAGGATTCGCTCCATGGTTATGAATGATTTCTCCGGGAGCTTCGGTGGTGCCTGCCAACATACTCCCTAACATTACAGCGTCTGCACCTGCCGCTAGTGCCTTCACAATATCTCCACTATTTTTAATTCCACCGTCTGCGATTAACAGGCAATCATACTCGCTACCAGCGCACTCCAGAACGCTCTGAAACGTTGGTATACCGTGACCGGTTTGAACCCTCGTAGAACATATGGAGCCACCACCAACGCCTACTCTAACACTGTCTGCACCTGCTTCGGCCAAGGCATTGAATCCTTCTAGCGTTGCTACGTTACCAGCCATAAGATGAACTCCATAAGGAAACATCGACCGCAACTTTGAAACCACACGCTCAACTGTTTTATGGTGACCATGAGCGACGTCAACACATAACCCAGAAGCACCGTTATCTACCAAAGCTAAAGCTCGGTCTTGCCAATCACCCGTTACTCCAATTGCAGCAAAAACCTCAACGTTTTCACAACTTCTAAGAGCATCAACTTGATCGTCAAGAGAGCAATAGCGGTGCAAGATGCCCCTACCACCACATTCATATATTCTCATCGCCATTGGAGAACTCATTACAGAATCCATAGGTGAGGCAAAAACCGGAATGCGCATTGGCATCCGTGTACCAATATTTACTGAGAGATCAATATCTGCACGACTGATAATCTTAGAATACTGCGGTCGTAATAAGACATCATCAAAAGCTAGGGCTTTGGAAAACATGTATAAGATCCTTTTCTTATTGGTAGCTGAGACGGGACTCGAACCCGTAAGCCCAATCGGGCGCGAAATTTTAAGTCTCGTGTGTATACCAATTCCACCACTCAGCCATACTATAACATTGTATCCATAGCTGAATGATTTTACATCAGAAACGACCACCGAATAGGGCTTGCGCCAAAGAAAATCTTCGACGCCCTTCATTGACTTTCTTCAAAATATTCCAGACATTCTGTGCGTTGACACGAGAGGGCATGCCAGCAGCGAACTGTTCAAACTTATTTTCTTCAAGTGCTGCGCGTAGCTTCGTGCCGCTAACGTTAGGAGAGCCCTCACCCCTTGTAAACGCTTGAGGATTTTCTTCTGCCGCAAAAACAACTTGTCCTTGATCACAAAGAGGCTGCATATATTTATCTCTATATGCTTGTGAGTAATTCTGCGCAGTGTCTGCTGGATCTGAATACACAACATACGTTTCTTCTACACCATCGATCTTACAGGCTTCTCCGATTGTATCGTAAACCTTTCGGACGGGTGAACCACCATACTCAACAGTAACGTTTGACGGCATAATGCTCTCAAGCTCTTCTTGCCAGATACGCTGCATATCGGCGCCGTAAATTGGGAACTCTCCTTTTCTCAATCGATCCGATGTCGATACGAAAAGAATAACCTCTTCATTTTCAGTCGCGGCGCGCTCAACAAGATAGTGATGTCCAGCGTGATATGGTTTACCAGAAACAGGGATTAGACCAACTCTCTTATTAGATGTCTCAGACCCTTCGGAAAGAATAGCTTCGTACAACATGTTCTGTAGATGTGACGAATGATGGGGGCGCCGGCGAGACTCTTCTTGTTTTTTTTCAGTCCCCATCCCTTTACGACGAGCTCCACCCACAAGTTGATTTGCCATTGCGAATGTACCGGTAAGCTTCTTTAGCTGACCAGAACCAGGTGGGT
>LWDU01041556.1_pt1 | contig 11569 bp, 6 predicted proteins | sample 727161 | NCBI WGS metagenome assembly LWDU01 (sample SAMN04566230, study PRJNA314399) | hydrothermal vent metagenome | isolation source: deep sea hydrothermal plume seawater | place: Mexico: Gulf of California, Guaymas Basin | collected 2004-07-11 | reverse complement strand
TTCTGCGTATAACGCAGCCAATTTCGCAATCAATGGATTTACCCAGGCACTGGCGAAAGAGCTGGCGCCGCACGGCATCGTCGTGAACGGCGTCTGCCCGGGTGCTATCGAAACAGCGCGCATGGACATCCTGGGTCGTGGCGAATTCTGGTCGAACCTAGAGTCGGGTATCCCTATGGGTCGGGCCGGGACGGATGAAGAGGTTGCAGATTTGATCGGCTTCCTTTGCTCCGACCGTGCGAGGTACATCACCGGCCAATCGATCAACATCAATGGCGGAAGTGTCACCGCACACTAGGTGGGACTGGCGCAATTCAGCGGCTTTACCGGGTTCCGGGTAACGGGTAGCGTGTAACTACGTTGCTCGGGATCCTTGCCAGTGGTTGGCATATTTGTTTTGAACCTGAGCGATTTACACGGTTCCGTTCAAGTTCCGCGTGAACAGAACTATTGTTTCTATCAAGTTTTATGACGACTCGATTTACTTCACCACGCACGTCACGGTCTAGACAGGGACGCCTACGGACTCTCTCGGATCGGCAGGTCACCGCACTCCGGTTTCTGGGAGCAGCGCCAGAGTCTTCGGCGTTCACTGGTCAGATAACGCGCTGCATCGCGTACATGTGTCCGTGGGCACACGATTGCGACATCGCCGCCAGCGTTCCTTCAGCTGTAGATCAGAGGGCGTGTCACCGGTTCCGCGGGGAATCGCATAGGCCGGGTTCAGGCCTCAGCGAGCACTCCCTTGACGTGCTGGCAGATCACCGCAGGCTCGGTTACAACCTGGGCGGTCCCACGAAGGCAATGCTTGACAAGGCGAGACCGGACGGCCCCACAACCAATCTGCGGTCCAAACGTCCCAGGTACCCCGTCCGGCCTGTATATCGTTTGGTTAATTAGCCTTTTCGCTGAATTCCAGCGATCCCACACCGACCACTATCAGCAAATCAGCGCCGCCATCTCCAAGAATTCCCGAAATGCGCGCTCCCACACTTGATGTTTCGAATAATTCATCAATGAGGGTGAGTTCGTTGGAAATCGTGCCCGTTGAAGTCGTCGCGTCGATTTCAACGCCCGCGCCTTCCGAAAAAGTCACGCTCACGTCTCCGACACCCGTCTCGAACTCGTTCGATCGACCACTGACCATTACACCGTCAAACATGACCGATCCGACACCGGTCGTGAACCGGAACGATCCGTCGCTATCGACAATTCTGATATCGCCGGCTCCTACACCACCCGAGTACTCGCCAGAAACCCCTCGCAGTTCGATGCTTCCTGCCCCATCCGTTATCGTCCCGCCTGCCCGGACATCCTTCACTGTGATCGGCCCAACTGCAGTTCCGATCTCGATAACCGTATCCGGAGGAACGGTGATCGTGAGATCGACCGCGCCTTCTGCACGGCCACCGATCAAACTCCCGCTAATGGTGGTCACAGATCGAACCGTAACAACATCACCATCAGCCGTTACGCTAAGGTCAACGTCGTCCTTGTTACTTACTACGCTTAAGACCGAAATCGTGCCCTCTAGGCCCGTTTCCACAAGCACGCTTCCGTTGTCGGCACCCACCACGAGACGCGGAGAGTCACCGACCTGAAACGACTGCTCAAGGGTCTCGTCGCCACCCGCGCCGCACGCGATTAACAGAATCGATACGAACGCGAACAGCCCTGCCCAGACTGGGGGCGCCCGAAATAAAGAGGGCAAACAGCCCCGATATCTCCGGATCCCTTGCACAGTGGGCGACCAGGTCGGCGCACTCTGATTGGCTGATGGCATGATCAAATAATACGTGCCAAACAGCGTCAGCCGGTCGTGTTTTCCGACTTAATTTTGCAGAAGTGTCGCCACCGGCGCTAAGTTGTCCGGGTTTGGCTCCAGTTTGCCAACACCGGCCTCCCTCACAACCGCCACCAGCGCATCGCAAAACGGCGTCGGGACGCCCGTCTTTTTGCCTTGCTCCGATACGAAGCCGTTCAAGAATTCAATCTCGGTCCGCCGGTGCTTGATGACGTCCTGTAGGAAGGACGCGCGGCCGGTCACCCCGGAGTTCGTCGCTTGCTTGTCCATCTCGATCTCAAGATCTTCGATGTTCCGCCCCTCGGCCGCGTCTACAAACATCTGCGCTGGAACACCGAGAAGGTCGCCGATCGTGTGACCAAGCGCTCTACCGACGCGAATAACCTCCGCTCCAACCTGTGTACGGATGTCTCTGACCCTCGGGTCTGTGCGGACCTTGTCCGAGGTAAGTCCTGTGATCCCGGCCATCGGGTTGACCATGCAGTTAATGGCCAGCTTCGCCCAGCGTTCGCCCCACAGGTTGTCCGTGAAGTAGGTGCCCCCTGAAGCGGAAGATATGACCTCCACCAGCTCACGGACGCGAGGGGTGTCGGAGCCGTCCTGCTCGCCGATCTTGTAGGCGAGCGGGTTGGTGTCGGTGCGAAGCACGATGCCCGGCTCGTAGCAACCCGCGGCAATGGTGATCACGCATCCGAGCGCGTTTTCTGCGCCTATCGTCTCCGCCAGTCGATAGTCGTTTATGCCATTCTGGAAGTCCACGTACGCGCCGTCCGGCTTCAAGTAGCGCCGCATCAGCATAGCGGCCCACTCGGTGTCGTACGACTTCACCGCAACGAAAACGTAATCAAATGGATCGTCGATCGACTGAAGTTCGTTGATGTTGATGTAGTTGGCGGGCACGTTTATTTCGCCGTCATTGTGGCGAATGGTGAGGCCATTCGCCTTCACCGCAGCCACATGCTCCGGCCACTGATCTACGATTGTGACATCGTGTCCAGCTTTGGTAAGCATCCCGCCTGTATAACCGCCGATTGCTCCGCCGCCGATGATACCGATCCGTGGACCCATGTATGCCACTCCAGTGAACTCTTAGGTTTGATTCCAATGAGTACGACTCGTGAATGCCGGAATATACCGCAGCCCACGCCCCGTGACGAGTCCCTGCGGGATATTGGGCCACTCACCGAATAACCGCTTCCGAACATCCACCTGAACTTGGACAGTTGCACCGATATGACCATGTTCCTGCGATTGCTCAAATTGACCCTTTACAGGTATCGGTATCCGGTTGTCTACGAGATTAGAATTGCATCACCCCACGCACCGGACCTGTGCGGCGAGGAATAACGAGCCCCAGATTGCTCCTTGATTCAGATGGGGCCTCAGACCACATGTCCATAACCCGGATAGGCAGAGAGAACTTCTTCTGAAATACCGAGACGCCGTCGCCCTGCTGCTCTCCCTGGCGGATTTTGAGCGCAAGTCACGGGTGGGCGAGCCGCCAGACTTTCACCTCCGACGTATGGAGGTGTTAATGGCGCGTCTCGGTAATCCGGAACTCGCCACGCCAACGATCCATGTGGCCGGATCGAAGGGCAAAGGCAGCAGTTCCGCCATGATCGCCTCGGTTCTGACGGCGGCCGGGCTGCGGACCGGCCTTTTCACATCGCCACACCTGCACCGCATAACGGAGCGGATCAGGGTGGATATGAATGAGATTTCAACTGACAGGTTTTCGGCGCTCATCGAAGAGCTCTGGCCGGACGTTGAAGCCGTTGAACAGCGTGGGGACGTTGGTAAAGTCAGCGTATTCGAGTTGCTGACAGCGATGTCTTTCAAGGAGTTTCGATCTGTGAAAGCGGACGTCCAGGTGATCGAGGTCGGCCTCGGCGGTCGGCTTGACGCCACGAACCTGGTGGCGCCGGATGTGGCGGTTATCACACCGATCAGCCTGGATCACACCGCTGTCCTGGGCGACACGGTCCCGAAGATCGCATTCGAGAAAGCCGGGATCATCAAGCCCGGTGTTCCCGTGGTGGTCGGAAATCAAGCGCCCGCGGCAAGGCCAGTCATCGAGGAGGTCGCCTGGCAGCGTGGCTCCAAAGTGACATACGCCCATGATCGACTGGCCATCGTCCGCAAGCCGGAACAGGCGACTACGGCCTACGGGAAGCCGGTGCAATGCCTGGCGCTAAAAAGTTCTTTAAATACATACGAGTTAGAGCTGCCACTCGCCGGGCCTCATCAGGTCGACAACGTGATTACCGCCATCGCAGCGGTCGAAACGTTCAATAGCGAACGAAATTTGACGATCAGCGCTGACTCCGTTTCACGCGGCATCGCGGCGGTCCGTTGGCCGGCGCGTGCCGAGGTGCTCACATCCCCGGATGACGATGTGCAGATCATCGTTGATGGCGCACACAACAGCTCTTCAGCGGCGGCGCTTGTTTCCACACTCGAGTCGCTCTTCCCGTCTGCGACGCGTCCTGTCGTTATGTACGCAGGCTCGGGAGGCCACGACTTCGCAGCGACGGCTCGTGAGTTTTCCCGGCTTAATCCACGGGTAATCGTGACCCGTACCCGTCACCCGAAGGCAGTCAGCGCCGAAACAGTCGCCGAGGCATTGCGGCGCGATACTGTCCCCGTTGCGGCGGTGACACCTGATGTGGAGAGTGCATTGCGTGAGGCACGGGCCATCGCTTCTTCGGGAGACGTTATTGTCGCGACCGGTTCGCTGTTTTTGGCGGCTGAGGTACGAGAGATACTGCTTTCAATAACTCCGGAGTTGTACCCGGATCTGCGCGGTGAAATGATGCCGGCGTACGAGATTCCGGCTTTAATAGCTCCAGCTCAGGATCCCGAGGATCAGACCGGTCTAGGATCGCGACACGGCGCTCTATAACGATCTATCGACTATTCAAACTTCGATGTCAGGACTCGGTGTTAATACGATGACGGACAGCAACGGCAGACGCAGGGTTGTAGTAACCGGTGTCGGCGTAGTTTCGGCTATCGGACACGACGCGGACACGTTCTGGGATGCCCTGAAGGCGGGGAAGTCCGGGGTGACCCCTCTCCCTCTCGAAGATATCGACGACTACCCGTGTCGAATCGGCGCGACGGTCCAAGATTTTGATCCGACGACTTACATGGACCGCAAAGAGTCTCGAAGAATGGCTCGCTTCGCCCAGCTGGCCGTTGTGGCCGCGGGTGAGGCCCTTGAATCTGCAGGACTCGACAGGCTAGACAACCTCTCGAACGATCAGCGAACGCGCCACGGTGTGCTTCTTGGCACTGGCATCGGCGGATACCCGGAAACGGAGGCCGCAGCACGGGTGATGGTAAAACGCAGTGGCACTCGAATATCGCCCTACTACATACCGATGATGCTGCCGAACATGGCTGCGGCAAACGTTAGCCGGGTTTACGGCGCAACCGGCTACATTGGAACGACAATCACAGCCTGCGCAGCCGGCACACAGGCGCTCGGCGAAGCGGCTGAGGTAATCCGACGTGGCGGGGCTGACGTGATGATCGCCGGCGGAGCTGAAGCCGGAATTTGTGAGATCGGACTCGGTGGGTTCTCCACGATCCACGCCCTCTCCACGAGCAGCAACGAAACGCCAGAAAAGGCAAGCCGCCCCTTTGATGCGAACCGTGACGGTTTCGTGCCGGCGGAAGGGGCCGGAATCCTGGTGCTCGAAGACCTTGAACATGCACTTGATCGCGGCGCAACCATCGTCGGCGAGATCTCCGGATGGGGCGTAACCTCGGACGCCCATCACCTCGTCCACCCGCCTGAGGACGGCGCGGGCGCGGTCAGGGCGATGTTGATGGCACTTAACGATGCGGACATCGGTCCGCAGGACGTCGATTACATAAACGCGCACGGCACATCTACGCCCGTGAACGATGCTGCCGAGACGCGCGCGATCAAGACGGTATTCGGCGAACATGCAGCCAAAACACCAATCAGTTCTACGAAGTCGATGATCGGGCACTCGCTCGGAGCATCTGGTGGGCTGGAAGCCGCCGCGGCCATATGCACCATCAGGGACGGCGTGATCCATCCGACGATCAACTACGAGAACCCGGACCCGGCTTGCGATCTGGACTACGTGCCTAATGTGGCCCGTAAAGTCGAGGTCGGCACAATCCTCTCAAACAGCTTTGGCTTCGGTGGGCAGAACGCCTGCGTTGTGATCCGGAAGTTTGAAGAATAGGCTGCCCTTCGACACCGATACTCTAGGACAGACACCGGCCTAGGACGATAAACAATTGAGCTCTCCAGTTTCAGGTTTCTGTAGAAATTGCGGCATCCGTCATATGCCGGGTGCGAGCTTCTGTCAGGAATGCGGCACCGCTGTGCCGGCGGAATCGGTCGATCAGAATCCGACACGTGAGTACGTCCGTACCAACGATCCGTCAGGCTATACACCTATGACGATCGCCTCCGACGGCATTGCCGTACCCGGCGAAATCGCCGGCATGAAGACTCGTACGGGCGCCTGGCTGATCACAAACATCCTCGTCAACATGACGGGTGCCATCCCCGTGTTGGGATTTATCGTATCGCTGGGCGCTTTCATCTGGACCATGTCGGGACAGGACGTTGGAGCATCGATCACAGCCCTAAGTGTCGTGAGGGACACCGGCGAATTGGCCGGCTTCTATCACATGTGGACCCGAGGTTTGGCGTCCATAATCAGTTTTCTGGCCATCGGTGCCGGGTTCTGGACGGCTTATTCCGACCCCGATCACCAAACCTGGCACGATAAGTGGATGGGGACCTACGTCGTGAAGGCCGGGCCAGACGTGGACGGCCTCCCGGGGACCAGCTCATCGACCGCTAAGGCGTGGTTCTGGGTCAGCATTGCGGTTGTTCCCATAGCAGGTTTGCTAGCCATCTTAGGTTTGCTGATAGCCGCCTTTTGAATCATTGACTGATTATCAACGGCGATTTCGACAGTTAATTGCTGATCAATCCCACCTGTCTCGCGCATCCAGTTATCCACAAGTTGTGGTGATAACACGGACGATTTTAACCACATTTAGGGGATACAGGGTCTCGACGCGGTACCCGTCCGCGGGCTATAGTCCGAGCACCCGGTGACAGCCAGTACTTCCACAAAGAAACGGACAGTTCCAGTGTAGGAAGTATCACGTTGGGTGGTCGCCATCGCCATCCAATCCCGGGCTACACAGAGGTCCCGCCGCGCCTTGTTCGCACATCTACACAATCATTCCGAGTACAGCCTTCTCGACGGCCTGAGTTCAGTCAACGACATGGCGCAACGCGCCAAAGAGCTCGGACAGAGCGCACTTGCCCTTACGGATCACGGCGTAATGTACGGGGCGATCGACTTCTATCGCGCATGCAGGGACGTCGGGATCAAGCCGATCATCGGAATGGAGGGATACGTAGCCCAGAGCAGTCGTTTGACGCGTAACCCGGCCGACCGCTCTCCGTATCACATGACCGTGCTCGCGAAGAACGAGATCGGTTACGGCAACCTCCTTAAACTCGCCAGCAAGGCGCAACTGGAGGGCTTCTATTATCGGCCTCGCATGGACCGCGAAATCCTGGAAGAGCACTCCGACGGTCTCATCATACTATCCGGCTGCCTGTCTGGAGAGATCGGAACGCATGTCATAGGTGGCCAGATGGACAAGGCGAGGGAGACCGTGGACTGGTACCGCCAGGTGTTCGGGGACGACTACTACCTGGAGGTGATGTGGCACGAGAGAATCCCGGACCAACTCACGATGAACCGTGGCGTGTTCGAGCTGGCAAAAGAGACCGGGACCCCACTGGTCGCCACGAATGACAACCACTACACCCTCCCGTCCGACCACGAACTCCACGACATTCTGCTTTGCATACAGACCAACTCGCTGGTCACGGACACCAATCGGATGAAGATGGAAGACCCGACCTTCTACCTTCGGTCCGAAGCCGAGATGGCCGCATTGTTCCCAGAACACCCGGAGGCGATCTCAAACAGCGGTCTGATCGCCGAAAAATCTGAGCTCGAGATCGACTTCACGAAGAGCCGCCTGCCTCGGTATCACACGCCGAACGGCGAATCAGCGCTGCAGTACGTGAGGCAACTATGCGAAGAGGGCCTGCGACAGCGGTATCCGAGCGCAGATCAGACGGTATGGGATCGTCTCAATTACGAACTCATGGTGATCGACAGCACCGGGTTCCCGGACTACTTCCTCGTGGTCTGGGACATCGCCAATTTCGTTCATCGGGAGGACATCGTATTTGGTGTGCGCGGCAGCGCCGCCGCGAGCCTCGTCCTCTACTGCCTTGGTGTCACTGATATTGACCCGCTTGCCAGAAAGCTGGTATTCGAGAGGTTCCTTAACCTTGAACGGCGTGAGATGCCTGACATCGACATGGACTTCCAGGACGACCGCCGTGAGGAGGTCATCCGGTACTGTCTGGACAAGTACGGCGAAGGCCACGTTGCACAGATCGTGACTTTTGGGACGCTGGGAGCGAAGGCCGCTGTCCGCGACGTAGGACGTGCGCTCGGCACGGAGTTATCCGAGGTCGACCGACTTGCACGTCTGATCCCGACTACCCTGAAAATTACGCTTGAACAGGCCATCAAAGAGACCCCTGAGTTGCAACAGGCCGCGTCGGACGGCGGCAACGGGCAGCGTTTACTTGATCTGGCACAGGGGATCGAGGGCACGGTCCGTCATGCCAGCACTCACGCAGCCGGCGTAATGATCACGGAAGAGCCGCTCACGGACTTCGTCCCGCTTGCCCGTGGCACTAACTCCGACACGAACGCCGTCCCGACAACGCAGTACCCGATGAAACCGCTCGACGACCTCGGCCTGCTCAAGATGGACTTCCTCGGCCTGACTAACCTGACCATCCTCGACCGTGCACTCAAGCTCATTTCCGGGACGCGTGGTGAAGCGATGACGCTCCCGGACATCCCACTGGATGATCTGGCCACCTTCAAACTGCTCTCCTCCGGCGAGACGGCTGGCGTATTCCAGCTTGAAGGCTCCGGTATGCGACGCTACATCAAAGAATTGCGTCCATCGTCGGTGATGGACATCGCCGCCATGATCGCCCTGTATCGGCCGGGACCGATGGAGTTCATCGGCGACTTCATCAATGCGAAACACGGCCGAACACAGATCACCTACCCGCACGATGATCTGCAGGCCTTGCTTGAAGAGACTTATGGGATCGTCGTTTACCAGGACCAGGTGCTCCTGATTGCTCAGCGCTTCGGTGGATACACACTTGGAGAGGCGGACATCCTTCGGAAGGCGATGGGCAAGAAGGACAAGGTGGTGATGGCGGCGGAGAGCGAGAAGTTCATCGCGGGCGGGATCGCCAACGGTTACACACCTGAACTCTCGCGGCAGATGTTCAATCTGATCGAACCTTTCGCCGGATACGCGTTCAACAAGGCCCACAGCGTGTGCTACGCCATGGTTTCCTACTGGACCGCGTATCTGAAGGCCAACTACACCGTGGAGTACATGGTGGCCTTCATGGACGCAGCGACAGGCGCGCCTGAAAAACTCACCGCGGCTATCTCTGAATGCCGCCGCCTAGGCATCGCCATCCTGGCGCCTGATGTGAACCGCGGCCAGGTTGGATTCGCTGTAGACAGCAATGACGATGGGGAGGCCATCCGATTTGGCATGGCCGCTGTCAAGAACGTGGGTGTTGGCGCGGTCAACCCGATCATAGAAGAACGAAACGCCGATGGGTCGTTCGACTCGCTTGAAGACTTTTGTAAGCGTGTCAATTTCAGCAGCCTGAACAAACGTGCACTTGAGAGTCTGATTAAGGTCGGGGGGTTTGATCGACTCGGCGATCGCGGGGCAATGATCGAGGGGCTGGACCGGATCATGTCCCTGATCCGACGCGAGACCGAGTTGCGTGAGTCTGGCCAGACCACGATGTTCGATATGCTCGGCGATGCCGTAAACACACCGCTACCGGCGCTTGAGTTACCGATCGGTGGAGATGTCACGGACCACGAACGCACGCTTTGGGAGCAAGAACTACTGGGCGTGACGATTTCAGAGAACCCGATCACTCGAGCAATGTACGCGTTACAAGACGAGTCGATCGTATTTGCCAGTCAACTCACGCCCGATATGAACAACATGCAAAAGTCATCGGTCGGCACGGTCGGCTCGGTGGAAGAGAGGACGACCCACAAGGGAGATCCGTTCGTAAAGGTCCAGTTCGGACTGCTAGGCGGTGACATCGAACTGGTCATATGGTCAAACGTGCTGGCGACAACCGGACATCTCTGGAAGCAGGGAACCCATGTGGCCTTAACCGGGACCGTGAAAGAGCACAACGGGTACTTATCAATATCAGTAGACGGCGCACGGGAGTATCGATTGCCCGGACATGAAGAGGCGACCCCTTTGACGAACGCCCCCCGGAACTCAGCGAATCCGGCACAGGGAGCTAACAATCCCCGCTCAGTTGCTCCGGCAGCTTCCTCGCACAACCCGAACCAGCTGAAGCCCGCTATACCTACGGGTAATGGCACAGGTATCTCCAACGGAAACGGCGCTTCTCATGTGGAAGCAGCAACGACAGTGCCGACAGAACCGGCTCTTTCGATACGCGTATCGGAGACCGGAGTGGTCGCCGAGGATAAGAACCGTTTCGAAGACATCATCCGCCTACTCCTGAACTACAAGGGCAATCATCCATTCGTACTTGAGGTGGAGACGGGGGAGCGGATCGTAACGCTGGAGATGCCATTCGCCATCCAACCTTGCGATGCGCTCGTGTCGGAAATGATCGGAAGCGAGAACGTTCTGATACCGGGTCTGGCGAACGCCACACCCGCTCAAGCCCCCGTGTAAGCCAGGAATCCCCCGGCGGGCACCGGCGTAAACTGTATTCATGAACTGGGTTGTTTTCGCCACCGCGCCTGATCAGTTGACGGCGGAGATGTGGCAGGACCTGCTCTCACAGGCAAATATCAGGTGCCAGTTGAGGGCGGGTGATACATACGGTTTTCTTGGCGTGTCTGCGTCACCAGTCAGGCTTGTCACTCCACAGGAAGATGCGGAGGTCGCCCGCGACGCCCTTGAGACGCTAATAAACCTCTCCGAAATTAGCATCGCCAAGCCGGGCGCTACCGACCATTTCAACTGAACGGTTCCTCACACAAGCAGCGTGAGTTGCACGCCTTCAGGTGTCTCCAGATGGCCTTCCAATTGCAGTAAACACGCCTTGAGTGGAAGGCCAATTTCTCCCCCGAAACCGTGGAGTCGTCCGTTGCTTCCGGCAACGCTATGACACGGGACCAGTAACGGGACTGGATTCCGAGCCATTAACTGGCCCACAGCTCGGATGGCGTTTGGACTGCCGCCTGCCTCGGCAAGCCATGCGTAGGTTCGCGTCTCGCCGGCGGGTATAGCCCGACAGGCGGCACGTGCTCGGGTGAAAAACTCCGAGTCGTCGAGATCTATCGCTATCCGTGTCAGATCCTCCGGCTCCCCGGAGGAGTAGCGATCGAGGCTGGCGCGAAGCTCTTCGAACCGGGACGAATCCCTTTCCCCGCCGTGGATCACCTGCCCCAGTTCTGACTCGCCCTCTGCCGCGGTCAGTTCCGGGAGGGTTATCCGCTTGATGCCGTTCTCAGACGCTACTACACCGACCCAGCCATATGCCGTCTCGAAAATATCGTACTTAAGCATCGACATTGGCTCCCGCCACCTCGGACGAGACCTGATCCTGGCCACCGGACG
>LWDU01000414.1_pt1 | contig 11570 bp, 5 predicted proteins | sample 727161 | NCBI WGS metagenome assembly LWDU01 (sample SAMN04566230, study PRJNA314399) | hydrothermal vent metagenome | isolation source: deep sea hydrothermal plume seawater | place: Mexico: Gulf of California, Guaymas Basin | collected 2004-07-11 | reverse complement strand
CTCCTTCTGGTCCCAATCTGGTATAGGATGAAAAGGGCGGAGATTTGTCTTCCTGAAACGTAGTAGTTAGTTCGCTTTTGAAGATTATTGTCTTTGGCAGGCTCAGGTCTGACAGCAGCGAGGTTACAAAGTCGTGACTTTCTGGTGGTGGTACCGCCTCCTCTTCCAGATTTAAATCTGCGGGTTGGACGAGTGCAGACTTTTCTGCTTCTTCTAACTCGTCCTTGAGGTCGCCCGAGTCTGCTTTGCAAGCAAAACAGCCGTCTGCAGGCGGCGGGTGGTAGTCCGTCGGCTCTGCTAGCTCGGCGGGGGTCAACCGTGGACTCAGGGCTAGTGTCAAATTTCTTTTGTGACTGTTCTTTGACCCTAGCGCTTTCTTCATTCGGCTTCAGTCTCTTCTTTGGCGTGTGTCGGCCTTTCCCTAGGGGTACCACGTAGAAGGGCTTATTTGGGCCTTCAAGGATTCACGGCGGTGATTCGGGCCACCTAGTGATTCTAGGTGGTGAATATTTATTCGGATATGGATTTCAAGTTAAAAACGGATGTGTGAGTTATAAATCGCAAAATGTTGTAGTAGACCAGGTTGTTGCTATTGTTGTCCTTGATGGTTTGAGGTAGGCAATGGAATATTCTGTACAGCTTCGGTTTAGTTAGGCTTAGGGATGGGTCAATCGGGTTGCTTAATCTAGGGTCCGGGGGGTCCGTTGAAAGTATTATTAGGAAGAGGAAAAGTCCGGGTTTGTAATAGGTCCACGTTAGAGTGGATAGGGTTATTGAATAGGTGAAGTTACAAGCGGGCGGCTGGGGTTGGTCGCGACCTGTATACAATAGAACGGCTGATACTTCATAAGCGAGGTCGTCTTAGTTTGCGGCCTCGGTATGGATGGAAATCCTCTTGCTGTCGAAGTCTATCGGAGCTTGACTCAAATTTAAAGAATTTCTTCTCGCAATCCGGTATTGTGTGCTTACGCTACATTTACATTAATCAAACTAAGCAAGTGGCCAATTGTTCCAGCGCTCTTTGGCTACGCCGCGCTCCTGCTCGCGCTCGTCGGGCAGAGCAGTACAGGGGCTCGCAAACCGCGCTGAGGGCTTGTCAAGCCCTCCAAAAGCCACCCGAAAACTGGTCTCGGGGAGAAAGCCTAGTTTAACCTAAATTGGTCACACGCTTTCTGAAGCTAACTGAAGCAAAAAGGGGGACAGGGGTTTACAGTACGTACAGTATTATGGCACATTTTTAGTGCAGAGGTCATTTGGCGTGGGCAGCCTTCAGGGGCCTTCGGTGGTCGACATCTCGTTTCATCTCCATCATGACAAAGAGAACGATGACAATGGACATCATGAGAAGTCCATACTGAGGGGCCAGCTCGACCCAAGCCACTTCGGTTTCGCAAGAGAGGCTCGTGGATCCTCGGGCCCACCAGTCGGCCGCCAATCGGGCGAGCTCCGCTCCCCAGAACTCATTGAGTTCTTTGAGCTCAGCCTCCAGGAGGTCGGCATATTGGCAGGCAAGTCTCTCTTCTCGGCGGCAATTTTCTTGCAACCTCTCCAACAGGGGAAGGGTTATTATAGATGAGCGGCGGGGCGAGGATTCTCCGCGTCGGCCTTTGGCCTCGGCCTCATCGGCAAGTGAACGTCGGCGGCGCCGGATGCTGCCGCGTGCTGCAGCCTTGCGGAGCTCTGTGGCGTTTAGGGCCCACAGCCCTGGTATCCACCAGTAGGGTGACCGCGCCGGCTTCGAAGTGGGCGCCGGCGTCGGGGGCGGGACATCGTCCGGATGGTTGTGTGACCACCAGAGAGGGTCCCCTGCGTGATATCGTTCGAGATGCTTTCCTCGCCAGTCGCCGCCGTAGTAGTCGAATGACGTGCTTTTCCACGGGTCCGCGGTTGACGACACGGCCACGCTGGAGGTCAGCTCGTTGAAGTCGATGGGCGCGGCCGTGGAAGTGGGCCACTCGGGGACGGCGGCCAGGAACATGGCGACCATTGCAAGGGGCATCATGGCGGCGCAGCAGGCAGTCCGAACACACCGCTCTGCTCGTTTTGATCGTCTGTTTGGTGGCTTAGCAAAGACTCTCGTCGGCCGACCTGAAGAGCTTGGCTGCAGCTCCGTGCTAGGTGGAGTGCGCCACAAGTGACCAACGACCTCTGTTGGTCGGTTCCGAGCACTCCCTAGGGCGTTGGCGGCGGCGCGGTGCCCTTGGAGACAACGGTCACGCCGCTCGCTGGCAACAACTTTGTCCATCAACGACGTCATCACGGCTTCGTTTATCGTCTTTTATGAGCACATTGTTTATTGGCACAACTTCCGCCAGATGTGGCGCTGTCGTTGGCTCACATAGCCGTGACCGCTGTTGCTAGGTTGTCGATTGGGGCAGCCGAAAAGCCGCCGGGGTCCTCCGACCCGCAGGGAGCACCCTGCGTCCCTACTCGTGCCAGGGAGACTCGGATGTGTCTACCGGCCGGTAGGTGGTGGGCCGTGCCGTCGTCCCGATCCACTCGGGCTCCTCTAAGTGGTCCTCTATGACCATGGTGGCTACCAGCAGCAGCACGATGACCAGCAGGATGGCTGTTGCCCATTGCCACTTCCGGGCCGGGTTCGTTACAACAGCCTCCCACTGCCCGACTACCCACGATCCTTGATCGGACATCTTGGATCCTTTGTGATAGTTGTGCGGGTGGTTCTGATGGCGAATATCTTGTGGCAATTGTGATGGCGGTACTGACGGTGAATATCTGGCTGCTCGTTATGGTGGTTAGCTAGCTACTAATCGTGCGGCTGGTTTTGAAATATACCTCTTCGGAGCATGAAATGCAACTGCCGCTCATATTTTTGCGATTGGCCGTTTGCTACTGCAACGGCGTGAGAGTCATCGCTCTCCAAGATGTTTACGGCTTAGCAACGCGGTGACGTATGTCCATCATCTCATTTCACACCCTGTTATCTCCTGTCGTGCCAGATTTAGCACCACCAAGTCGAAGTCCAACCGTCATTGCGCCTCTTCCTTTTTCGGCCGCCGCCTGCCCTGTCGTCGTCGTTGTCGTCCGACTTCCCCTTCTCGCCAAAAACGAGGAATTGGCCGAGTCGGCCCGATCCGCGGTCATCAGGGTCAGGTTGTAGCGTTTCATTAGAGGCCGACAGATCTCCATCTGAGGACCAATCCTTGGCACCTTCTTCTCCCTCTTCATTGCAACTTACAAAGCTCTCATTTTCCCCTTCTGGCTCTGGCTCATGATGCGATGCTGGAGGAGCCGCCGCCGCCACCGAGGCGGCCGGCGGCCTTGGGCTGCCTTCTTCCTTTTCCTTTTCCATTTCGTCTTCTTCACATTGTCGTCGCATGGCTTGCAATTTGTCCTCAGCTTTGGCCACATCGTCGACTCTTTCGTTGTACTGTGAGCCAGTAGCGTCACGCAACCTCTCTTTGGCTTTTGTTGTCTCGTATTCGAGCTGCTGGATCCGTCGATCCTGTGCAGCGCGGGGACTATTTGGAGGCTGCGCGCGCGCTGGCGACAATCTTGGCGTGCACCGGCGAGCCTCTGGCGGCCTCGGGGGCCTTGGTGGTGGCAGATTTTCATCTTCGGGGCCTTGGGGCCGTTGTCCCCTTCTTGGCGGCAGCTGCGGCGAGAGCGCCGCATGGACGGCCGGTGACCTCGGGCTCAGCCCTGTGGGGCGGGTGCCTGCTGGCCAAGATTGCGGCGGCGGGATTTCCCACCTTGGACTTTGCGTCCCCCGTCCTCTACCTGCACCACGGGGCCTAAAGGGCGACCAGTTGGCTGCCGCCTGCCGGCGGGGCGTCCAGGACAGGTCGCCGCCTTCTTCCTCGCCGTACAGTTCATCGGCGGGGCGATTGCTCAGCGGCGGGCCGGTCGGGTTTCGTTTTCTTCCTTGCGGCAACGCAGGGCCTAAATCTCCCAGCTCTCTTCTCCCGACCCTTTTTTCTCCGGAGAGAGGTTGGGAGGGGCTAGTTGCTGCCGCCGCTCCGCTCTGAGGCGGCTCTCGGCCGCAGGTGTCCGCCGCTCTGCTCGAGGGCGGCGGCGGCTGCACCGGCGGCGGCCTTATGGCCGTTAAGGCGGTTGCCGGCTGGTGCGTCGAGCTCAGTCTTGGTCTCGTCGTTGATGGCAGCGCCATCGGCTGGGGCACTCTAGGCCGTGGCAATGCCTGTCGAGGCCGTGCCCGGCGAAGGTCGGCCGGCGGTGGGTCGTCGTCTGAGCTGTGTGAGCTTGATGACGACGACCTCGGCTGAACGGCCATTGAAGTTGGTCCCCCTCCGAGCTCCAAGCTCTCCATGTCCATTGGCGGCAGCTCGGGGCTGGCGGCGGCCATGTCCGACTGGTCGTCCCACCCTCGGGGATCTTCTCCAGAGCCAGTTAGTTGAGGCCAGCTGTCGGTGCTATTATTTTCCGCGGGGGTTCGGACAAGGTCCGGCTGCCCCTGCAGCTTCAGGTCCCCCATGAAGCGCTCAACCAACATCTCATCGTACTCGGGCACCGCGTTGATTGGTCCATGGTAAGGCTTGATGTGTTGGATGGAGATCACCTCGAAGAAGAAGGGCTTGCTATTGGGGTCGCCGAGCTGCTTTGTTCGAAACAACTCGGGGTCTTGGTGGAAACGATCTAGCTTGCGGCCATCTCCATAGCGAATCAGGATTACGCACTTTGGGAGGCGGCGGAGGATCCTGAAGGGTCCGTCCCATTTGGACTCGAACTTTCCGTGACCGGGCCCTTTGGTGTTGACGAACCTTTTGACCAGGCAGTATCCTCCCTCTTCGAACCGAGGCTCGTTCGCATTCCGGTTGATGACTTTCATCCGGGCCTCTTGTCGGGCGGCGTCCCGCTTTCGGATAAATTCAAATTGATATTCCTGGGCCCTCCGCACCGTGGCAAGATATTCATTCTTCGTGATGCCTTCTTCCGTCGGATCCACCACGGGGTGGCCGAGGTTCACCGCGTACGTGCGGCCGAGGAAGATCTCCGCGGGGCTGTACAAGCTGCTCGTGTTGACCGCCCCATTGTACGCGGCCATCAGGAATGGCAGGACGACCGGCCACATTTTCCGATCTCGTTGGCCCATATGGACTTTGAGGAGTTGCGCTACAGCTTGTACTAAGTTTTCGCACTGTTCGCTCCGAGGAGACCATGAAGGCGATTCCGTCTTCTTGATGTTCAGGATCCGGCAGATCCAATTCATCATGGAGCTGCTCAAGTTGGTCGCGTTGTCGCTCATCAGGTGCATGGGGAAACCATAACTCTGCACGTAGTGCTGCATGAACTTCTTGGCCACGTATTCGGCTTTCTGGCTCTTGAGTGGTATCGCCATCCCAAACCGGCTAAACCCGTCGTAGCAGAGCAAGACGGCGATGCTGCCATCATAGGCCTTGAGCATGCCGGGCATCAGGTCCAAGTACACCACGTGGTTTGGGAACTTGGGGCTGGTCATCACCTTGCCCTGCGGGTATTTGACTGGGAACTTTTTATTGTAGCTGCACGGGACGCACTCCCTGTACGCCTTCCTGATGTCTCTCTTCATGCTGGGCCAGTAGTACTTCTGCTTTAGGTCGGCCAGCATCTTTCGGGGCCCGAGGTGGCCGCCCATCAACGTGGTGTGGTAAGTGTTGACCATCATTGGGACCAGTTCTCGTGGGATACAGACCACGGGGTTGGGATCGCTCTTCTTCAGGACGATCCCCTTTCGCAAGAAGAAATCTTGGCGCTGCTGCCCCATCGGGAGCCTCATCAACGCTTGCCGGATGCTGAGCAGCCGGTGGTCACAGGCTTGGGCCGCAGCAAAAGCTTCGGGGGTAAACGCTGTCTCGTTGATGGCCACCAGGCAGACGCGGCCAGCAATGTTTTGATCCTCCCTGAACTCGGCCACGGAGCCCACCTTAATCATCAGCTCGGGGTCGCGGGTCACTATGTGGCTCACGGTCGGTTTTCGTCGGGGCAGCTCGGAGGGCTGCCGGCCAGCTCGGAACCGGTCCACCACAAAGGCTTCGCAGACAAACTGGACTAGTGCGAGCTCGTTGGGGGCGATCGTGCCCTCGGCCAGCACCTCTGGCCAATGAGTAGCAAGATGATCTTGGCATTGGGCGAGGTACTCTGCCAACGGCATCTTGTCCCTCTCTGGGATGGGCGCTTTGAGCTGATCTACCAGCGGGTGGCGCTCCAGCTCCGACACTTCTATCGTCGGTTTGCTCATGTCTATGTAAGCTCGGCTGATGGCGTCGCTGGCCACGTTCTTGCGGCCGGGGATGTGTGTAATGGATAAGTTGAACTCGGTCAACATCATGCCCAACCTGGCCATCTTGTTGGAGCTGCCGGTGGTGAGGCTGAGGTAACACCAGGCTTTGCAGTCAGTTCGCACCTCCACCACGCTGCCGCTTATGAGATCGCTCCACAGCGTCAGGCCGTACAAGATGCTCATCAGCTCCTTGCCGGGGATGGACAGCAGCCTTTGCTCCCTGTCGGAAAATTGGCGGGAGCCATATGCTACGGCCCATTCCTGCCCATCATGAACCTGGTGGAGGATTACTCCAGCACATTGTCCTGAGGCATCCGCGTAGAGGATAAACGGCAGGCGGGGGTTAATTGCTCGTAGAATGGGTTCTGAGCAAAGCCGGTCTTTGAGCAGGTTGAAGGCCCGATCGGCCTTTTCACTCCACACGAAGGGGTCGCTCTTGTACGCGTCATAGAGGGGGCGGGCGAGGACGCCGAAGGCCATCACGTACTGTCTATAGTACGAGCAGAGCGAGACGAACGACAGGGCCTCTTTGTTAGTCCTGGGGGTGGGGTAGGCCCTGATGGTCTGACATTTGGCCTTCATGGGGCTCATGAGGTAGCCATTCAACGTGTTGCCGAGCCAGTCGACCGACATGGTCCGGTCCATGAACCAATTACATTTTTTGACGTTCAACTTCAAGCCGGAGTGCGCCAGCCGTCTTAATATGATCTCACATTCTCTGACGTGCTTATCGAAGGTCTCCTCCTCCGACAGGGGCTCCCCATCGTCGCCGACTCCCTCCGTGGCCACTGCTATGTCGTCGGCAAAGGCCTGGATAAAAGAGAGCCCGCAGGTGATGACGGCTATGGCCGTCAAGAAGGCGGCCATGCTGACTTGCAGCCCGAACGGCAGCCTGCACCACTCGTACAGGGCGGGCGAGTTGACCCCTGGCCCATAAAAGGCTGTTTTGTGTCGGTCCGACGGGGTGATCACCATTTGGTGGAAGGCCGATTTGAGGTCCAAGAAGGTCTTCATGTCGGCGTTGCCCACCTTCTGGAAGCAGTTCCAGGTGGACGCGTTGGGCCACACCTGGTGGACCAGCTGTTTGTTGACCGTCCGTGCGTCATAGCAGGTCCGATCCTTCCTCTCCCCGTTGGGCAACTCCCTAGTCACGACGACCAGATTAGCGGCATAGTTGCTTGACGAGGGTCGGATGCATCCCAGCTTCAGCAGCTGATCGATTGTGGCCTTGGCAGCCTCCGCCTTCCGAGGATTCAATGGCCGGAATTTGTCGGCGCACGGCTTGGCGCCCTCCACCTCTGGCAGGGAGACCTCCCAGTAGTTGAACGTGCCCAGCTCGTCTTTGGTTTTGGCAAATGCTTCAGCGCACCTTTTGAGCATGGCCCTGACCTTGTCTCGCCGATGGGGGGGCAGGTGGCCTAACTCGGCCTGTTCTTCCCAACTTTTCCCGGCCTCGGTGGGCGGCGCCAAGTCCTCGACGCCCATCCCCTTTGGCTCGGGCATCCTGCCTTTGGTGTCCTCCAGGATCTCTTGTCGTTGCTCTCGGTCATGGAGGATTTGAACATGTTCGGGGGGGCCTACGGGCGCCTCGACCATCTCGATGTCTTCGTGCCATTTGAGGTAGTCTGGGACCTCGTGGGCCTCTCGAAAGGCTTTCACCCACTTACTGTTGAGGTCGGGTCTCTCCGTCGACTCTTTGTACCCGTGGCCGTCGTTGATGATTCGCCCTTCGGCGAGTATTTGCCCCTCCGGCAGGTACACTATTTGGTTGGTGGGGTTGAACAGCTTCAGGTTCCCCGCCCCCTTGGGGCTGGTGACCGTCAAAGTATTGAGCACCCGAAAGGGACATTCCTGGAGGCTGGCTCTGTCGGCGGTAAGCAGTACATCTCTGCCGCCCATCATTTGGCCTCCGGCCAGCTGGACGGCGACCAGCATCACCGCGTGAGGGCCTAGGACTGTCTCGCCAAGCAAGGTCGCTTTTGCCCTAAGCGGCAGGCTGATGATATCGACGGGCGGTAGCTTCTTGTCGGCAAATGTGATGCGCCTCCCCTGCTCGATGGTCAGATTGTCAGCGATGACATCAAGCCCGATCAACATCTGGGGCACGGCGTCGTTGTACACCACAATCTGGTGCTCGGTTCGGAATTTCCCAATCTTCAGCACGGCGTTCAGGGTTCCAATGACCTTTAGAGGGTGGCCGCTGGCGCTGATGAGCTGCGGCATCTTCTTGGGGTGCTCCATTTGGTTCTCGTAGGCCGGCCCGAAGACCCTCAGCAAGTACGCGGTCGTGATCACCGTCCGCTGTGACCCTGTGTCAACGCAGGCCAAGAACTCTTCGCTTAGTCCTCTGCCTAATACAATCGTTACTTTGACCGAGGGTGACCCGAGGGCCCTGGGGAGTGGAGACCGTCTGGCATACTCGGGCGGGACTACGTACGCGGTCAGGTAGTCCTCGTCGTCGGAGTCGTCCTCCTCCAGCTCTTCTCCCGTCGCGATTAGGTTTTCCATTCCTAGTTTGCGCCGTCGAAGCTCTCGGACACGGACCTCGGCCACGTTGACCTCTTCTTCTTCGTCTTCTTCGTCGGCGACATGCTCCGTTGTCTGAGAAACCCAATCAAGGCGCTTCCCCTCCTCGGAGCCAAGGTGTCGGTCATCTACGCGCTGGTCATCCGGGGCCCTGGAGGTCGGTGGCTTCGGCTGGCCACCGCTCCTCAGTTTTTTGGATCCCCCACCATCACGTCGGCGGGATGCTTGAAGTTTGACTGGAAGGCCGCTGGGCAGTACTGGCTGGAGTGCAGCCCAATCCCACAACTTTTACATGGCCGGTCCGTCAGCTCGACGTTGGCCAACACGCACCTCCCGTCCCTCATCTTGTGCGGGGGCCTGGTGATGATGCCGCACCGCACGCACCGGCCTGGCTGCCCGTCGCAGCCAGATAGCACAATCATTTGTGCCATAGAAATTTTCGGTTTGGTCTCAGCCAGCAGCTTAGGGATGCCGTCGTCGGGCCCCTCCCTAGGGACCTGAGGCTCCGGCCTCGGCTGATAGCCGGGGCTGCGATATGGCCTGCCGGGACGAAACGGTCGCTGCGGCGGCCTCGGATTTGGAAATTGGCGCGGGACCGGCGGTCTCGGCGGCGGCGCTTCGTTGGCACGAATCTGCCAAATTTGTTCCCGCACGTCGTTCCATTCCGAGTCGATGTCCCGGATTTCCTCCTCCATGGCGATGCTGCGGGTTTCCGCGGCCCAGCCTTCGTCTGTGTCGAACAGCACGGAGTCGCGGTCCTCTTCCACTTCGGCGACTCGCCGAATGGCCTGATACCCTGACAAGTGCCTGTGGGGTTGTTGCATCTTCAGCGCCATCAAGTGCCGATCCTCTTGCTCTCGCTGTTTCCGTTCTCGTGCATGGTCGACAAAGTCGGCTATTACTTGGGCCTGGTCATGGTAGACCATTTTAGCCCGGCCGGCCCTTGCATTAGCCAGCTCGACCGTCTCGAGGTGCACGGCCTTGTCGTGACCTAACACTCGACCCAGGTTGGCTATGGCCAATTTGTCCGCTTCCTCCATCCTCTCCTTCTCGTCGGGGATTGACCTGGTGGCCATCTTGCACATGTTGTGTAGGCGGATGGCGAAGATGTTGATATCTTCGCCGGGCATGTAGGCCATCTTGTCGGCCTGGATTCGGGCCTCCGAGGGTTGGGGGCATTTGCCGTACACTTGCTCCAGTCGTCTTACCACTTCCTGCAGGTCCCTCTCAGTGCCCTGCCTGTCCATAATTTGCTGTATGAACATACGTACATGCGAGGAGGATTTGTACTTGAGCAGATCAATGGCTGCTCCGGGGGTGAGGGTATTGGCCTGCGCCGCTCCCAGGACCTGATCGATCCATGACATGCAATCAATGGGCCCATGGGTGTCCCCATTGAAGTCCTGTATTTTATTCATCTTGATGGCCAGGCAGTCCACCTTGCCGTCTTCGCCCAGAGGAGGAATCCTCGTCACGGTCGGTGGCTGTGCCGTCCGGCTTTGGTTGATGGCCATTTCCGAGGCCACTTTGCTCGCTTCCAGGGCCTTTTTTCCTAGGTCCTCTAGCGCGGTCAAGTAGTCGGACTTCGAGGCCAGCTTGTCCCCTTCCATGGCATTTAAGATTTTTTGCATGATGGAGCTGAGCGAGGCTTGTTGGGCGGCCATTCCGGCCAACATGGTGCTCTGCCTGGTCTCCTGGTTGTCCAGGGCGTAGGCCGCCGGTGCGGCCAACGATGGGCCTACCATGTTGAGGCTGGGTTCAGCGGCTGCTAAGGCTGAGTGCTTTTGCTAAGCGGCGCGTTCCAGTGGTGGCGGCGTAATTGTCTTTGCAAACCGCAACCGGCCTCTCCTGATTTTACTTTAGTATTCAGGTATTAGTAATCGTTTCCAGGTGCAACAAGTTGAACCTGAGCTCTTTGCTTGGTTGGTGCGTAGGTGTACCACACCGTGGCGGCGTCGTCTAGGGTGCTTGTCGACACCTGCGTCCAGCAGTGCGTGGCGCTGCCTTTGTTCTTGCTCAACGACGCGTGGCGCTTTGCCCTCGTTCCACTTCACGGCACGGTCGGAATGTTCGTATTGTTTTTTTTCACTTTGATCCACCTATTTTAATATGCTGCTCTTCTTCTTTCCTCCATGGGGCGGATTGCCCGCAGGATGAGTTGGAGGTACTTGAAGATTCCTATTTCGCCGTGGGTGGCCGTCTCGGCGTCTACCAGCATATGGAGCAGGATCATGTTCTCGGGGGCCGGGTCACGTAATTTTTCGTCGGCCCACGCCGCCCAATGGTCCATGAAATGTTCTACTAGGACTTGTGAGGCTTCTTCGTGTGAGAGAAAGTGGGCGATCTGCTCAGGGTTGCACGGTGGGTATGCGGTTGCTCGGCAGGGGATTCCTGTCCAATCAAGGTTGGGGCGGTCGTACGGGTAGGAGAGCACTTCTAGAACCTCCAGGGTCAACTCAGGCGTGGTCAGGTGCTTGCGGTTGTTGTACGGCGCCACCCACCTCTTGAGTGACTTCGGGGTCAGTATGTACAGTTGGGCGATTTGTTCCGCCTTCGTCGGCCTTCTTAGATGAAGGGTTCTGAGCTCCTGAGTGCCTTGAGCGGTTCTTCGATCTGGCGACGGCGGCGGCAGCGAATGCATTCGTCACACGTTCCTCCACGTCGTATTGCCGCTCGATCAGATCGGTCAGCTCTTGACGACGGGCACTGGCCTCGGCGTGCTGCTTGAGCACCGCTTGCCAAAACGTTTCTTTTGGCACGATTGTGCCGTCTATGATTGTTTCGACGTACTTGAACTTTTGCTTGA
>LWDU01040585.1_pt1 | contig 11572 bp, 6 predicted proteins | sample 727161 | NCBI WGS metagenome assembly LWDU01 (sample SAMN04566230, study PRJNA314399) | hydrothermal vent metagenome | isolation source: deep sea hydrothermal plume seawater | place: Mexico: Gulf of California, Guaymas Basin | collected 2004-07-11 | reverse complement strand
GGCCGACCGGCCGAACGTGTTGTTGATCTACACAGACGATCAGGGGTCGATTGACCTCAATTGCTACGGGGCCACAGATCTGGCGACTCCCAACTTGGACGCCCTGGCTCGACGAGGCGTCCGCTTCACTCAAATGTACGCACCGTCAGCGATTTGCTCTGCATCACGCGCGGGATTACTCACCGGCCGTTTTCCCGTGCGGGCTGGAGTTCCTGGCAACGTCTCATCGCAAGAGGGTGTGGCAGGAATGCCGACCGACGAAGTGACGTTGGCGGAAATGATGCGAGAAGCTGGTTACGCGACTGGTCACATCGGGAAGTGGCACCTCGGTTACACGCCTGAAACCATGCCGAATGGCCAAGGATTTGACTACTCGTTCGGTCACATGGGCGGGTGCATCGACAACTACTCACACTTCTTCTACTGGAATGGCCCCAACCGACACGACTTGTGGCGCAATGGAAAACAAATCTGGGAAGATGGCCAGTTCTTTCCCGATCGGATGGCCGAAGAGTGCATCCAGTTTATCGACGCGAACCGGAAAGGACCGTTTTTTGTCTATTGGGCGATTAATGTTCCCCACTACCCGATGCAGGGCACGCAAAAGTGGAGAGACCATTACAAGCACTTGAAAGCGCCGAGACGAATGTATGCTGAATTCGTATCGACAATGGATGAAGTTGTCGGGCGAGTTCTAGACCACCTGGAAGAGACCGGATTGGATGAAAACACTCTGGTGATTTTTCAATCCGATCACGGCCACTCGACGGAGGAGCGAGCATTCTTTGGTGGTGGAAATGCTGGACCGTACCGTGGTGCAAAAGGGTGCTTGTTTGAAGGAGGTCTGCGAGTGCCCTCAATCGTAAGTATGCCCGGCGTCATTCCAGGCGGCGAAGTTCGGGGTCAGCTGAGTGTCGGCTGCGACTGGTACCCCACGATTGCCGATTTTTGTGGCGCAAAACTACCTGATCGTACGATCGATGGACGTAGTTTGAAGGAAGTAATTGTCGACGGGAAACAGAACGGACCACACAGTGGTTTCTATTGGCAACTCGGCCGAGGGAACGCACCACAGTGGGTTGTTCGCGATAACGATTGGAAACTGTTGGGCAATCCACGCGACCGAAGTGAGAAAGCTCCGTTGGGACCGGCGGACAAGTTGTTCCTTGTAAATCTAAAACAGGACTCGTCGGAAATGACAAACCTGGCCGGCGACCATCCGGACGTTGTCAAACGACTGTTGGCACGTCGCGAAGAATACCTGCGGAGCATCGATTGAAGAACTCGCCTTCAAATCACACTTATGTCCACGCCACGTCTGTTTCGTCGTCCCTGCTCTTTTTGTGTCTTCGTGCCTTTGTGTGAAACAATTAAGATGACGCACCCGTCGTCGGCACGAAGTGTGAGTCTAGGGAGGCAACCAAAATGAAACCAGACGCATACGACGTCATCGTTGTTGGAGCTGGCGGTAGCGGATTGGCGGCGGCCGTGTCGGCAGCTCAACGTGGTGGCCGAGTCTTGCTGCTGGAAAAACAGACGCAACCTGGAGGTACGACGGGGATTGCCGTTGGGTCGTTCACGGCTGCCGGTACTTCGTTGCAACATCGAGCCAAGATCAAAGATCACCATCGGATTCATGCGGAGGACGTTGCCAAGTTTGCTCCCGACGTGATTGAGGCACGCAATACGGCCGACATGCGTGCATTTTTCTTGCAGCATGCTGCCGACACCCTCGAGTGGCTACAAGCGATGGGATTGTCGTTTGTGGGACCACATCCCGAACCGCCAAACCGTCAACGACGCATGCACAATGTCGTTCCCGGGGCGAAAGCCTACATTGCCCAATTGCAATTGCAATTGGCTCGGCATCGAGGTGTGATGCTCTGCGACGCGTCGGTCACGGATCTGTTGTGCGAGGAGGGCAGGTTCACAGGAGTCGTCGCATGTGTTGGTGCGACGCGTCGGGAATTCCATGCGAGAAACGGTGTTGTATTGGCGGCCGGAGACTACTCCAGCAACGCCGCTATGATCGCGAAACACAAAGGTAGTGCCTACGGGAATGTGGAGGGGATCAATCCGACCGCCACTGGAGACGGGCACGAGCTGGCCGAACGAGCTGGGGCGCAGTTGATCAATATGGACGTTACCTATGGACCCGAATTACGGTTCGTGCCCAGCGGTCGACGTCCGTTCCAGCAGTGGTTGCCCGCGTCCGGTCCTTGGAGCCGGTGTTTGGGATGGTTGGCCTCAAGGACGCCCCGCCGCCTGATGAACGCCATGATCAAGCGGCTGCTGGTGACATGGCAGCACCCCGAGGATTCCCTCTTCGCCGATGGGGCCATCCTTGTCAATCAACAGGGTCAACGATTCGTCGATGAGACGGAGTCGCCTGTACGGGAGCTCCAGGTTGCCGACCAGCCAGGAAAGGTAGCGTATATCCTGTTGGATCAACGACTCTGTGAGCGATATTCCGCATGGCCAAATTTTATTTCGACCGCACCCGATATTGCCTACGCCTATGTGGCTGACTATCGGCGTCTCCGGTCCGATGTGACCCACTCTGCTCACGACCTTGCCGAAGTTGCTCGACTGTGTGGAGTCGATGCGCAGGGTCTCGTTGGAACGATCCAACAATGGAATGAGGTCGTAGCCGGGAAGCAAGATGACGTTTTTGGCCGCTGCCCGACCGATTTCTGTGCGCCTTTAGTTGGTGGGCAGTGGCTGTTACTCGGGCCAGTGAAGGCCTACTTCACCACGACCGAAGGCGGCGCGATGGTCGATCGACAGATGCGTGTGCTGGATGATCAAGGCGACGTCATTCCGGGCCTTTACGCCGTCGGCCAAAACGGACTCTCCGGTATGGTCCTCTGGAGTCACGGTCTTCACATCGCGTGGGCGATGACCAGCGGAAGGTTGGCTGGCGAGGCGCTGATGCGGGCGGAGTGAAATGTGTGGCCGATTGTTCTCCAGGAAATTGAACGACTCTGGCGCTTCGTGCTTGTATTGGCGGCTCGTCAAAGATGTTGAAGCAATGACGGAAAACCGAGGGTGCACCCGGCTACGCGATCACATCGTGCACGACATCGCCGTGCACATCGGTCAGGCGATAATCGCGTCCTTGGAATCGGAACGACAGCCGCTCGTGATCGAATCCCAATAGGTGCATGATCGTTGCTTGTAGATCGTGGACGTGAACTTTGTTTTCGCTGACTTGGAATCCCAACTCGTCGGTTTGGCCGTAATTGTATCCGCCTTTGACACCTCCGCCGGCCATCCACATCGTGAAACAGTCGGGGTAATGGTCGCGGCCGAGGACCTTACCTTTGGCCGTACGCCCTTCTCGGAATGGTGTGCGGCCGAACTCACCGCCACAGATGATCAACGTATCCTTCAGCATGTCACGCGCCTTGAGGTCGCGGATTAAGGCGGCGATCGGTTTATCGGTGGCAGCCCACTTTTTTGTCAGTCCAGTCGTCAAACCGGTGGCCTCGCCCGTCCCGTGATAGTCCCAACCCCAGTCGAACAACTGTACGAAGCGGACGCCCTTTTCGACAAGCCGTCGAGCTAGGAGGCAGTTGTTGGCAAAACTACTCTGGCCCGGCTTGGCTCCGTATTGCTCGTGAGTTTCCTTACTCTCTTTCGTTATGTCCATGACTTCGGGAACCGATGCCTGCATACGGAAGGCCAGCTCATACTGGGCAATTCGTGTCAAAGTCTCCGGGTGTCCCTGGTCTGCGGACTGCAATTCGTTGAGTTTCTTCAGCGCATCCAATGACTTGCGTCGCAGTTTGCGGTTCATGCCTGCGGGATCGGAGACGTAGAGTACTGGATCACCTTTCGATCGGCACTGGACTCCTTGAAACACCGACGGCAAGAATCCGCTACCGTAGGAGTTCGCTCCACCGTTTGGCTGGACTCCGCTACTGATCAGCACGACAAATCCGGGTAAGTCCTGATTCTCGGTTCCCAGGCCGTAAGTGGCCCAGGCTCCCATAGAAGGTCGTCCCGATCTTGGGGATCCGGTATAGATCAGCAACTCAGCAGGCGCGTGGTTGAATTGATCTGTGTTCATCGAATGGATAAAGCACATCTCGTCCACGATGTCTTCGGCTTGGAAGTTGGGCACGGCGTCCGACAGCCAGCTTCCCGATTTGCCACACTGCTTGAATTTTCTGGGAGTGCCCATCAACTTGGGCGTTCCCGATGTGAATGCGAACGTGCGACCCTCTAGAAACTCCTTTGGGCATTCTTGGCCGTCCCGTTTTACCAACTCGGGTTTGTGGTCATAAATATCGAGGTTGGGTGGCGAACCGGTCAAATGCAAGTAGATGACGCGTTTCGCTGTCGGTTCGAAATGAGGTTGTCTTTGTGCTAACGGTACGGTCGGATTGATAGGGACATCTGCCCTTGCGTTTTCAACGGAGAGCGCAGACAAAGCACAAGCTCCTAGGCCAATTCCGGATTGGCCAAGGAAGTGCCGACGTGTGCTGTTTTGCAGAGCAGAAAGGTAGGAGTTCATCCCGAATAGCCTTCTTGAGTTATCGCTTCAGAAACATCTCGTCCAAATTTAGTAAGACGTTGCCAACTACGGTCATGGCGGCCGCATCAATTGCCGACATGCCAGCTGGCAATGCCCCAAGTGGGTCGGTGGCCAATTTCATGGCATCGCCTTCTTGCTCGGCCAAATGAGCCTTGGCGTCTTCGTACAGCTGCCGAATAACTTTCAGTTCAATTTCGGTCGGTGGCCGCGCCACGCAACATCGAAATGCGTGCGCTATCTGTTCCGACAACGTCCCTTCGTGTTGTAATGCACGTCGTGCCAGAGATTGAGCCGCCTCAACATAGACAGGGTCATTCAAGGTAACGAGCGACTGCAGCGGAGTGTTGGTGCGACTTCGGCGCACCGTGCAGACTTCTCGATTCGGTGCGTCGAATGCCACCATCGATGGGTAGGGGTTGCTTCGCCGCCAGGTCGTATAGATGCCGCGGCGATAACGGTCTTGACCTTCGCTTGTCTTCCAGTCGGTCGAACTACCGAACGCCGCCGTCAAACCAAAACTCGGTTGTGGTGGTTTTACCGGTGGTCCAAACATCTTGTCGCTCAATAGGCCACTCGCGAACAGTGCTTGGTCTCGAACCATCTCGGCGCTCAGGCGGACTCGAGGGCCCCGTGATAGCCAGACGTTACCGAAATCCGCATCCAACGACGCTTGATTAACTTGGGCGGATTGACGGTAGGTTGCCGATGTCACGATCGTCCGTATCAGGCTCTTTGTGTCCCAGCCATTGCCAACTAACTCGGTTGCCAACCAATCGAGTAAGTGTGGGTGCGTAGGCAATTCGCCCTGTGAGCCAAACTCTTCACTTGTCAACACGATTCCGCGTCCGAACAATGTCTCCCAATAGCGATTGGTGATCACTCGAGCTGTAAGTGGATTGTTGTCGTTCATCAACCACTTGGCCAACGTGAGACGGTTCAAGACAGCGTCGTCCGGAGCAGCGTGAAACGCCGCAGGCAGTCCGACTTCGACGACGTCTCCTTTGTCGAGGTAGTTGCCGCGGAATTGCAGTCGTGTTTCGCGAGCCACAGCGAGTTCTCGCAGGATTGGCACCGATGTGGCCGGTTTCATCTCGGCAAGCGTCTTTTGGCTTTTTACCAATTCCCGCCGTTCGGACCGGAGGGCTTCGGCAATGTTCTCGCGGTAATGTGCCGACAGTTTGGACGATTGTTCGGGCGTTCGTTTCATTGCTGGCATATCGACCACCGCGAGCAGGTCGGCGGGAAGGCGTGAGCGGTCTATTGCCACACGATCTTGAGTGGTACTGAGTCGAAAGTGTCCCAAGAGATGGTTCTTATGAACCGAGTTTTGTTCGATGTGAACACGAAGTGTCGCCGCTTCGGACAACGTGAGCGGCTTGTCTGGGACCAAGATAAGTTGGTGTGGAACATTGGTCTCGCCGCCGATGGCCCAGCCGTCATTCGCGGCCGTTTTGCCGGACAGGACGTCGGTCGGATCGAAATTATCCTGATGATAGTCGGCAAACGCGGTGCGAAAGAGAATATCGCGAATATTCGTAGGTGAGTACTCTGCGGACGGGTTCGGGGCTGCGGCAATCACCTGTTCCCAGACCGGTTGCCGCTCCGTATCCAACAGGGTAATTGTGAAATTCTTCAGACGAGTATGAAGATTGTTGTCGGTTCGATTCCAGATCGCGATCCGGTCGATGGACACGGCGACGGCCAAGTCCACTTCCCACCAAGGGTTGTCGACGGTATCCGTGTGCGTGACAGATTTTTTTTCGTATTTGCCATCGGTGTTCCCGTCGATTGCAAGTTCGGGAGGTCCGGCAAAGGCAGTGGAATGCTGAGTTGCCACGCCGGTTCTTGCCACATTATCGCCGCCGCTGAAAATCTGCACCTCGGCCAGCGAGAGAATCTGCTTCACACCGTTGTTTGTAATCCGAATAAAACGCGCACTGGGCGGGGAGTCGCCTTCAGGCACTATTTGCGCCTTCAATCCGGTGATCACAAAGTTGCCACCTCCCAGCCCCGTTCCCTTCGCGGGCAGCGACTCGTGCGGCAGTGTCTCTAATCTCAATGCGGCGATCGCTGTTGCCTGATCTTTGCTTGCATCGTCTCCCACCGGAAGATCAATCGTATACGTGTCCTTTTCAGCCGCAACCTCGACCAACACGAATCCGTCTTTCAGGATTTTCGTCGATAATTCACCCTTTCGATTCACCGTTCGCGGTGTTCTGGGCGTCCACTTTGCCGGTTGACGCAACACGTGTTCCCAGTCGTCTTGCGCAGCGAGCAACTCGGGAGTGTCTTGCGTAATAATTTTTTGCAACTCGGCAACACGCGCCGTCAGGCCTGTTTTTTGAAGTTTTTGCTTGTCGGTAAAGATTTGGATGCGGGGTGACTCGTCGCGGAGGTCCGCATCCTGAGTACTGTTCCAGACGGCGAAGAAACGGAAGTACTCCTCTTGGGAGATCGATGCCATCGTCGTCCCCATCCAAACAGCCATGGTCGTGTTGACTCGATCCACCACCGCCACGTTACGAAACTCCTCGTTCTGAGTGCCGCCTTCGTTATTGGTCAATGTGTTGCGATGAAATGCCGTGGCGATCAGCTGACGTTCATCGGGTTTCGGGAGCAAATCGGCGGCCAGTTGTTCAATTGTGAATTGATCGAACGGTACGTTTTCATTTAGTGAGCGGATCACCCAGTCGCGATAGGCCCAAATTGTTCGAGGCGGATCATCGGCATACCCAGCGCTATCGGCATAGCGCGCCAAGTCGAGCCACTTGCGAGCCCAGTGTTCGCCAAAGCTGGGTTGGCGAAGTAACTTGTCTACCAATTGCTCATACGCTTTCGGATCCGGATCGTTCACGAACGCATCGACTTCTTCAATGGTCGGCGGCAATCCAATCAGGTCGAGGTAGAGGCGGCGGATGAGTGTGTAGCGGTTGGCGTTCGTCGACGGCTTCAGGCCGTTTTGAACCATGCGATGCAGGGTAAAATGGTCAATCGCGTTGATTGGCCAAGACTCGTGGGGCGCTGCAGCGGGAGGTGATTCCGGCCGAGTTGGCTTCACATATGACCAATGCCTGGCATACTTGCCGCCCTGCTCGACCCATTTACGGACGATGTCGATCTCCGCGGGGGAGAGCGTCTTGCCGAAGTCTTCGGGCGGCATACGCTCGTCGATGTCGTCGCTGGTGATCCTGGCGACTAGTTCGCTCTCGTCGGGTTGTCCCGGAACCAAGGCAACGTTTCCCGACTCTAGTTCCAGCGAGGCCGAAACGACGTTGTCCAGCCTCAAGCCGGCTTGCAGCGCGTTCTCGTCGGGCCCGTGACATGCAAAGCACTTGTTGGACAGAATCGGGCGGATGTCTCGGTTAAAGTCCACGTTGTTTTCAACCGCTTGAGTCGCGACGGACGCGAGCACGAGGGTAGAGACGAAATAGAGAAAAAATCGGGAGGTCAACGTCAGCATTGTGAGCCCAGTGAGGAAATGAGCTGAGGCGGGATTGGTATCAGTACATTCTACGCGATCTGTTATCCAATGGGACCCACGAATCGCAGCTTTCCCCAGCGGCCCTGTGCCGGTGGGTTGGGGTTTGGCAACAGCTGCCGATTGCTTCTCCGCCCGAATTGGACCGTGCTTCGTACGGGTTTTGGCTCAACTGCGGCCCAGCATTCGGGAAATCGATCGAGGTGTCTTGCAAGTAGATCGGTGGATTAACTGTATGAATCAACATAAAGCAACCCGAGGACGTAATAGAGGGTCGACTGAGCAGGAGCTGGAAGGGGAAGAACCTAGATCCACCGGCGCGGGGCCGGTGGGGTAGACTCCATCGGTCGGCAGATGCTATGTCACGGTCGGGTCGATGATCTCGATACCCGTGTCCGTCAGCAATGCGGTCACGGGCGTTCCGTTTCCTGCTTGAAACGACTGATAGTTTTTCTCAGCAACAAGTGACGCGGCCTCAATGACCTGCACGACATCCCATTGGCTGTGGGCATTGGGATAGGTCTGCTCGAGTTCTTCTGGGGACTCTCCCAGGAGCCGTCGACGAATGATCGCCAACAGGCCAGCCACGATCGACGCCTTTCCGTAGCCGAAGATCTCCAATTCGCCACCGCGATGCTGTATGCGACCACCGAATGAAGGATTCCGTGTCCGCGAGCCGTCGCCAATGATGGCCTCTCGGAATCCCCGGTCTTGTTGATCGACGATGCCTCTACCAAAGATGCCGTACAACTCGATCTCTTGGTTCACAGCTCCCTCAAACTCGGCCGGGTTGATCCAGTTGTTATTGTAATCGCCGCGCATTCCATCCTCGTACGTCACCGCGACATCCAAACTGTCCCAGGTTTGAATCGCATGCTGGCGTTTGAAGGATTCCGGTTCGATGTCTTGCCGCTTGGCGATTTCAAGATGGTGATGCTCCCAATTCAAGAGCAGATTCTTCTGGCCGGTGGCAAACACAGTTCGTGGCTTGACCTTCAAGTAATGGTGAACCACGTCCAGCCAGTGACATCCGACATAGGCAAACGGATTACTGTTCTCGACCCAGGCAAAGATCTCACTGCTGACCTCAAGGGGCTCTTCCAAGACCGCTCGTACTCGGTTGATCGCGCCATACTTCGCCTCGGCATTCAGCATCATGTCGCGGACAAACGGATCGTAACGTTTGTGCATATCGACGGCGACGATTCGACCATTGGCCTTCGTCGCAGCGAGAATTTGGTCTGCTTCCGCAATGGTCAGGCAGAGTGGCTTCTCGGTAATTACATCGCAACCGGCGTTTAACGCGTCTAGGATCGGTTGCGTGTGTACGTGATCCGGTGTCGCCACAAACAGAACATCGGGTTGATGGCGGTTGAGGATGTCCTGCCACACGAGTTCACCATAACAGGCTTCTATTTGACTATCAGGAAAGTCGCTTGCGAACCAATCGATGATTTTCCCAGCAGTTCCGCTCTTCTCACTCCGCGTCCCAACGGCACATACATCAATTTTGACGTCCGCCACGTCGGGGGCCAAATGACTCATTCCGATGCTGGTCAAAGCACCGGCGATCCCGCCCCGCATGAAGTCCTTAAAGCTCTGCCCAATGATGTCGTCAAAGAACATGCCGCCACCAATAATGGCAACTTTCAATGTTCGCTCTGTTTGGCTCATCTACTTTCGCCCAATCCTCTGGGTTCAACGAAATGGTCGACCGGAAAACAGCTCAGTATTGTGACGGAGAATTTGTCGAGTGTCCAATAGCCTGAAGCCGCAATCCGTCATTTGGCGTAGTCTGCCCCCGCATCACTCAGGCGACACGATTCCGACCAAACCGAAAATGCGGCGACCATTTGCTTGAGGCGAGCCGGTTGCTGTTCGGCCAGGTTGGTCGTTTCGTTTCGGTCGACTGAAATGTCGTACAGTTCCCACGTCACGCCCGCATCTTGGCTGATCACCTTGTGCTGGTGTCCAACGTACGAACACTGCTTGGCTGCTTGAAACCCGATCGGCTTATGGCGAAATCCGTCAATTTCCTTGAGCATCGGGAGCAACGAGACGCCGTCGAGGGGCCGCTTGCTGGGGAAGTTCAGGTCAAGCGCATCCAAGATCGTCGGCAGATAGTCACTTGTTACGGCCGGGAATTGTGTCGAGCGGCCAGCGGAGACTTTGGCGGGCCATTCCAGGATCCCAGGCACTCTCACTCCCCCCTCGTATAGCGATCGCTTGCGGCCCCGCAGACCGCCCGCCGATCCGGGGGCAGCACCGTCCTTCCCTTCCGGTCCGTTGTCCGAGCAAAACCAAAGCATGGTATTGTCCGTGATATTCAATTGACGAAGCGTGTCGCGTAGACGCCCAACCTGCTCATCCAACGCGGTGATGCAGCCGTAATAATTTCGATCATAGACGCTCTCGCTCTTGTACCGATTGACGTGCTTTGGGTCGGCAACGACAGGCAAGTGTGGCGCGTGAAACCAGACGACGACAAAGAATGGCTGTTTGTCATTGGCCGCTTCAACGATGAATGGGATCGCCCTGTCCATGATGATCCGGGAATCGTCACCGGACATGTTCTCCATCACGACTTGCCCGTTCTCGTTCCAATACCGCGTACCATACGAGACCGCCAACGAACGGTCCGTTAGTGCATCCCAAGCACGTCGATTTGCATCCACAGGTTTTAGGAGGGGATCATAGGTCGGCACCTTGGATTCGGTGACAAGGCAGACGTCGTAACCGTGTTGTCGTGGAGGAGAAAAATGTTGTTTGTTCCGCGGCCCACCACGATTGGCATCCTTGACCTCGGTGGTCAAGGTGCCCAGATGCCATTTGCCAAAATGGCCCGTGCGATAACCGTTCTGCTTGAGAATTTCTGGAAGGGTTATCTCTTTCGGCTTCAGGTGTCCTTTGTTGGCCGTGTAAACACCGTAACGATACGGATGCCGCCCGGTGAGACACGAGCCGCGAGTCGGACTACAAACGGGTGCAGCCGAATAGAAACGATCGAATCGTAGCCCGTTGTTTGCCATCGCCGTCAGGTTTGGCGCGTGGATCTTTGAGTCGCTGCGATAACATGGCAGGTCTCCCCATCCCATGTCGTCGGCCATGACCAAGACGATGTTGGGTCGTTCCGCAGCCGGAGAGAACCGGGAGGGCAGAAAACAAAGGACGAAAAAAAAGGTAGCGATCGTCACGCGTAGCTTAGTAGATGCCATACCGATGCTCTTCTAGATGTTCGCCGCTGTCACCTTCAGGGTAGCAAAACGAATGAGTTTATGCGGACTTTGAGAGGCTATGTCGCTTCAAATCGACTCTCGCGAGGGTTTTTTGCACTTTGTCGGGATCGAAGACTCGGCCATTCATGGCAAGGTAGACGCCAGTGGGGAGTCGTTGGGCTGCGGCGATGGCATAGCCGATGTTGAAGGCGGCGTCGCTTGCGCGAAAACGGGCCGGCGTGATCGATCCCGTTAAGACAATCGTTTTGTCAGGGATGCCATCCAAGCTTGCGGCCGTTGTTGTCATCGTGTCGGTACCGTGAGTGATTAGCACCTGAC
>LWDU01041214.1_pt1 | contig 11574 bp, 11 predicted proteins | sample 727161 | NCBI WGS metagenome assembly LWDU01 (sample SAMN04566230, study PRJNA314399) | hydrothermal vent metagenome | isolation source: deep sea hydrothermal plume seawater | place: Mexico: Gulf of California, Guaymas Basin | collected 2004-07-11 | reverse complement strand
TAATTTCTAAAACGAAAACGAAAGCCAGCATGCAAATAATTAGCTCCGACAATGTTAAATTCCATCCTTTGAAATTCTTGAGTAGTTTGTCCGGGAATACTCCAAATATGTTTCCAAACAGGAAGGCCAGCCGTATCTACTCCTGTCAAAAATTCCAACACCAAAGAGTCCTCTGTTTGCGGATTATCTCCCAAACCTTCTGCTTGATAATAAAATAGCAAATAAGCAGAATCCACTACCGATAAATCAATGGCTCTGGAAGTGAGGGAATCTGCTCTTTGTGCTTGAGTAGAAGCCGAAATATCATAAGCCATTCCATTGGCATCTAATCCATCAAAAGTAGCCACTCCAATTGTAACAGGATTTATAGGATAAGATCGATTGATAAAAACCCCACTATCTTCCCAAAGCAAATTATCAGGAAAATAAGAGTTGTAAGAAAAATCATCTAAAAAAGGCAAAGCGACAGCAGAAGCCATTCGCATTTTTAGCATTTGTTTTTGCTTTGTTTGCAGTAAAGGATTGCTCTCCAAAACCGAAATATGTTCTTGAGCTTGCAAAGCAAAAACACCCATCATCAAAATAACAATCCAAACTTTTCTCATTGCAGATATATATCTATTGAAGTTCCTAATTTTACTTTTCTTTTTTCATTTACTTTCGGATTTTGCCTGTAAACCATAGCAGCAGAGGAATCACTAATGCCCTCATCAAAAATTACTGCACCTAAATTTAAGGAAGCAACCTTAATTTCTGTTTGTGCTTTTTGCATTGTAAGCCCCATCAAATTAGGAATAGTTGTTGTTTTATCACTTAGTCCGCTTCCAATTACTAAATCCACAGCAGTACCAACAAAAAGCTCTTGCCCTGCTTTTATTTTAATCCCATTTACTTTCTGACTTAATACCACATTACGTGCCAAATCAGGTTTGTATTCCAAATTTCCCACCACCAAACCCAAGTTTTCTAACTTCCTTACTGCTTGCCTTAATGACAAATCAGTAATATAAGGAAAAGTTACAATCTTGTTTTGCAGAGCATTAATGGTAAAATAAACTCTTCTGTTTTCTTTCACTTTTGTACCCACTATTGGGTCTTGCTCTAAAATAGTTCCTTTCTCTACTTTTTTATTAAATACCGAATCAATAATAACATATCGTAAATCAAGCTCTTGACAAACAGAATCTAAATCATTGATATGTACACCATAAAAATCAGGCAAAACAATATATTCATCATGCAAAGTGTAGAAATCAATATATTTTAACCAAAGGAAAAAACAAAGCAGCATAGCAAATACGGCATAAGCTAATTGCTTGTAGAAAACCTTATTTTTAAATAGGGTGAAAAATCCGTTTTTACCTTGTTTATCTTGTTCCAATATGGTTTAATTTTATTAACTAAACGAATTACAAATATAAAAATTATGATGCCTTAGAGAGATAATATTTAATACAATAAATATTTTACTTTTGCTGTTAGTAAATAAAGATGAAAACAGTCGCCATAATAACAGGAGGAAACTCTGCTGAACATGAAATATCTCTGCAATCAGCTAAGGTAGTGGAAGCTAATCTTAATAAAGAGAAATTTAATCCAATAATCGTTCATATAAAAGAAGATAAATGGGAGGCAATAATAGATGATACACGATTGAAAATGGATAAAAAAGATTTTTCTTTTATTGTGGGAAACAAGAAAATTTCTTTTGATTTGGCTTTTATGGCTTTGCACGGTCCTCCTGCCGAAAATGGAGAATTACAAACTTATTTTGATGAAATTGGATTAGCTTACACTTCTTGTGGGGCGGCACAATCTGCCCTTACTTTTGATAAAAATCAGTGTAACCAAGAGCTTTCTAAAATGGGCTTTCTATGTGCAAAATCTACATTTTACCAAAAAGGAGAAAACATTAATACTAAATTAATTATCGAGAAAGTGGGGCTACCCTGCTTTGTGAAACCAAATCGTGCAGGATCTAGTTTTGGTGTTAGTAAAGTATTTGAAATTGCAGATTTAGAAAAGGCAATTCATTTTGCATTAAAGTATGACAATCAGGTTCTGATTGAACAATTTATTGATGGAACGGAAGTTAGTTGTGGGATTTTTGCCCATGAAAAGATAGAAGTTTTGCCTGTTACTGAAATTGTAAGTCATAACGATTTTTTTGACTATGAGGCAAAATATCAGGGTCTTTCAGATGAAATTACTCCCGCCAGAATTAGTGAAGAAGAAACCAAAAAAGTGCAGAGAATAACCAAAGAAGTTTACCAAAAATTAGGCCTAAAAGGAATTGTGAGAATAGACTATATTATTATGAAAGCAAAGCCATATCTTATAGAGATAAATACTATTCCAGGACTATCAACAGAAAGTATCATTCCTAAACAAGCAAAGCAGGCCGGATATAAACTTTCAGAACTTTTTGAGATTACTATTGAAAACACGATTAATAAATAATATATTTACAAACTCAAATAAAAATACATTATGGAACACTATGACAATGAACAAAGGTTAAGAATTCTTCAAGAGCGACTCGGGCAGATAAAAAACAAACAAGAAGTAAGACAAGAGCAACCACCAAGAGTTGAAAACACCCCTACTTATCCTACTTACAATCCTAAAGCTACACAAAGTTCAGATGAGGATGTTATCCCTGCAGAAGAAGAGAAAGAGAAAAAATCATCTGGCTTTCCATCCAAAACTTTTATAAGACTTTTAATTTTTGGATTTTTAGTGGGTGGTGGATATTATCTTTACACAAACTTTGACTTTAATTCACTTCTTCCAGAGAAAAGTAAAATTTCTGAGCAAATACTGCCAGAAGATGTTGTAGTGCCATTACAATATTCCCTTGATTTTGGAGCGGCAAAATACATTGTTATATTGTCCTCATTTGAAGAGGAAAGTTTAGCAAAAACCTTAGTGGAGGAAAAAATTACGGAGGGCTATACCGCTAATTATTTCTTTCTGCCTTCTGTCTCTAATTCGAATGAGCAAGTTTACAGGGTATATCTAGGACCATACTTCTCAGAATCACAAGCAAAACAATGGGCAAGTAGGTTGGAAGATGAGTCTGAAGTATTGAATTTGTAAACAACAAGAAATTCATTTGACTTCCCTTGCTTTTAAAAGATGATATTTAGTAGTAGTTTATTTCTTTTATACTTTCTGCCAATATTCCTGCTTGTTTATCATCTTGTTTCCATAAAATTTAAAAATTGGGTTCTCTTACTTGCTAGTTTGTTTTTTTATTCTTGGGGTGCCCCAAAATTTGTTTTTGTAGTTGTTAGTTCAGTAATTATAGACTTTTACATCATTAATGCTATGCATAAGTCTCAGATTAAGAAAAGTAAACTTCTTCTACTAACTTTATCTATATCTATTAATTTGGGATTGCTTATTTATTTCAAATACGCCAATTTCTTTGTTGAAAATCTAAATGGCTTATTGAGTTCATTTGGTGCGAATAATATGAAGTGGACTTCTGTTGCGCTCCCAATAGGCATATCGTTTTATACTTTTCAAACACTAACTTATTCAATAGATGTATTCAGAAAAGTGCATAAGCCATTAAAGAATCCTCAGCAATATTTAGTGTATATCATGATGTTTCCACAAATGATTGCGGGGCCAATTGTTCGTTTTAATCAAATTGCCGACCAAATTGAAAACAGAGAAGCCCTAGAAAGTATTGACAATAAGTTATTAGGTCTTTTCCGTTTTGGGATAGGATTAGCAAAAAAAGTGCTGATAGCCAATGTTTTGGGAGTAGAAGCGGATAGGGTTTTTGCTATGGGAGAAGGTGACCTTACTACCTCTATTGCTTGGTTGGGCATCTTGGCATATACATTCCAGATTTATTATGATTTTTCTGGTTATTCTGATATGGCAATAGGATTAGGTAGAGTACTTGGCTTTAAGTTTCCTGAAAATTTTAATAATCCTTATGTATCCCAAAGTATTACAGAATTTTGGAGAAGATGGCACATGACACTTGGTAGCTGGATGAAAGACTATCTCTACATTCCTTTGGGTGGGAATAGAGTGAATTCAAAAAATAAATTGTATTTCAATCTATGGTTTGTTTTCTTAATTTCTGGTCTTTGGCATGGTGCAGCTTGGTGTTTTGTTTTCTGGGGTGCATATCATGGGATATTTTTGATTTTGGAAAAACTTTTTTTATTAAACTTCTACAAGAAAATAGGGAAATACCCTAGCATCTTTATCACATTTTTTATCACCATATTAGGATGGGTATTGTTCAGAGCAGATTCATTACATCAAGTAAAATACTTTGTGAAAAAAATGTTTGTTTTCACGCCAAATGAAATAGCATCTTATATTGATAGAGAATTTATAGTAATATTAATTATAGCTATTGCTTTTGCATTTATTACCCTATTTAAGTTTGGGAAACAATGGCAAGACACTTTGTTTTTTAATGATAAGTATTCAATTAAAGGATATGTTCTAATGACAATTATTTCTTTGTCACTTCTGTTATTATGCATAAGTTCAATTACTTCTTCTGGATTTAATCCTTTTATATATTTTAGGTTTTAATGAAAAAACAAATTAAAATAGGGCTATTATTATTGATATTAGGGATGTTATTTATTCCGATATTACAAATTTGCTTTTCATTTTCAAACGAAAAACCGCTACAAGGAAGTTTTGAGCTATCTCCAAAACCTAATACCATAACCATTTCAGACTGGTTAAATGGAAAATACCAAGAAGAGTATACCAATTATTTTGACGCATACATTGGATTTAGGCCTACATTAGTGAGAATTTTTAATCAAATTCAATACAGTTTTTTCAAAAAAACAAATGCAAAAGACGTGCAAATTGGTAAAGATAATTATCTGTTTGAAGGAGGGTACATAAGAGATTATATGGGTTATAGTTTTATTGGAGAAAATAAAATTACAGAAAAAGTTAAAAGAATACAGAATATACAGAATGAACTAAAAAAAGATAGCATTAATTTGATAATCGTTTTTGCGCCAGGAAAAGCATCTTATTTTCCTGAATTTTTCCCATCTCAATATGATACTACTACAAAAACTTTATCTAACTACTTATGTTATGTAAAAAAGTGTGAAGAATTAGATGTAGATTTTATTGACATCAACTCCTCTTTCATTCAATACAAGAAAAAAAGTAAACATCCTTTGTTCCCAAAAGGGGGAATTCATTGGGGAGAACTCGGTGTTGCCCTAGCGTTTGATTCCATCACAAAATATATTGAGCAAAAAAGAAGTATTAACATTCCAGATTTTGATTTTAGTACAATAGAATATCCTGATAATTTATTAAAATCAGACAGAGATATTAGTGATGCTATGAATCTCTTTTTTGAGTATAAATATTATAAAATGCCAAAACCATATTATATTTTTAAAGATACAATAGATACAGAAAAACCAAAACTCTTAATCATTGGAGATAGTTATGGCTATGGCTTAACTAATTCTGTTTTGATGAATAAATTGTTTAGTAATACAGAATTTTGGTACTATAATAGGGAGATAAAACCCAACAGAAAAAATCATAGCAGTAAAGTTGAGGATATAAATGTAAAAAAAGAATTAAAAAAGTTTGATGTAGTGCTACTTTTATCCACAGAAACCAATCTCTTTAAATTTGATTTTGAATTCACAGATTCTTACAATAATATTATTAAAAAATAAATTTAATTCTTATTCCATCTTTCCAACCTTGGAATTCCAATAGTGTAAAACCATCTTTTGACTTTTCCTACACCTTGTTTTTTCAACACGCCTTTCACAAAGCTTTGCATATCTTTTGCTGATTTAATAGTCTCTTGCTGAGTAAACTCACCTTCTACATAACAAAGTTTACAATAGCTTCCATTTTCAGTCCCATCTTGTTCTGTTCCTTTTTCAAACATTTCATGATCCTTAGGAAGCATACAACTTTGACAAAATTTTTCTAAGCCCATAATTTCTTGTTTTGCCAAATTTAGTAAAAAAATAATAAACAAAAAAAAGCCCACCAAATTGGTGGACTTTCATCTAATAACTAGCAACTTATATGTGTATCACCTCATCATAAGCATCAGCGACTGCTTCCATCACAGCTTCACTCATTGTTGGGTGAGGATGAATTGCCTTCAATACTTCATGTCCTGTAGTTTCTAATTTACGCGCAACCACTGCCTCAGCAATCAATTCCGTAACATTGTATCCTATCATATGACAACCTAACCATTCGCCATATTTAGCATCAAAAATAACTTTTACAAAACCATCCTTATGTCCTGCTGCAGATGCTTTTCCTGATGCTGAAAAAAGGAACTTCCCTACTTTAATTTCATATCCTGCCTGTTTTGCAGCAGCCTCTGTCATTCCTACTGATGCAATCTCTGGGCTAGCATAAGTACATCCAGGAATATTACCATAATCAATTGGCTCAGGGTTCTGACCTGCAATTTTCTCTACACAAGTAATTCCTTCAGCAGAAGCAACATGAGCTAATGCTTGAGTTGGTAATACATCCCCAATTGCATAGTATCCGTTTACATTAGTGTTGTAGTAATCATCCACTAAAATTCTACCTTTATCTGTTTTAATTCCTACTTCTTCCAATCCGATATTCTCGATATTAGCAGCAATCCCCACAGCAGAAAGCACTACATCACACTCAATAGTTTCTTCTCCTTTTTTAGTTTTTATACGTACTTTACAACCCGTTCCTGAAGTATCCACTTTCTCAACTGATGAGTTCGTTATTACTTTAATTCCTGATTTTTTGAAGGACCTTTGTAATTGCTTAGAAACATCAATATCCTCAACAGGTACAATGTTTGGTAAAAACTCAACCACAGTAACCTCAACACCCATTGCATTGTAGAAATAAGCAAACTCCACTCCTATCGCTCCTGAACCAACAATCACCATTTTTTTAGGTGCAGTTGGCAAAGAAAGTGCTTCACGGTAACCAATTACTTTTTTACCATCTTGTGGTAAATTAGGCAATTCTCTACTTCTAGCGCCTGTTGCTATAATAATATGTTTTGCAGTATAGTCAGTCGATTTTCCATCAGCAGTAACTGAAACTTTATTTCCTGGCTTAACTTTTCCAAAACCATTAATCACTTCTACTTTATTCTTCTTCAAAAGGTAAGCAATTCCACTACTCATTCCATCAGCAACATCTCTACTTCTTTTAATGATAGAAGGGAAATCAGCATTTACATCTTTTACCGATATTCCGTAATCTTCAGCATGGTTAATGTATTCAAAAACCTGTGCCGATTTTAAAAGCGCTTTAGTTGGAATACATCCCCAGTTTAAGCAAATCCCACCTAAGTGTTCTTTTTCAATAACTGCTACTTTCAATCCTAATTGTGACGCACGGATAGCCGTTACATAACCTCCAGGACCACTTCCTAATACAATAACATCATAGTTCATTTTACTATTTTTTTAAGTTCTTATTTAAGGCTGCAATATTAGATAAAACATCTTGCACTGAGATATCGTTCATACATCTTTTTTCACGGCTACAAGAGTTCCCAAAATAGCAGTCGCAACCACTAGTAGGTTCAATAATCACTGCTCTTCCGTATAGTTCAAATTCATGCACATTAAAGATGTTATGAAACAGCATCAATTGCTTTTTGAGTGCCAAGGCAATGTGCATCATCATGCTCACAGGGGTTACAATAATATCCGTATTATTCGTAATGGAAATAAACTCTTCTAGGCTAAAAGTTCCTAAATAAGTTGCACCTGTTTCCGATTGATAATAGCGATTCATTTCATCTTCATCCGACCCTCCCATTAGCAAACAGAAATACCCTTGCTTTTCCAAATCCTTAATCAGTTCCACCCAATACTCCTTTGGCCAAAGGCGTGTTTTCCACCTAAGCCCACAACCGGTATTTAGCCCAATAATGGTTTTACTATTAGCCAAGGTTTTGAATTTTTCTTTCCACTGATTACTTAACTCTTCATTTAAGTTAATCATGTACTCTTCCTTATTGAACTCAAAATGGCAGATTTCAAAAATCTCTTCCAAATAATTAAGCGTATTCTTTTTTGAAATATGATCAAAAAGCCCAGTAATGAGTTTGTGTTCTGCTTTATCAGTTGCAGTATTAACATGACCATCTTTCCATAGAAACCCAAATTTTTCCCTAGCATTTATAAGGGAGAGTAGCATACATGCTTCTTTGTCTTTATCCAAATTTATAGCAATATCAAATTCTTGATTTGCTAAAACAGAAACAGAAGATGCATCCCATTTATAAATTACATCTACCTCATCTTTTGGAACTACTTGAGGACTATGTGTAATCCAACTAAAATGACAATTACCATATTCTTTTTTATATTTTGTAAGTAGTGGAGTTGTCCTTATAACATCACCAATGGCTCCTAATTTTATAAATAATATTCTGGTTACTTCTGTTTGTATTTTTGGTATCTCTTCTACTAATTCCTGTTTAGTAAAATCACAAATCTTAAAAATCTCTTGCAATAATGATTCCTTATTATCTAAAACGATAATAGAAGATGTATTCTTATCATAATGAGAGCAATCATCACATTGCACATCATGCAATTTATTGGGCTTACACGGAATATGCCCCTCAAAATGCCTGCAATCAAATTTTAAATCTTTTATCTTCATTCTTTTTTCTTTTCGCTTTCGGCAAATATAGTTTTTTGTTTTTAGATATTTGTTTGTAGTTTTTTCGATTTTCAACTCATTAATTCTCACATTATCAAATCATCAAATTTCTGTATTAATCTTCTATCTTTGCACCTTTATAAAAAAAATGATAAACTATACTATTTCATATAATAATCCGCACAGGCATTATGTTGATTTTGAACTTACTGCCTCTACTAATGGAAAAGAAAGCGTGCAATTTCAATTGGCCGCTTGGCGTCCAGGCCGATACGAATTAGCTGATTTTGCACAAAACATACAAAAATGGTCTGCTTTTGATGAGAACAACAACCCTATTCCTTTCACGAAAATAACCAAAGATCTTTGGGAAGTTACTACTGAAGGGGTTAGAGAAGTTACCATTACCTACAACTTTTACGCAAACCAATTAGATGCTGGGGCTTGTTATTTGGACGAGCACCAACTCTACCTTAACCCTGTACATTGCATGTTCTATATTGCAGGAAAAAAGGAAGAGGAATATACGCTAAATTTAGAAATTCCTACAACTTACAAAATTGCCTCCTCAATGGAGCAAAAAGAAAATACACTAAGCATAAAAGGATATGATGCCTTGGCAGAATCGCCAATCATTTGTTCTGATTCTCTGCAACATGGAACTTATGATGTTGATGGAATTACATTTCATTTATGGTTTCAAGGAGAATGCAAACCAGATTGGAAAAAACTAAAAAAGGATTTTTCTGCTTTTAGCAAAAGTCAAATCAACCATTTTGGAGGTTGCCCTACTAATGAATATCATTTCTTTTTCCAGATTACTCCTTACAGAAGTTATCATGGAGTAGAGCATACTAATAATACAGTTGTGTTATTAGGTCCTGGCAATGAGATAATGTATAAACGATATGAAGATTTATTAGGAGTAAGTTCTCATGAATTGTATCATACTTGGAATATAAAAGCCATCCGCCCAGTAGAAATGTATCCTTACGATTATACCAAAGAAAATTACTTTAGGACAGGATTTGTTGCGGAGGGAGTTACTACTTACATGGGAGATATGATGCTCTATAACTCAGGGGTATTTAACTGGAATGAGTTTATAAAAACCCAAAATCAGAACTTGGAAAGACACTTAACAAACTATGGAAGATTTAATCTTTCAGTGGCAGATAGTGGTTTTGACAATTGGTTGGATGGTTATAAATTAGGCGCTCCTGACCGTAAAACTTCCATCTACCCTGATGCTGCATTGTGTATGCTTATGATTGATTTGGAAATCATACGAAATACAGGAGGAAAAGAAAGTTTACATTCTGTTATGAAAGAGTTATATGAAGAGTTTGCACTTAAAGGAAAAGGCTATTCTGAAGATGATTTCCGTAACATCTGTGTAAAATTTGGAGGATTGAAAGTGGCTAAAATTTTTGAAGACCATATTTATGGAACTGAGAATTACATTCCAACTTTGAAGACTGCCTTGGAGGTTGTCAGTATTGAATTACATGAAAAGAAGAATCCTAATCTATCTGCTCAGTATTTTGGTTTTGTTGCTGTAAAAGAAAATGGGAAAATAATTATTAAGAAAGTTGAACCTAACTCTGTAACAGATAAAAATGGAATAGCGCCTGAGGATGAAATTACAAAAGTAAATGGCAAAAAAGTAGAAGGAAAATTGGCCGATATTTTAAAGGATTTCAAAAAGGAAGTTACTTTTACAATTAAGAAAAAGTTTTCAAAAACGGACATTAATTTAACAGCAGGAAATTATTACCCATTATTAGAGTTTATAAAATCAGAAAACGCAACTAATGAGCAGTTAACGCTAAGAAAAGTTTGGTCTAATAATTAAATGAAAACCATACAACTACATAAAGGAAAAAAATACAGCATTTGCTCTTGCGGATTGAGCAGAGCATTGCCTTTTTGTGATAATGCACACCGAGAATTCAATGCAAAAAATGGTACGGATTACAAATCGGTAAAAATAAGGCCTAATGAAACAGTAGAAGTAGAACTTAATTCAGTAAATTGGAAATGCTAATGCAACAGGTAAAACTACACGATAAAACCTTTGAAATTTACATTCCTGAAACGGAAATTTCTGCAATTGTACATTCGCTTGCTACTGCCATAAATAACAGTGGCGTTCAAAAACCGCTTTTTATTGCGGTAATGAATGGGGCTTTTTTGTTTGCAGCAGATATTATGCGGCAAATCACAGTTGCAAATGCGGAAATTTCTTTCATTAAATTATCCTCCTATCAAGGATTAGAAAGTAGTGGTGAAGTAAACGAACTCATTGGTATTAGTGAGGATATAAGTGGGAGAAATATTATTGTATTGGAAGATATTATTGATACCGGAAATACATTGGTAAAAATTACTGATTTGCTAAAAAACAAAAATATACAATCCTTGAAAATTGTAACATTACTCTGTAAAAATGAAGCTTACGATAAAGACATTCCTATTGATTTGATTGGGAAAAATATTCCTAACGATTTTGTGGTAGGATATGGATTGGATTATGACGAAATTGGTCGTAATTTGCCACACATTTATAAACTCAAAAAAGAAGAAAAACAATGTTAAACTTAGTATTATTTGGCCCTCCTGGTGCCGGAAAAGGAACGCAATCTAATTTATTAATTGACAAATATAATTTGGTGCACTTATCTACAGGCGATATTTTAAGAGGAGAAATTACAGCAGGAACTGCCTTAGGGTTGGAAGCGAAAGCACTGATGGACAGAGGGGATTTGGTTCCTGATGAAGTGGTAATTGGTATGATTTCTTCCAAATTGGACAATAACCCAAATGCAAACGGATTTATTTTTGATGGCTTCCCAAGAACAGCCGCACAAGCCACTGCTTTGGACAATCTATTAGCAGAAAAAG
>LWDU01044704.1_pt1 | contig 11575 bp, 11 predicted proteins | sample 727161 | NCBI WGS metagenome assembly LWDU01 (sample SAMN04566230, study PRJNA314399) | hydrothermal vent metagenome | isolation source: deep sea hydrothermal plume seawater | place: Mexico: Gulf of California, Guaymas Basin | collected 2004-07-11 | reverse complement strand
GCTTGAATGATTATTGGCTATATCATGTAAAATATGATGAATCGATTAAAGATTCAATTGATGAGGCACTACGTTCAGCCATTCTTAATTCCGGTAATGGAAAACAGCGGGTCTCCCATGACTGGTTGCTGGCTTGTATTAAAGAAAGTAAAATTCAAAACTTGGATAAAATATTAAAATCCACATTAACAAGTGATGGCTGGGTAGAATATGGTGTTATTGATAGTAATTTAAAAATGACAGGTTTAACCACTGTTTGGAATAAACGTAACCTGAAACATTTTCTTGAATATGATAATAATTACTTGAATGAAGACGGTACTAAAGGTCGGGTACAATTATCTTCTCGTAGCGACTTAGTGAAACCAGTTTTAGACGATTTGGGTAGTTGAAAATAAAAGCAGAATGCTTATTAGATCATTGGTATAATAAAAACTAAATAATAAATCATGTGGTGTATTAATGCTGACAACTGATGTTAAAAGAAACTTGTTTTTAGCAAGTTTTCTTATCATTACTATTTATGTTCTATGTTTTGGTTTTCTTTCATATCATGAATTCAAAGAATGGGAATTTTACCCGTTCTTTGAAAGTATGATAGGTGTTTTTATGAGTGCAGGTGCGATTGCAATTATCACGGGTATTATCCTTGTGTTTCAAGCTGCAATTCAATCCACACAAGAAAAAAACAAGGAAGTTTTTGACCATAAATTAAAACTATATGGCTACATCATAGATGAGATTCATAATATATTTCTTGTAAATGAGAATGAAGACTCCCCTCGTATTACTCCGGCGGAACGGGAAAAATTATTCTTTATGTTGTTAAAAGTCGAATTGTTATCTAAACCTGGCACTTTTATGAAATTTTCAGAATTAATACGGAATATAGCAGATGATCTTGGTAGAATCAATGTCAATTCATATAAAGCGCTAACTGATTTTATTCAACAAGCCCGTGAAGATTTAGATGTGCAGGATCAAATGACTGAAGATGAATTATTTGCATTTAATACTGCTATACAAATCACACAAGCAGAAGCTGGTAGAGCATCTAGAGGGTTTGGCAGTAGATATTCCATTGCACGCGGTAATCACGAAGAGAAGGAATTAGAAACACGATTGATTGATTATTTTTCTGATAAAGATTGTAAAACAAAAAAACAGAAGCGAAAAAAACAAAAATTGAGAACAATATTTAATTTAATTCTAAAAAAAGATAAAGTATACTCTCGCAAGGAGATAATAGAAACAATAATTACTGATGGCAGTTGGAAAAGGCATTATAAACTTGACTGGGGTCCTAAAATGTATAAGAGTGCAGTCACTGGGAAAGAAAAAACTTATGATTGGTATGTGGGGAGCAGCATACCCAGTATTTCAAGGGATTTTACATTCCCGAAAAATGATTTTGTCAGGCAGGTATTAACTTTTGAGATACGTGAAAGAAAGGAAGGGGAAGTCAAGAATGTAAATTCAATTAAAGATAATTTTTACGTCGAAAAAGACTACAGATCATTGGTAAAAGGTGTTTTGAAAAAATATAAGTAACCTAAGTACTTAGGAAAAAATTATCCAACAGAGTTATAAATGAACTCCCAAAAAAATATTTATAAAACGATTTGCGGGGGTAACATTATAATAACTGTAAAAGTTAAGTCTCATTTAGAAGTACACCCTGGAATCCTTGATCTGATCTCCGAAATTGCGTCAAAGGTTATCTTACCCACGGATGGCAGCAAGTTAGCTAGGCAGATAAGTCTTGGAAGGGTTATAGGTCAATCCAGTTTAATAAATACAAAGAAAATAGGATTATCTGAGACAGCATGGTTTGCCATCAGGAAAAACCGAATGAAGGCCAGCCGGGTCGTTCCGGATGCTGGTCCGGTGGATACAGACCTGGTATCCATTGTTGCGAACCCAATTGAAAAAAAATCTTATGAACTAGTAACAGCCTGGTTTGGTGCTATGGCACCAAAAGAGCCCTGGAATCCTAATCTTGCCGATGACCCGGCTGCTTATAAGGAATCAATCAATTTCTGGTGCAGGCATGCTTTGGTTCATGATTCTGCAGTAATGGATGAGCCATTTGAATCCGCGTGGCACACCATATTAATCTAGAGTAAAGATCTTCGGCACTTACCGACTACTATCAATGGGGCTATAAGATATAGCCCACAGGAGAGGGTAAGTGATGTTTGATTTTATAAATAAAGAAAGGAAGAAGACTTTATTATTGGTTACCCGGTTTTTATTCTGCTGCTTTGCCTAAAGTGAGCTTATTATCAATCGTGCCACCACGTGCCTTTTTGATATTTACCTTCACACCCATTTCCTTAAACTTTTTTTCTACGGTTCCAACTAGCATTCTTCTTGAGATCTTAAAAGATTTTCCTCTAGGTGCATCTTCATCTCTAATTTCAGCAAGAGTGTCATTAGGGTTTTTGACACTAATATTACCTCTACCTTTTTTGACATCAAGCGTTAATTTGTATTCTTTTTTAAACGCTCGTTTTAAGGTAGACACTTTTGTATTTCCTCTTATACTTATTTCAGCCATAATTATATTCCTTTATTGTTATGTTATTGAGATCTGCTGACTTCTCCAAGTGTGAGATTATCATCTGCCAGTTCCGTATTTCCCGGTAAAGCAACTTGGACTTTAATTCCAAAGCTATCAATAAATTCTTTCTCTAGCCTTTTCACTTTCCAAGTAGCACGTATTTTAAATTCTTCGCCTGTACCAGGTGAATTTTTATCCCTTACTTTTGCTATGGTATGATCCTTGTTTGCAAATCTTTTGCCATAATAAACTCTAAGATCAGCACCAAAACTTTCCTTAAAATATTTCTGCAAAGTTTTTACTTTCATGTTTCCTTTAACATCAAAATCAGCAGATGTAAAGGTGTCTTTTATTTTATTAAATATTCCCATATTATATGTTTGTTTCTTAAAATGATTAGACTGTTTAAATAATTACAGCACATTATAACAATCTTTTGATTACAAATGCAAATAATTAGTAAACTTTATTTTTGGAGAAATAAAAAATAAATTCTTGACATTTTTGTAAATGTATGCGTAAGTATATTACCTGTTTAGTAGTATTTATATTAATTAATATGCCACTATTTAAAACTAGATAATTAAATAGTGCGAAATTGTGATTTCATTTATTTTTTTTAACAAAATGAAAAGGAGTCAATTATGGCTGATAGACAATGGACATTTGGTAATGTGCTTGGGTATCTATATGTTGCATTTGCAGTTTATACGGATGCAGATCTGGATGAAGCAGAAAAAAAGGAAATATTCGTCGCCCTTAGCGAATGGTTACCGGATGAATCAAGAAGTAATATCTACGCTGACGGTTGTCAAGCTGTTGTGAATGATTTAGCAAGAATTGGTCAAGCTGATGGTCATTATGATGAAACTGAAAAGAAATGGGCTTCTGCTCTTGCCGAACAGCTTGGTGTAAATGCAGTTTAATTAATGGTATAGTGTATTGTTAATAGAAAAAGGCGGATTAATTCGCCTTTTTCTATTTTCAGATGTATATGTTATTTTTTTAGATAGGAGTCTTTCGTATGGATCTACAACAGGCAAAGGACCAGTTTAATAATATCGCAGAAAAAACCGGTATCCTATCCAGAACAAAACAAAAAGTAGAACCTAGTCACAAAGAGCGGGACGAACTCTGGGATCTTATCCGTGTCTTTGTAGAGCGGATTTATGCGTTGGACATTGACAAAAATGCCAGCCAGGACGAAGTGAATGAATTATGCCATTTTGCGATCGTAGCTCTGCACTGGAATGATCTGTATCTCTCGGATGATCATTTTTCCTATGAAAACGGCCGGTTCCGCAGGGACACTGTTGCATTGGCATTATGCCTTTTTACCAGAATTTCAAGAGACTATAATCAGTATGATTTCTTAAAAGATGGATGGATTAAACCGCATACTAACTTTTCTATTTTGATCTGGGTGACTAGATCTATTATTGACTGCAACATAGATAACATATTTCATATTTTTTCTAGTGAGCAGGCGCAGCAGGCTAGTAGACTATTTAGTGAACTTTCTAAAAAACATAATTTAGCCTGGGTAGATTTAAAAGAAGCTCCTGATGATCATCCGCTAATTGATATTTGGTGGGAAATTCGAAAACAATTCATCTCATCGCGAATTCCCTATCAATTTGTTCTGAATTATATTTGGAACGGTCCCGCTCTTCCCGGGGGAATGGGGTTGCTCCCGATGGACAGGGAAATGAACAAGACGTACCTGAAGCAGCAGGTTGAGCATAAACAATTTCCACCGGACTGGTCATTTCGCAATGACCTGGCCTATGTTTATTTGTTTTTCGCTACTGAGACAGATGGCACTCTTGCTGAATCAGAGAGTAGCCAGATAAAGATTAAGATCGGAGAATGGATTAGTGGTGATGATGAAGATGAAAAAAAGGCAAAGACTGAACAGGTTTATGACTCCGCAAAATCACAGTTTGACGCGGATGCATCGAAAGAGAGGTTCTCTTTCGCGCTTGAAAATATCAGAAGATATTTTTTCAAAATAAAAGAAGGTGACCGGGATAAAATAAGTGCCCAATTAAGCTTTGTACTGGAAGACTTGGTGGCAATTGCCAAAGCGGATGAAGTAATCATTAAGGAAGAATATGATCTGGTTGAGGAAATTCGTTTAATGTGGGGTATAGATATAAAACTCTTCGATGAAAATATTGTGGCTAAATTTAATTCAGGGCCCTCTGATCCTGGAGAAAAGCCCCAGGAAGAAGAGGCCCGGCCTCCAGCAGAATATTTAGAGAATTATCCTGGAGAACTATATTGTAATAATCAACGATGGGATAGCTCAGATTGGAGCGATTACCCAATGAGTATCCAACCATTCGCGAATGTTTTTGAGGATGGAGAGTATAAATATGACGATTTATTCCGCCGCTTTACTCAGAATGAAGTGGACATGATTGTGAATAAGATAAAATCCACAGGAAAATTGATCTATTTACCATTTGTCCGAGATGTATTAAACAAAAAGTTCGATATGAGAGGATTAAAGAACCCATTCTGGTTTGATCCATTTATTATTTCTGGTGCTTTTAATGGATCTGGAGGATTGTTTTATTTTGAACAAAATGGATTTTATCAAAATACTTATAACAATGCAGGAGAATGGACCGATCCAATTGATATGAATTTAGTAACTCATGTTGACTTGATCGCTGATATGACTGTTGAAAAAGGATATAATAATTATTGGGATAATTTACTTGATGGTGAAGATGATGAAAAAGTTACTACATTAGATATTGAATGGTATAACTCAAGTTCAGGTAATAGTGGCTTTTTAAGTTTTATACAAACAAATGGTCCAGAATATTCATCAACTTTACCCATTGTGAAAGCCATTTGGGATAATGCTTGGAAAGGTATTGTTGATAGATCAAAAAACGGTGGTTGTTTTTTCTTGGGCCCCCCGCCATTTACTGAATATTTTAATAGTTGGGATGAACTACTTGAGTGGGCTGAATCGGATGATGATGACCGCTCTGCAGGAGACTTGGGTAGCCAAAACGAAACTGACAGTAAGGAGTAAGTAATAATGCTAGGTTTAGAAAAAAAATACCCAATGTTGTTTGAAAAAGACATAATGGGTGCTGCAAATATGGGTGTTTTTGCACCAATCGTTGTTTTTCTTATGGATCGGATAATGATTACCGATAATGAAGTTACCTCGGAAGAATCGGATACGTTTGATCAGCTCTCCAATGAATACGGAGACTTGTTTGGGTTTGGCTCAGGTAACTTTATGATGGAGCTCATGCGTATAGGAAATATTTATGGAAATTATATTTCTATTTCAGAAGATGCCCGCATGACCTGGGAAGCGGTTGAATTCGTTGCCAGTGAGTTTGACGAAGAACAAAAAAAGGCCATGGTGGATATTCTGGAGCGTTTGGCCACCAGCGACGAGTACCTTGATAAGAAGGAGATGTCCATCCTTTATGCTGCTGTAATGGCTTGCTATAAGGAAATTGATGCAATCAATACGGTTTTCAGCAGATTTTATGAAAGAATTATTAAGATCCATAGTGTCGATCACCAGATGGCTAAAGCGTTAATACATTTGATGAACCTAATAGCAGATGACCCGAAGAGTGTTAAAATATCTGTACTTGGCCGTCCAGATCCACGTACTGAAGGTAATATTCCACCAGTACTTTTTACAGATGAAGAATTTGCAGATTGGATTATGATTGTCTCCCTAGTCAGAGCTAGCCAAAATAAACGAGCTTTGATGAATCAAAGTAGAGTTTATTGGACTATTGGAAATACAACTGATGGACGAACTTTGACATCAGAAAAAGGTTTAATTAAATTTTTTAATATTTCAAGTTCAGAAGATGATCAGATTGATGAATCATTAGATTTCACAAGAGCATGGTGCAAGGCTGTAAGGGATGATATAGGAAATGTCAAAATGATAGATGAAACAATCTTTCAGATTGTAGTTTTTGGTGAAGATGACCATTCAAATTGGTCGCCGGATTTCTCAAGGGATGGTTTATGGAAAATTACCTGCAAAAAAATCAACTCTGGTATCGAGTTGCATGCTTTTGATATATCGGGTGATTCCACAACCTACTGGTGCCCGGAAACAGCAAAGGTGTTAGCAGAAAAAATTTCCCTGGACCGTGATTGGCTAAATGGGAATTTCCCCATTGAACAAATTGAAAGAGATAAAATAATAAATAAAGTTAGAGCAACATTTAATAATTAATACAATTGCAGTACACAGCCAGATATAATTTTTCCCGCAGGGTAAACACCGTTATTCAGCGATACCAATTGAGGCGCAGTTTAGACCAAATTTTTAATTTAATGTTAATTCTGATTTCAGTATGGTTTATTGGTGGTACACTTACCATTTTAAGCCAATGGATAATATCACCTGAAGTACAAAAATCTTCCCATGATTATCTGGAATATTACTGGGTTGTCTTCATAGAGGTTACCAGCGGATTTGATGTGGGTGGTGAAGTAAAAAGACTTAACCAATTGAGTTTTATCATAACCATTTTTATGCTTATAGCTGGGATGATTATTGGGGGCTTGGTATCGGGGCAGATTATTGCAATTATTCTCAATGCTGCACAAAAAGCAGGGCTTGTTGCTGAGGCACCTAATAATTTTAAGTTTATTGATCCAATAATAATTTTTGGAATTAACAAACACTTACATGGTATAATATCATCTGTCAGACGAATTGATGGAAATGCGAATAGAGATATAATTATAATTGATGAAGAAGCCGATGAGATATCTATTTTAGATGAAAGTGATTATAAAAATGTTTGGTATATAAAATCTGATCCGTCAAGAAGAAATTATTTAAAGGAAATCTTTGATAGAAATATTAGTTCAGATTTTAAGCAAAGTGACATAAATCAATTATATAAAGCATCACAAAAAAGTTGTAGAGTAATATTACTCCCAAATCTAAAAAAAGATAGCAATTTAGAATTTTTGGATCCTGAAACAATTCAAAAAGCAATGGAAATAGAGACTTTTAAAGAAAATGTTTATACCATTATTCAACTCCAATCAGTAGAAAGTAAGCGATATTTAAAAGGTAAACAGATAGATGAATGGTTAAATATTTCTGATTATAGCACCAAGATGATTGCTCAGGCGGCATTAAGTCCAGGGATAACGAATATATTCAACAACATAATGGGTGGAGGTAATGACGATACCAATGAAATGATCCGTTTATCATTGATCCATGATTCCTTAAGCAACTTATCGTTTAGGGACATAAAAAATTGGATAGTAAATGATCCCGATATTGATTGTATACTTCTTGGATTTTGTAAGTTTCTTAATGAAGATGATAAAGGGGTTGAACGTTTGAGGAATCCCAACTACTATTTTCAAATCAATCCTGTTGAACCCCATCGACAGAAATATTACCGGGACACATATAATAGTATGTCTGTAAAATTTAACAAAGACACTATTCTCAATGAAGGTCATCAAAATGATCTTTTAGTGTATTTTGCCAATAAAAATATTGCGTTCGATCAATATATAAAGAGGAGATAAAACAATGGAAAGGAATACTAAACTTGCAAATGATTTTGGAGTTGAGGATCATATCATCATCTGTAACTGGACTAAAAAATCTGACCTTTTAGTTAAGGAATTGCATAATCCCAGTGTAGAGAAAAAGCGACCCATTATTGTCATAACTGAAAACCCGCAGGATGTACCGGATTTTGAAGAAGATGAAACTTACAGAGGAATCATGATCGTAAAAGGAAACCCGTCAAATGAGGATTCTTTAAAAAGGGCTGGTATAGAAAGTGCTGCAACAATTATTATCCTTGCCGACGAAAGATTGGGCGATACTGCAGATACTAAGACCATTATGACAACTATAGCCATTGATCATATTGTACCTGATATTCATGTGGTTGCTGAAGTATTGTCATCTAGTAATTTGCCTTTTTTTGCTTACACATTTGTAAATGAAATTATTTGTCTTGAACTATTGACCGAAAGGCTACTGGCTCAGTCCTGTTTAACACCGGGGGTGTCGTTTATTTTTGCCGATTTGCTGACACAATCAAGTGATACCAATGAAATTTATGTTGAAGACATTCCAACACATTATATCGGTAGAACTTTTCAGGAATTAAGAGAGGCTATAGTCTCATTGGATGAACAGGATATTATCCTAATTGGATTGGGTAGCACTACTGAAAAAACCGATAGTGAAGGCGAAATTATGATTGATCATCATGGCAATTCAATTATGGAAAAAGTCTTAATTATTAATCCGAAAGCAAAATCGAAAAGTTCAAATACTAAATACCATAAAGATTACAAGTTAATCAAGGGGGATCAAGTTTATCTTATTGCATACAGTAAACCCAACCTAGCAGATGGATTGAATTAGATAAACATCAATTACCAATTTGGACATCTGATAATGAACAGGAATAGCAATCTGGTTTGGCAAATGATAAAAGGTATTATTAAATAAAAGAACTGCTTATGACAAATCCAAATTACCACCAGTGGCCTGCTGATGTTCAGGCCCATTACGATAAAACGGCGGAATCGATTAAAAAGCATGGTCATACTATATTAGGTACAGTTGATGGAAAAGGTAATCTTAAAAGGCCTTTTGCTTATACATTGGGCGCATCTTTCACCACCGGTTCTGAATTTCTGTCTTTTTTCCCAATTAAAGGCAAAGGTATGTCTGTTATTAGTGGAATAATGAACAGAATTATACGTTTAGTAATAGATGGTGATCTTACACTTAGCTCTCAAATTCTTAATGATGAGCGTGTTTATAATTTGCCCATAGCCATGGTTGTTTTAGATAATGAAATAAAAGAGATGATTGAATCTACGTGGCCCCAGCAGCTGCTGAGAGATGCATTCCTTGCTGAATTTTCCACCGATGACCATCAGCTGGTTGTACTTATTGCTTCTGATAAGGACGGCAACCTCCCCTGGGAGCCTGGGTGTGGTAGCTTTTGGCCCGACATGTGTCCGCCGCCTTTGGTTGCTACTGCACAGGAAATACTGACTGGCGATGACAGTTTGATGCAGCAGCTTGAAGAAAAATTAGGTATTAATGAAGAAGATCCTGCTGAAGAACCTGCTGCTGTTGGTGAAAAAGAAGAAGACATCGGCCGTGCAGTGTATAAAAAAATAATTACTGATTTGGATGCTAAACATCCTGATCAAAAAATCAGTGTTTTATTTGTAAAAGGAAGAAAGCACAGCGAACAGGATGAATATGAACTGGCAATTGATACATATTCTGAACTTATCAAAGTCTTTGGATGGGAGAACTGGTCAGCCGAAGATCAAATCATATTCAATTCAGCAAATAGTATATGGTCCAAACAGGGCAATGATAGAATGTTCCCACTATTCTGGGCATATTATTTTAGAGCTACAGCTAAGTATGAATTAGAAGAGTATTCAGGATGTATTTCAGACTCTAGCACAGCAATCGACATCGGATTGAATATAATAAAATATGATTCTGATGGAGAATTCACTGCTGCTTCTGCCCGTTCATGGACAATTTATGCATATAATGGCAGGGGGCTTGCAAAAAGATCCAAGGATAATTACCAGGATGCCCTGGATGATTTCGATGAGGCGCTCAAACTGTGCCAGGATGATGATGTTCATCATAAAAAGCAGATCTATTATAATATGGGTCTGACGAAAAAAGATATGGGTGATGATAAAGGTGCTGCAGATGCATTCACATCTTCGATTGAATTATCGCCAGAGGAAATAAATCCTTACTATTACAGAGGTTTATCGAGATCACAGATTCGTGAGTATGATGGCGCACTCGATGACTTTAGCCATGTTATCGATAATGTTAAAAAAGAAGAACATCTTGATTTTGATTTGAAGAGAACATATTTGTACAGGGGAATTTTGAGAATTAAAATTGATGATAACGAAGGCGCATTACAGGATCTCACTAAAGCTATTGAAATTGATCCTGAATTTGCACGTGCTCATTTTGGAAGAGGAATTGTAAAACAATTAACAGGTAACAATCAGGGAGCTGTAGATGATTTTACTCAAGCCATTGAAAAAGGGTTCAAAGAACCGTTTGTGTATGAATATAGAGGAAAAGCAAAAGAAAGCATGGGTGATACCGAAGGTGCAAAAGAAGATTTTGAGAAATATGAAGAACTGAAGGGGTCATAATATAATGTCATTATTTATACTTTAAATAATGTGAGATAAAATATGAAAAAAGAATATTCAATACCTAACTACCTTGTCTGACTACTACACCACTGTCCGCGGTGTTCGCTACCCCATGTTGGCAGCTATTTCACCCCAGGATATGATTGAAGGTTATGAGATAGGCGTTGAAGAATGGTCCGCACGTTTCCCAAAAGGAAACTATGAATTACTTCTTTCTACCCTTACATCATTATTCAAAAACGAAGTTGTAGTTACTCGCGCAGGTAACAATTTTATGTATTTTGACATTAACAACATTCCCGAGAGTTTTGCCGAAGACTTCCCCAACGCTTTGTTTGATCCCGATGATAAAACCAGATCTTCCTTTTCTGATGGAATGAAGGAATAAATATGAAACCTGAACCTTTAAGACCCATTCACTGTGTAGGATTTTTCCTGTATGCGTTCGGTCATGTTACCGATGGAGAAATAACCTATGAAGAAAAAGAGCAAATCATTAAACAGTTGAAGATCTGGTCACCGGAGCATGTATGTCCTGACTTTAATGCTCTAGTCACAGAAATTGTTGATTGGTATGTAGATGTATATGATTCCGGGCAAGCAGAAATGCAGAAAACGGTTTGGTATTGTGCCGGATCAATAAAAGATTTTTTTAACTCACAGCCATCTGGGGGAGCTTCCATTGTCAAAAAGCAGTTTGTCGATGCACTGGTTGAAATAGCCAAGGTTGATGGTGAAATCAAAGAGTCCGAAAAGGCGTGGTTAAACGCTATATGTGAAATATTTGAAGTGGAT
>LWDU01035336.1_pt1 | contig 11575 bp, 7 predicted proteins | sample 727161 | NCBI WGS metagenome assembly LWDU01 (sample SAMN04566230, study PRJNA314399) | hydrothermal vent metagenome | isolation source: deep sea hydrothermal plume seawater | place: Mexico: Gulf of California, Guaymas Basin | collected 2004-07-11 | reverse complement strand
TGTTACTTCGCCGGTGGTGCTTGCAAAGTAGTCAGTCACTCGTGAGCCTATGGCCCCTTCTGCAGCTATGACAGTGCCTGGCAGCACTGAGACGGAACAGAGCAGTACGAACAGTATGGAGGTGAAACGCTTTCGGCTGCCACTCGCCCGGCGATCGGCTACTAGGCTACTGGTTGTGAATGACAAGATCATTGGAAATGTCCTGGTAACGTACTCGAGCTGTTATTTTATTATTAGGTAAGTCCGTGTCCGAGCGAGTTTGCCATGTTCTGGTTCAATTTTGCAGCGATATACGGAAGGTGTCGCAGTCGCGTCGCCACCAGCTGGTGGTCAAGTACTAATAAATGCACGTCTTCTTCCACCGTCACTGTGGTCGTTCTCATTTCCCCGTCGATAAAAATAACCTCACCAACAACATCTCCGACACCACGATAGACGATCTCTGAGCCATGGTCTGAGTTCTCATATCGCATACTTACCCTGCCGCTAATGATAACGTACATCTCCTCGCCAATATCTCGTTCACTCGTAATGGCTTCACTCGCCTTACCCGACCGATCCACGGACAGTAAAACGAGCTTCTTGATCTGGAATCGGGACATATCTGCAAATACAGGCGACTGTTTCAGCAGGTCCATTGGCAGTTTTACAGACATCATATCCCATATACTAACTGCCCACAGATTACGTAAGAGTAGTGGTGTGACGATGAATTCGGTGAGAAGCGCTAACATCATAGCGACAGCAGCAAGAAACCCAAAGTCCCTGGTGATTGTAAACTGTGATGCCATCAGCACCAGGAAACCAGCGCCCAGCGCCAGCGAAGAAACAATAACAGGAATTGCTTCGGCCTTTACCGCATTATGAATAACCAGTGTCATATCTTCTGACTTCCTGCACTCCGTGTTGAACCGCGTCAGAAGGTGGGTGGTGTCATCGATGGCTATACCGATCACGATGCTCGCCACCATTGCTGTCGCAGGATTCACCTCGATTCCCGCGATAACCATAATCGAAAAGGTAAAAATAATCGGAATCAGATTTGGCATTAGAGAAACCAGACCGGCTCGCCATGAGCCATAGAGCATCCACATCATGAAAAATATGACCAGGACAATAATGGCGACAGCCTTGATTTCGTTACTTACCAGCTGCCGTGATGCATCATTGACGAGTGCATACTTTCCAAGAATGTTAACGGTCATGCCGGGGCCAAATATTTCGTTCGCTGTCTTCTCTAGTATGGCAACCTCCTTCAGCGCCTCCTCGGACCCATAGATACTGTATCGAACAACAATGTTGGCGGTGCTCGCATCAGAATTCACAAACGACTCAATGTCCGATCGCTGGAAAAACATCAGGTACTGCTCAACCAGGTCCGGCGTGTCCGGGGGGCGATAATACAGGGGGTCACCGTTGTTCAATTCCTGGTTGACGAGTGATAAATGCTCCGTATGGGCCATCGCCCGATCAAATACTCCGCCGTCATTGATATACCTGACGAGCTCGTCCAGTCGCTTCAAATTTTCAGGATCAAGGAAGGCGCCGGTTTCGTGCGCTTGAACCGTTACAAAGAAATTCAGTACGCCACTCAGGTTTTCAGTGATCGTGTCCGTATGTTCAATGATTTCCGAGTCTTCAGGGAAAAACGTCATCGGATCGGTATTCACTGACACATCCAGGAGTATTACCCCGGAGGCGACAATCAAGGCGAGCGTGCCAGTGGCTACCCACACCGGATGTTTACTGGTTGTATCGTGAAGGTATTTAACGCAGAAATCTGCAATTGGCTGCAAGAGGTCGAAGGCGGGTCGCCTGGGTTCGATGTCGCTTGCGGGTTGCTGCTTCTCGGGAGAAGGTCCCAGATGTAACAGCAGGGGTGGCACGCTAAGAAAAGTCACCACTGCATTTGCCAGGATTCCGAAGGATGCGATCGTGGCGAAATGCTGAATAATTTCCAGGTTCGATAGCATGTTTGATGCGAACCCGATCGATGTTGTTATTGTGGTAATGATGACAGCAGTTGCCATGTGATGGGCCATATACTCAACAGCGCCGTTCCGGTCAGTGACCTCATGCTCGTCGAAAGATTCAATGAACGCCGAGCTCAGGTGAATATCTTCGGTTGCGCCAATCACCATCAGCAGAACGGGAAGGATTGCGGTCAGCAGATTAACTGGGATATCAATATAGCCCATGAAGCCAAACGTCCAGACAGTGCTCAGTACCGAAGTGAACACAGGCAGCAGACTCATGGTTGGACTGCGGAGCAACAGTGCGATGACCAGAAATAACACGATGACCGCGACCGGACCGAGGGTGACGATATCGCTAATCAGGTATTCGCGGAGGTCGTTACCGACTCGCAGATTACCTGTGTGAAACAGCTCTTCGAAGTCTGGTGAGTATCGATCGATTATCTCTTCAAAGGATTTGAAGGTACTGCCGTTCAGATCCTTTTCGGAAGGCAGTGGTGGCCGAACGGTAACCGTTAACGCCGTAACGTCGCCTCGTTCGCCAACGATGTTGCCTCTTAGCAAGGGGCTATACAATGCATCAGCAAGCGCCTGGTCAGCCTCTGCCTGGTCGAACGGAACGACATCCAGTACTATTTTCGATTCAAGCCAGCCATCGCGGTCCCTGATGCTGGTCAGGTTGAACAGGCTGTCAACTTTTTCGACAGGCTCGAGTGCGTCAATGTCATCAACCATTGATTGCAGAATTTCGAGCTTCTCTGGGGTAAACAGGTTCGGGTCACGTATGAAGAACACAGTTGTGTTGTCCGATCCAAATTCTTTGATGACTTCCTGGTAGAGTTGATACTTAGGTCCATCTCGATCCAGCATCAACTCAAGTCGAGTATCAATCTTTAAATTGGGGAGACCGGACGCAAGAATACCGGTGATAACCAGGAGGATCACCAGAGCCAGAATTCGATTTCTGGTAGCAAACAGCAGAAGCTCACTCAGACTGCCCATAATCTACTCCGGGAAGTGCTATTTAGCGCATATGTCTTTTAGAGGTGATGAACCTGTGAGCAAATACGGTATTGGGAACATCGGCATCGTCGAAAGAGCGGTCCAGGGTCGTGATCTGGGTTTTGTGTTTCTTGCCAAAATTATCCATCAGTTGTTCTGTCGCCCGCCACTGCTCACCCTCAATTTGTACGAACTTGCCAACTGTTAGTCGCTTCAACAACTTGCCAGTCCTGCGTTGATAGAAATCAACTCGGGCAAGAATATAGTTGTCTTTACGGATAAACAGTCGCCGTCTCTCATATCCGGTCACCAGATCCGGGTTGCTTGGTTGTGCGTCGATGACAAAGACTTCCTGGTCTTCTAATAATTCATCTGGCTGGCGTTCGTAGCTGTAGTTATCGTGTTGTTCGGCAACCAGGTCCTCAAAAGCAAAGTCCGTACCCATGAAGTAATTCATCCTGCCGCCCGAGGCGATTCTTTTCAGTCGATTGCCCATTGCAGGAAGGTAAATCCATTGGTCGTCATCACCACCTTCCTTCTCCCAGGTCAGGAGCGCTACACCCTTGATTCCTTTCGGGTCATCGAAAACCAACAGGTATTTGTAGAAGCCAGCGTCACCCATGCGGGAGTAGCGTCGAAGCACCCGTTCTGTAGCGTTGCCTTTCCTGTCGGTTAGTGTCATCGACAAGGACTCCATCTCAACCTGGGATTCATGACGCCTGCTGGATTCGTCCATAATATCCAGACCCGACATTTGCTCTTCTGCCAGGGATGCGCCCAGGTGAAAGATACACAGTAAAGTGAAGATTTTGGTTAGCGTAACGAGAGGCCGTTGCGTGCAATAATGCATGGTCAAAACCTTGTATTGTGTTGTCTGATTAATCCTTTTCCAGCGTGCCAGCGATGTAGTAGGTACCATTGTCAACGGCAAACAGAAGCGAATCTTCCATGCTCGACCCATCGGTTAGGGTGGCAAAACCAACATATAAACCACTGATGGCACATTGGCTGAGCGTGTCACTAATTATGTAAGTGTTATAGGTTGAATCCACAGGCGCAATCGAGCCGTTGTGAGAGCAGTTGATGAAATCGGTACCACTCATAACTCCGCTGGATAAGTTGAGCTGCAGGAAGGGAACGCCGCTATCACGCGCAGTCCAATTTCCGTCCAGCTTGCTCACAGAACCGCTCCGTTCATATATGTTCCAATACTGAAGGTTTATCACTCCTCCGTCATTCGAGCTGGTCGAACTCCAGGTTCCGGTAATTGTCTCGCGTTCGACAATCTGCACACTTAAAGAAGTTGAGATTTCTGTCTCACCATCCGGGACAGCCAGGCCGGTTCCGGACAGCTGATCAGCGCTGCCGCTGAATTCGCCATGAAACTGCACCAGTGTCTCGAGGGAGAAAAACCGGTAGGAACCATCATCAGTGGTCACACCTACAAATTCGTCGGTACCCTGATTGCTTGTGATAGTACCCGTCCAGACACCACCTAAAAGCTCGACCTCTGGTTCTGGTTCTGGCTCTGGTTCTGGGGAAGTACCCTCGTCAACGGTACCGCGTTCGTAGCAGGAAAAGTTGAAGAATGTTTCGCCATTTACCAGGTTGAGATTCAGTAGTCGCAGGTCGGTATCATCGCTTGCTCCGACAACCAGGCTCGCTTCACCACTCCAGCTGGTGCCAAACAGTGTGCTGATCTGGTCGCGGTTCAGGAACGCGGCGGCTTTTGGCGCCAGGCTCTGCACCAGCACGGTATCAGCCTCACCAATCATCGCCCCGTTAATGTCAAACAAGCTCCCGGTAATATCGCTGATAGTTGTGGTTCCCTGGTTGATGAACCGTACATACGTTAAATTATCAGAGTCCGCACCTTCTATATTCTGCACGTTACCCTGGCGCACACAGTTGGTGTTGCTGATTAGGCCACTTGGGCTGGTGAGCTTGCTCATCAGTTCAAAGGAACTTGCTCCCTGTACTTCCAATAGCGCTGGTCCTGACCAGGCATCAATGTTCATGGACTGTTCAAGATCATCAGCGGTAAGAATCGTTCTGCCGTTGGCAGCGATGGATCCATTGTGCAGCGGCACATCGGCGTCTCCCAACTGATCGCCGTCGCCGTTGTACAGCGTGCCCGTGAATGCATCGCTTGCGGACGAGGTGTTAATAATATGAGTGTTGCTGATATTTTCGCTTGCAGAGTTTGTCATCAGGTAAACGTGCTTGCTGTCGGAGTTCTCGAAGCAGGAGAAGTTGAAAAAAGTCTCGCCGTTGACAAAGTTAAGGTTTAAGAGTTTGAGGTCCGCAATACTCTCGGAAATTGTGAGGCTGGCAGCGCCTTGCCACTCCTCGCCAAAGAGGCCGCTCAAGTTATCTCGGTTTAACCAGATGGCCTGGTTGGGGTTAAGGCTCTCAAGCAAGGTGACCTCTGCCTGGCCAATGACGTCGCCGGCGGTATCGGTCAAGGTCCCTTTGATTTCGTCAAGCGTCGATTGACCCGTGTTGATGAAACGCACGAATGTCATATTGTCAGAATCAAAACCTTCGACATTGTGAACGATATCCTGGCGAACACAGTTGGTGTTGGAAACGAGGCCGCTGGGGCTGGTGAGCTTGCTCATTAAATCGAACTCAGCACTGCCATTGACGACCAGCATTGCGGGTCCGGACCAGGATGAAGCAGAAAACAATTCCTCCAGGGCTTTTGCGGAAAGTATGACACGAGCCTGGGAGGCAACAGACCCGGCATGCAACGCGGTATTGGCACTACCAAGTTGTTCGCCGTCGCCGTTATATAGAGTGCCGGTGAAAGATTGCGCGTCGGAAGCAGAATTGATGATGTGCAACAACGTCATATTGTTGCTCACCGAATTGGTCATGAGATAGGCCCGGCCCTCGCCCATCGCAAGTGGAGTGGTGAACAAAACAACCAGAAAGAATATCCAGTAGCGGGTGACAGCTAGCGGTATGTTCCTGAGCGTACCCTTTTCCTTGCCTGCAATCATCTGGCTAAATGTACTCCCACCTCTGGCAAAAAGCCATTAACTATATAAGATATTTAGTTAGTATCACGCCAGGCGAACCGTTGCATCCCGCCATCCGGTTGGTCTCACTTACAATGGTCTTTGATAATTTCTGTTGAGCCTGTGGCCAGAGGTCTCAGAAATGGATCCCTTCTAAGTTCAATTTTGCACAGAAACAGCGCTTCGCCTGAGGATAGGAATTATAACAGGGCTTTTCGAGCGAAAGTCTGAGTAGTGGAGCCGTATGACTAGTAGTGGTTAAACGCTACCAAGTTTGTTGTTGTTTGTGGTTATTGGCTGACCTGGTGATGGGCGATTAGCCAAGGTAATTTTCTGTTGGCATAGATCTCCAAGTATCCGGCGGTTATTGATATTGGTATTGAGGATGACAACATCTCGAAATCCTTTATTCGTGCGTGTGAGGTAGAGATTCAGCACAACCACGCAAAGTTAAGGCCCTTCAACGTCTTCAAGATTAAGGGTAAGAACAAAGAAGACCGAGCTACCGCACTGCGCCAACTCGCCTTAGGTGGTCGATTACGAATCTGCCAGTTCACCGGGCTTCAGCTCCAGCTACTAGGATTTCCCGGCGTTGCCCATGATGACCAAGTAGATGCGTTAGCAATCGCGGCTAACCGTGTGCCTCGCACCAACCTACCGACACAGGAAGAGAAGGTTGATCGTGCTGAGAAACGGTGCGAGTCGATGATGATCAAGTGCAAACCAGCCGACGATGGCTCGTCAAGAATTGTGCCGGTTGACGCCGATGGTAATGAGTCAACACGACTCTACCTGAACTCCACGCTTAATGACCTGTTTAATGAGAATGAGGGTGTTCTTTCTCTAGGGAGACGGCGCATATGAGGACGAAGCACGAACAACGATTAACACATGGAGAGAACACTACAATGAAATACGACTTCATCGTTCACTCGGCAAGAAACCACCAGCATGTTACATTTATTACATGTTCAGACTTTTCTTATTGCTTGTTGTGAACCTGCCAGCTTTTCCAATTTTGGCCAATGAAAATGTAGCTCCTTTCAAACCTTCAACCAGTGTCGAAGAGACACTTAAGCAACACAAACGGCTGCCGGACCCCGCACAAGAAGTATGGTGGATACCAACCGGTGAAGACATGCGGTGGAACAACCGTCATCTGCAGCAATTGTTCCCGACAGTTCCCGTGTATAGAAACGGTCAGGTTCGACCACTGGACTATGCGCTGAATAAATCTATTGATCGATTTCCTGTTGCTACCCCTGAAGGCAATATGCCTTTCCTTGAATTTCTTAACAGCGAGCACAGTACCAGCCTCGGCGTGGTCATCCTGCACAAGGGTCGCATCGTATTCGAACACTACGCCCGCATGCAGGAGTACGAGAAACCGATCTGGTGGTCGGTCACTAAGATCTTCGCCTCCTCGTTGATCGCTGTACTTGAGGCCAGAGGTAAAGTCGATGTCAGCCAACCAGTGGAGCTTTATGTACCAGAACTGAGCAAGTCGGAATTTGCAGGGGTTTCTGTTCGTGATGTGCTGGATATGGCGTCAGGCGTGGACTGCGCTGATGGTAACTACGCACGAGGTACCTGTTACTATGAGTTTGAGGCGTCCCTGGGAGACGCTGTTCGCTCACCTGATACGCCAGATACCCCCTACGATATGTTAACGAGCATGAGACCGGGTAAGTGGACACTCCCTGGAACAGGTTTCGACTACAGCGGCACTAACACATTTGTCCTAAGCTGGATTGTCGAACGGGTCCTGGACATGCCGTTTCATGATGCAGTAACGAGTGAAATCTGGCATCACATCGGTGCAGAAGGCGACGCAGCCTTTTTCGCCGGGCGTAAAGGTATTGCTCTCTCCAGTGGTGGATTTCTTGCCAAGGCGAGGGACATGGCGCGTTTTGGACTACTGTTTACCCCAAGCTACAAAGTCGTCAGCGACACACGCCTTATGCCATCCGACTACATCGACACCATGTTACATGGAGGCAGACCAGAATTGATGAAACATGCGCGGTTCGGTGAAGGCAAACCCGGCGGCGTACGCCACAACGTATATCAGTGGGATATGGTGTACGACAACGATGATGTCTTCAAAGGCGGATGGGCTGGTCAGGGCCTGTTTATCAACCCTCGAAAAGATCTTGTGGCCGTATATCTTGGCTATGCAAAGGATGACGAATTTAGCGAACTCGCAGTGTTACCAAGGCTTCGCAAAATCCTGTCAACTTTGTATCCATAAACCGGTGGCATCAACAGATGGATCTTCCGTTTTACTCCATGAGTTGAAACGAATCACCAACCTAAATTTCATCAACCGTGAGACGTTCTTTTGACACGTTAAAGCGCAGAACCGGCCCTGTGGTTTTGTACGTGACTGCTCCGCAGAGACAGGAACCTGTCAGTTTATTCATGAGTTAGTCCGGTAACCCCAGAACGCGTTTCGCGATAATGTTTCTTTGTATCTCATTACTGCCGGAGTAAATCGAGGCCGCTCTCGATGATAAGAGTACCCGCATATCTTCTAGTTCGGTGTCGGTAAAAGCATCACCTTCCCAGCCGAAGCCCTGGCTGCCGCGCAAACTGGTTGCGAGGTCTGAGTAAATTTTTTCCAGATCTGTCGACATGACTTTGAAGATGGATGTTGCCGGACCAGGCGTCGCCCCGTCCGCGGATTCCTGGATAACTCTTCGCTTGGTCAGGTTCAACGAGCGTTGCGCCATTTCGTACTGCAGCACCTGGTCACGCATGGCGCTGTCGGCGATTTTTCCATCAGCTTCACCAATGTAATCCTTGGCGATACTCGAGAGCTTTGATTTACCTTTGCTGGTGCCGCCCTGAAGCAGAGACTCCATGCCTGAACGTTCGTGCTGAAGCAGTCGTTTGCCTACGGTCCAGCCCCGGTTCAGCTCTCCCACAAGGTCTTCCCGGGCAGCCAGCGCATCATCGAAAAAGGTTTCGTTGAAAGGCGAGTTGCCGCTGATCAGTTTGATGGGCCTGACTTCTATACCGGGTTGGTCCATGGGTAAAAGCATAAAACTGATGCCTTCGTGTTTTGGTGCATCGGGGTTGGTTCTGACCAGGATGAACATCCAATCTGCATTGTGCGCACCTGAAGTCCATATCTTTGATCCATTGATGACATAGTTGTCGCCGTCGAGCACGGCACGGGTTTGCAGGCTGGCAAGATCAGAACCAGCGCCCGGTTCGCTATAGCCCTGGCACCATTCGACCTCTGCTCGCGCAATGCGTGGCAGGTGACGAAGTTTTTGTTCTTCTGTACCAAATTCAAGCAGGGTAGGGCCAATCATGCTCGTGCCGAATCCAGAGAGGGCGGGCCTGCCACTGATCCGTTTCATTTCTTCCAGCAGGATGACATATTCTTCTGTGCTGAGGCCGCCGCCGCCATAGGCTTTTGGCCAGCTGGGTACAGTCCAGCCTTTTTCGACCATGCGTTCAAGCCAGAGTCTGGTATCTGAATCCTCTATGACTATTTTCGTAGAACCGTTTGAGACTTCACCGGGACCTCTGGCACCCGGTGGGCAATTCTCTTCAAGCCATGCCCGTGTAGTTTCACGGAAGTTCTTCAAATCAGACATACGACTTCGGACCTTGATCAGTAAGTGATGCCTTTATGCTATGTCAGGTTGGAAAGGAGATACAACAAAAAAAGAAGGGTGCCCGGACAAGCCCGGACACCCAACTAGTTGGGACTGGTACTAACTGACTTGGATAGCCAGTTGAAAGAAGCAAGCCTGTGATCCGTCACGCTTGCCGATTTCTGCATTAACAAGTCGCATGTTTGGGTTGCGGGCATTTGACGTTTCTTTCTGTTTGATAATCATCAGGACGAAAGTGTTGGGGTCACCCTCAACTGAAGTCGGAATAGTTATCGCGTTTTCAATGCCGAGGTCAGCAGGGTCGCCTTCATAAAAAGCCATGTACGCCGTGGCCCGGGCCTTGATCCGGCTGCCTGTAGAATAGACCGGGGTTTCGATCAGACCGGCAAGACCAAGTGCCAGTGGTTCCATCGAACTATCAGGGAACGAGAGGATAGGAAGTTTAAACCGCATTTATCCCGGATTTCAAAAGTATCTTAATTGGTTCTGAACGGTTCTGATCATCGCATCACTAATTGCTCTTAGAGCAGATCACTCACACGCCTCTAATCCTTTGCCTACATCCCCTGTGCGCCGGCACAGGCCGGGTCAAGGGCCGCAAAACGATCTCTTTGCCGCTATCTGATGGTTAAAACCACGGCAGCGCATTTATCCCTATGCCAACAGAAAAGCACGTTGGCTAATCGCCCATCACCAGGTCAGCCAATAACCACAAATCCTGGTAGCGTTTAACCACTACTAGTCATACGGCTACACTCTTTCATAAAACAAGCAACCAACAGATCTGATTCGATACTCAGACTTTCGCTATCACACTTTCTATATCACACTTTCTATATCACACCGGGATCTTCGATAGCGGCAATGATCTACCGGGCGGCGTTCCGCATTGCCGCCACATTTATCGCTTATCAACCGCTTATCGTACTTCTCAATTTGTATTGAAAAGACGCGCTGTTAACTTGCTCCGCGAGGAAAATATGCGGGAGGGCCTACAACACGCCCGCACATTGAAAACATCCCCAAACTTTTTCGTCTTCGGCAAAAAGAGATCGGAACAATTGGGGTTAGAGTAATTACTCCGACCCCAATTATTCTTTCAATTATTCCCCACTCCGTGGCCCAGCCAACTGAACCTTAATCCCATCCGGATCGAAGAAAAAAACAATCCCTATCTCAGGCATACCACCAATCGGCCCCAGTTGTTCAAACCCAAGCTCATTCATCGCCTCCACCGCCGAGTCCAGATCTTTCACATAGAAATTGATCCGATCGATACCTAAATGATTCACCGGGGGCGGATATGCTTTTGCATCATCGAAGGGGGTTTTCCACTGACGTAACTGAAGGGTCGCTCCGTCGGTACCCTCACCTAAACTGACATCAACACCTTCAAATTCAATGACCCCATCAAAACCATGGGCGATTGCGAAATCACCAGCACCACTTTGGGAGGCTGAAATCGATTCTGTAAAGCCGAGCAAACGATAGAACTCTCGCGACCGTTCCAGATCAGTGACGTTCATGTTTGTGTTAACCAATCGCACCAGGTTTGGATTTTCAGTTGGCGCCTCTCCTTCACTAGTCGCAATTAATTTCAAGTAGGCGCCATCCTGGTCCTTCAAGAACACAAACCGTTCGCCATTAGGCGCAATTGCCGGCGCAGAAACGAACTCGACGTCTTTCGATTTCAAATAGGCAATATCACCATCTAGATCCGTCGTTGAGTAAGTGGCATATGCCATGCCGATATGATTCAAGTCGGCATAGGGCGGCTCGTCTCGGAACGAATCTTCCCTGAACTCTACGGTATCGACGAATGGCATCACTGGCGGGTTTTCCAGGCTGTGCAGCGAGACGTGGATCAGGTAGTCATCCTCAAAGCCCAATGCCTGCGCGAAGGTTGTGCTCGTCTCTGGACCCGCAGGATAAATCTCCCCAATAA
>LWDU01040041.1_pt1 | contig 11577 bp, 8 predicted proteins | sample 727161 | NCBI WGS metagenome assembly LWDU01 (sample SAMN04566230, study PRJNA314399) | hydrothermal vent metagenome | isolation source: deep sea hydrothermal plume seawater | place: Mexico: Gulf of California, Guaymas Basin | collected 2004-07-11 | reverse complement strand
GGTAGGCTCGGCGTGGCATGCGCTTGATCCTGTCATTGAGTGGAGTGCAGGACTACTTGTCCCACACGATAGTCTCTCACCTCTTCAAAGTCCATAACAGACTCTAGCAATTCCATGAGGTGCTACTTGCGGCTCAGTTCCTCCTCGTACATCTGATAGTGCGTCTCCTCCATGCCGAGGGTTTGGTAGGTTTTTTGGGCACGGAGGTTGTGTTTTTCCACATAGAGCCGAAACCCACAGACCTCCGGAGTCTTGTCCGCTAGTGTTTTGACAAAGGCATACATCGCCCGATAGACCCCACGCTTGCGACACTCCCGGGTCACATAGACGCTTTGAATCCACCAGAACACCCCGTTGCGCCAGTCGCTCCACTCCTTCGTCACCATCAGGGTGCCGATGACCGTTTCAGCTTCTTCGGCGACCAGATAGAAGCCCAGGGCGGGTTCTGTAAAAACACGACAGACTCCGGCGCTGACCACTCCGTCTGCCAGGACCTTGTCTTCGGTTTCCAGCGCCATCGCCTGGTTGAAGGCGACAATTTCCGGGGTATCGACGGGGGTCGCCAAACGGACTTGAATAGGAGCAGTCATTGTCATGCTTTCGTGTCGTGCGCTTGCGGGATTTTTCCTGTGCTGGAGCGATCGTTCAGTTTACGGCAATTTTCCTGATTTAGACAAGCGACTTGCATGACGGAACAGATGTTTCTATGGTACGTCGTTCCTTGGCACACGGCATGCGAAGCTCTGTTTGAGTGGTTTTTGAGACACCAGCGAATTGGCTCCTTCAGACCTGCGGCATGAATCATTCTCGTTTTTGCTCCAGCCTTTCACAAACTCACAGACGGTCATAATCTCCACATGCAGAGCATCATTCGTTTCTTTCAGGCACTGATCGGTTTTCGGAAGAGCCTCATTCTGCTCACCGTGCTGCTCACCGCCTTTGCGTTCCAGACGGCCAAGGAGCGGTTGTTCACGGCGGAGGGCGAGTTGATTGTGGACAGCACCGTGGAACCCTTCATGGCTCGGGGTTCCGGAACTTACGAGTATTTCAAGGAAATGCGTGAGGTCTTTGGCAGCGAGGAGGTGATGGTCGTTGCCCTGCATCCTCAAGCCGGGAGCCGATTTGATTACCGCTTTTTCACCGCGCACGAGGAATTACGAAAGCAACTGGAGGTCGGATTACCTGCTGTGGAGGAAGTCACGGCAGTCACTAACATCCCCCGCATCGACGGAAACTGTGCTGGAAAATCCTTCTTTCACGTCGAGGGTGTGGCGTCAGTCTGCGAACCCATCTTGGAGAAATACGCCTTTCAGCTTGAATGCCTGAAGAATCCCCCTGCCGGAGTCGTGGCAACCGACTCTTCTGAAGATGGCTTGGCGGGAGACCTGGACGAGGATTTCAACGAGGACGAAGAGGAAGATTCAGAAGCAGGGGCGGAATCCGATCTGGACGAGGATTTCAACGAAGACTCTGAAGCGGAATCTGTTGCTGAAGGTGAGGGTTCGGAAGGCGAGTTAGACTCCGGACTGGACGAGGAATTCTCGGCGGAGGAAGAGGATGACGAATCCTACGGAGAAGTGAAATCCGAGCCGGAAGCAGTCCTGAGCTACAGCGAAACCAACAGTTGCACTCCGGACATGCTGGCCAAGTCGGAGGCGCAAATCATCCGCGCAGCCGACCAGCAGGTGGCCTCCGTTTTTGAAGAAATCAAGGATCACGAACTCATCCGCAGGGATTTGATCTCGCCGAGTTATGCAACGGTTGCACTGCTGGTCAAGTTCAGCACTCAGGCGGTGCCTTCGTCTCCGGAAACTCAGGAAGCCCTCCAGCGCATCCTCAAGGCATACTCCCCGGCCAAGACCCAGATCAGCTATTCCGGGCAAGCCAGAACCGAGTACCTTTCGGCAAAAACTATCGTCAGCGACATTGCGAGGATTCTGCCGTGGAGCCTGGGGCTGATCGTCCTCACCCTCGCTCTGACGTTCCGGAGCATCCGTGGCGTCCTCATTCCCGTGGTGGTGGTGATGGCCGGCATCATCTGGACTTTTGGGTTCATTGGCCTGACAGGCTTTCAGCTAAACATGGTGACGATGGTGCTGGCTCCCTTGCTGATTAGCGTTGGGAGTGCCTACATCATTCACTTCATGAACCAGTACTACCATGAAGTGAACGAGAACCCCGGAATGGGCACGGACCTGATCTCTCGCAACACGATTGAGAAGATTGCCATTCCCATGGTGGTGACCGCCCTGACCACGCTGGCGGGCTTTGCGGCCCTCGCCACAAGCCCCATTCCTGCGGTCAAGGAAGTGGGCCTGTTTGCCTGCTTCGGGATTGCGGCCATCATTCTCCTGTCTCTCAGCTTTGTTCCCGCCCTGCTGACGTACCTGCCCCTTCCCAAGGCCAAGCAAGTAACCGCGAAGCCGGGGATCATTGATCAATTCCTCACAACAATCGGCAACCTCGTCGGCAAATACTCTGTCAAGTTCATCTTCTTTTGGGTGGCCGTCACGGTGGTTGCTTTTGTGGGAATGATGAATGTGACGGTCAACAGCCAAGCCAAGAATTTTGCGGAGGATTCCTCCATTGAAATGGACTTGGCGTTCATCCAGAGCAGCCTGGCGGGCACCACCACCCTGCGGCTGGTTTTCTCCGGAAAGGACGCTCCGGAGCAATTGCAAACCGCGCAAGCGATGTATGGGTTGCAGAACCTGAAACAGTGGATTCTTCAGGCAGAGGAGGAGAACCTGCTGAGTCAGATTGAGGGTTTGCGGGTGGACAAGGTCTATTCTGCGGTGGAGTACCTCGACCTCTACCGCAACGGCATGGACGCCCTCAAGGACGAGGAAGTGGTGAGCTTCTTTGAGGAGTCCGAAAAGCAGGGCTTTCCGAGATTCCTGAGTCCGGACGGCGACCTGTTGCAGATGAACATCCGCATGAAGACAGATGGCACCAGCGCCTTGCTGGAACTCCGGGAGGCGTTGGGTCCGCAGGTGACGCGCCTCTTGCCGGAGCTTGCAGTGCAGTACACGGGAAGCGGGGTGCTGAGCAGTGAATCGGCAGACAATATTGCTACCGGGCAAATCCAGAGTCTGCTCACCGCGTTGGGGATCATCTTTGTGTTGTTGTCGGCGATGTTCCTCTCCTTCCGGATGGGCCTCATCGCCCTCTATCCGAACGTCGTGGCCATCGCGGCGTTCTTTGGCACGCTTGGCTGGCTGGACATTCCCATCGGGGTGACGATCTCCATCATTGCTTCCATCGCACTGGGAATCGGGGTGGACGACACCATTCACTTTTTGTCGCACTTCAACGAAAATCTGAAGAAAACGCACGATGAGAAGCAGGCGTCCCTCGCCTCGCTTCAGCACTTGGGACGCCCCATGATCTGCACCACGATTGCTCTGGGGCTGGGCTTCGCCGTCTTTGCCAGTGCCGACATGGGCTCGCAGGTTCTCTTCGGTGTGCTGACTGCGTATACGCTGACCATTTGCTTGATCACGGATTTGAACTTCCTGCCCTCAGTAATGGTCAAGACCAAGCTGATGACGGCATGGGATTATGTCAGTCTCAATTACAGCCAAACCTTCATTGAGTCCATTGGACTGTTCCAGGGCATGAACGTCCGTCAAACCAAACTGATGACCCTGAGTGCCTATCCCAAAAAGTTGGCGGTGGGCGAGTTGCTGTTCTCCGAAGGTGAGTTGGGGAACGATCTCTACATCATCATGAGCGGCGGCATTGACATCTATCTAGACCAGCAGTTCCACGGAGAGAACAAGGTGCTGGCTCAACTGCCTCCGGGCGTGTCGTTTGGCGAGATGGGACTGTTCCGGCACATGAAACGCTCCGCCAGCGCCAAAGCGAATCAGGACACAAAACTGTTGGTTCTCAACGAGAAGGTGCTGACCCGGCTCCAGAAGCGCTATCCGAAGATCGCCTCACTCCTGTTCAAGAATCTGGCACGTCGCCTTGCAGCGCTGACCAAGAATTTGGACCTCAAGAGTGCCGAACAGCAACTGCTCTCCAAGAAGCACCGCAGCCTCGTTCACTTCCTGAAATTCTGGGAAGACGACACCGAGGACACGCCGCTCTTGGAGGTGGTTGATCAAATCATTGCAGATGGCAAGCTCACTCAGGATGAGCGCAAGGAACTCTTTGAGATAGTGTACAAGGACGGCACCGTCAGCAAGCAGGAGCAGGAGCAGCTTGACCGCCTCAAGCAGATGATTGAAAATGGAGAGTTGGAGGAGGTCAAACCCGTCTTGTCCGACATCTTCCAAGACATGTCGCATCACCAGCTCAACGAAGTGTGCGAGTTTTTCCATCTCAAGGAAATTCCTGCCCATGTCCGGCTCTGGACGGAAGGAGATTATGGAGATAGTATGCTGGTGGTTTTGGAGGGGGACTTCAACCTCAACAAGCAGGTCGATGGCCAGAACATCGTGATGCGCACGGCGACTCCCGGAGACCTTGTGGGGGCCATTTCCATCCTTGGCGGGGAGAACCAGCGCACCTCAACCTTGGAATCGTTGTCTCCTGCAAAAGTCTTGTTCGTCGATATGGCCGGATTGGATCGCCTCTATAAAGCGAAGCCCAAGCTGGCGACGCAGCTGTATTTTAACATCGTGTGCTTCCTGTCCAATCGTTTGGAGCAGGAAACCCAGATCCTGTACGAAGGCTCGTCAAAGTGACGTCGCTTTGTCGCCCTCGTGTAGATCAACCAACAACACATTGAACGGATTGAAAATGCGGAAACCCTTGATTTTCACAGTGCTGGTTGCCCTCCTGACCGCCTGCAGCGGAGCGGCGTGGGCGGTCGATTGCCTAGAGTTGGACACCAATGAGAAGATCAAGGCATTCGTCAAAAAGAGCCAGGATTCCAATCCTCTGAAGCGAGAAAATGTCAGCACCCGCTTTGATTTGAAGACGAAGGAGCAGGGTAAGAAAAAGACGGAGTTGATCCAAAGCCTGCGGATGGGAGACCGGAAACGGAGCTTCTTCGTGAAGGGGAAAAACGCACCGCAGTGCTTCATCACGCTGGGGGAGCGCGATTACCGTTGCTCCAAGTGCCGGGCGCTAACAAACAGCGAGTGCCGCAGTTTCAAGTCGTCGGAGAACTCGCAGGTCATCCGGGGCACCAATATTGACTTGGGTGATTTCGATTTGATCACGGATGATGAGCATGAATCCGTCTGCAACGACGTGAAGAACAACAAGAAGGTCATCAAACTGACGACGAAGCGCATCAGCGGTGATTCGCCGTATGAGAAGATCATCAGCTACTACATCAAGGACAAGGAAGTTCCGATCACGATGAATTATTTTGCGGAAGGTGTGCTCCGGAAGGTGTATCGTTTCTTCCCCAAATACTACATTCAAGTGAAAGGGGAGTGGATTGCTGCCGTCACTCGTGTTCGGACCACTGCGGGGAAAGAGAAGAAGTACACCTTTGAAACCATTGTCAAAATCAAGAAAAACAAAAAGAAGCAGTACCAAATCTATCTCGACCCAGCCACCGATCCTGCCTTGAAAAAAGCCAACTTTGAGACGATCTTCAACATCGAGTAATCCATGCACCTCTCCAGAAGCCTGAGTGCCATCGGAGTGTGGGCGGGAACCCTGCTCTTGGGTTCCTCCCTTTATGGCACGGAACCGTTCAGCCAGGCCTGGGAGGACAAGCCCTTGCAACTCTTGGCACAGTCTGATCCGGACGCAACGAACGCTTCGGAAGACGAAGTGTTGCTTGGAGGAGATGAATCCGACACTGAGGATGATGAACTGCTGGGGGACGAATCCGAGGATCCGGAAGGCTCCGGTGATGAGGATGAAGATTTGCTGGGAGGCGACGATGATCCGGAGGACGAAGATTCTGCGGGCTTGGATGAAGATTTAGACTCCGATGAAGAGGAGGACGAGGAGTTGGAAACCTCGTTTTTCATGCAGCAGCAGTACCGCGCCTTTGGCGGCTCCAGCAGCGAAGAACGCGGTGGCTTGGTGCAAAGCTCAAGCGACGATTCGAGCCGCAAGGATTACCTCGTCAATGCCTACCAGTTCAGTGCCACACTGGAAACCTCGCCCTACGATTTCTTCTATTTCCGCCTGCTGGCGCGGGTGATCCTGCAAAACGACCGCATCAAAAAAAAACGGAATGAGGATTACGAGTTCCTGATGCGGGAGGCCTACTTCAGCAGTCAGGAAGGCAACCGCCGCTACCGTATCGGCGCGTTACAGTTCAAACACGGCAAGGTGGACCTGGACAGCCCCATCGACATCCTCAACATGGGCAACCCCAAATCGCTGGAATACCTCAGCTTAGAAGAGGGCAAACTGCCCGTGATCGGGGTCCGGTACGATTGGCTGGGAGCATCCAACTTCTCCCTGTTTGCCGCACCTTTCCGGCAGAAAACCGATGGGACTGAATACACCATTCAGCGCAGGGAACTTGACGAATCCGGAACCGACAACAACACCACTGAATCCGTGTTTCGCCCGCACCTTGGAGCCACTTACGGATTCGGAGTGGGCGACGGAAAAATGACGATCGGCGCCTTTCGCTGGTTTGACAAGGATAACAACATCGAGTGGAGCAGTTCTGCTCTGCTCAGCAGTTCGTACAAGGAGAAGGACACCACGATCAACTTTGCGACCTTGGACATGGACGTTCCCCTTGGGAATTACGTCCTCAAGGCCGACGCGGGTTGGTTTTCCAAGAAAAACTTCTACTCCTACTACAAGCGCACCAGCGATAACGCCTCCATCTTCAGCACGGTTCAGGTTCCACACACAGCGGTCGCGCTTTCACTTGAGCGCAAGTTCGATAATTTTTTTCTGATGCCCGTGTTTTCCCACCGTTCCCTTGCCAAAGTGCCGAGTGCAACGCACATCATCGGCTTTGAGAACAAGGAAACGGCGGCAAGTGAAGAGCGCGATTTGCAGAAGAGCCAGTTTGGGTTGGTGTTCATTTTGGACACCTCCGAAACTTGGAACACCACCGTGTCCCTCCTGCAAAGTGCCCCGTTCAAACAGACCACCGCCACCAACATTTGGACCTTGAAACCCGGAGGAGAGGATCACGAGTTTCAACTCAAGCTCTTCCACACGGCTTCGGAAAAATTGCTGATGACCGGTAAGCAGATCAAGTCTGCCAAGGCGTTCCTTCAGTATCAGTACAATCTGTAAATTCCAGACGCGATCATGCCATTTGACGAGACACCGGGCAGAGGAGCCTCCTTACGAGGGTTGGCGTGAGTCCAATTCAGCCTGCAACACCGTTTTCATCATCTGCAAAACGGGCGGGGCTTCGCCCGTCTGGCCGTAGATTTGGAGAAGCTTGGTTGTTTGATTGAGGGATTTGTGGATTTGGTCACGACTGAGTTCACGGGCGTACTGCTCAAACTGATCGCGCTCATGCGGAGAACTGAGAGTGTCCAGTTGGGGCAGTTCCATGTTCAATCCTCAATAGGATGTGTCCAAGGTGAGGCGGCTTCAAAGGCAGCAGCGGTTTGAAAGAGGGAGGCTTCTGCAAAGGGGCGTCCCACCAATTGGAATCCTGTAGGCAGCCCGTTGCTTGTGGTTCCGGCGGGCACGGCGAGGGCGGGCAGCCCAAGGTAATCAAAGGGACGGGTGCAGTGCCCAAGCTGGCTGATGTAGTCAATGAAGCCCGGATTGGCTCCAACATCCGACTCCTCAAGGGTGGGCAACGGGATCGGCACGATCGGAACGTGCAGCACGTCCACCTGCGTGAACACCCGTTCCAGAAAATCCTGCAAAACCACCTCCCGGAGATTGAGTGCCTCCATATAATCGACGGCGAGGTAGAGCAATCCGGCCCGGAGCCGCCCTAGGGTTTGGGTACCGTAGTCCTGTGAACGTTCCCGCAGCCAGAGGGCGTGATGCGAGGCGCCCTCGACCCCAGCAATCAGGTTGACCATCGCATTGCTGGCGTAGATGGTTTCCGGCATCGCTAACTCCCGAACCTCAATGCCCAAATCCTTGAAAACTTTCAGGCTTTCGGTCATGCGCACCCGAACTTCAGGATGAATCGGATCGTAAAAATAATTGGAAGGCACCCCCACTTTCAGTCCCTTCGGGAGATTTTCCAACCCGCTGAGGTAGTCGCCCACTGTGCGAGTGGAGCAGGTGCGGTCGTTCGGATCGGCTCCTGCAATGGTTTGAGTGAGGAGCGCACAGTCACGGACCGTGCGAGTCAGGGGACCAACGTGATCCAGTGTGTGCGAAAGCGGCATGGCCCCGTAGCGGCTCACCCGCCCATAGGTCGGCTTCATCCCAACGAGTCCACAGCAGGACGCAGGAAAGCGGATCGAACCGCCCGTATCCGAACCGAGGGTGCCATAAACCAAGCCTGCAGAAACCGAAACAGCCGGGCCACTGGAGGACCCCCCTGTGATGTAATCCAGATTCCAGGGGTTGTGGACATTTCCGGTGATCTCGTTGTGCCCCGTGAGACCATAGGCAAACTCAACCATGTTGAGCCGTGCAATGTCGAGTGCTCCGGCGGCATCGAGTTTTCCCAGCACAGTTGCTGTAAACTCCGGAACAAAATCGGCCCGGATTTTCGAACCGCAGGCACTGACGCGCCCTTTGCGGTAATACATGTCCTTGTGCGCCAGCGGAACCCCGTGCAGCGGTCCCAGTGACTGCCCCGAACTCCGAACCTGATCGGCTTTGCGTGCGTCGTCCAAGGCGGCTTCGGCAGCCATTCCCGCCACGCAATTCAGTCGTGGGTGTGCGGATTCCAGCCGCTCCAAGCAGTTGCGCGTGAGCTCTTCGCTGGAAACCTCGCCCTTCTCGATCGCCTCGGAAACCGCGCTGAGGCTGAGTTTGGCAAGTGCGGTGTCACTCATTGCTGCCTCCGTGTTGCTCCATCCGGCGCTGGAATCCAGAGGGTTCCTGTTCAAAGCCGATACGGTTGAGAAAATTGCGCTTGGCGTCCGCTTGCTGGAGGGAGTTCGTCAGCAGGCGTTGGGTGGATTCGGCCTCCGGGTTGAGTTGCCGAAACCTTGCCCAATCCTTGAGGTTGGTGATCGCGTCCATGTTGAGTGTGCAAATGGGTTGTCTTTTGGCGATTGCTCGCTAAGTTGATTCAACTTACGCAAACCGGACCTCCCGCACAAGCTTTTCGTCATCTCAGTCTTGAAATGAGTTTTTGGGTGATCACCGATTCGGGGTTGGGAGGACTCTCCATCGCAGCCCGTTGTATGCAAATGCTTGAGGTTGCGCCCAAGTCGGCAGCAGCAATTTCCGGAGGCGAGTTGGTTTACGTCAACGCGGTTCCACATGAAGATCGTGGTTACAACACGATGACCTCCCGCGCAGGACGCCTCAAAACCTTCCGAGCTTTGCTCCAGCGTGTGAACCGCGCTTTGCAGCCAGAGGGCATCTTGATCGCCTGCCATTCGCTCTCGCTCTTCCTCCCGGAACTCAAGGATGAATTCAGCAGTGCGCTGGACCTGCGAGGCGTGGTCGAGTCAACACGGAGCCTTGCCCGGAAAACCCTCGCAGACACCGAGGAGGAACTGGTGATTTTCGCCACTCCTGCAACGGTTGCTGAAAGCGTTTACAAAAATGCCTTAACCGTCGAGCATCCGGAATGGGCGGGACGCATTCACGAGCAAGCCTGTCCAGAACTGGCCTCGGCGCTTTCTGCGGATGCCCACGGCGATGCCGCGCATGCGCGGGTCGAGCACTTTGTCCGGGAGGCGCTTGCCCGGATTGCTCCAGAAAAACCGGTCTGCGGAATTTTAGGCTGCACCCACTACGGGTATCGCGCCGATTTTTTCCAAGCCGCACTCGCGAAGCACTGGCCCAATGCCAGTCACGTTCTTGACCCAAACGAAGCGGCAGCCTTAGAATTAACCGCAATGATTGGGACTCCGGAGCGGTTCCGTTTCATCAGTCCGTACCCAATCCCGGAGTTTGAAATGCAGACCGTGGGCGGTTTTCTCCAGCCCATTTCGGCAACGGTCGCAAACGCTTTCCGCAACGGAGAGATTCGTGAGGACTGGTCCGTTTAGATTCACAAATAATTGAAATGTCAGGAAAAATTATTGTGCCGCTGGAGGATCGCGGATTTCTCATTGCCTATGAAGGCGTGTTGCCTCATAAGCTTCCGGCTCCGGAGGCTTCCGATCTGTTGTTCAAGGAGTCAGGAGTCAGGAGTCAGGAGTCAGAATTTAGCAGGCAGACAAACCACCAAGCTTGCGAACTCATTGAACTCCCCAACCAACCCGTCTTTCAGCTTGGCGCCTACACGCATCCAGAGCCTTGGCGTGAATTGGAAGATGGGCAGGTTTGCCAGAGTTTAACGGAATGGCAGTTTTCCGCAGCTTCCTGCCGCGCGCTTCGTGGGTGCGTTTGGAAGGAACCACATTCACTGGAGGAGATCAAAAACTGGCTCTTGCAGACTCCGGAGGATCCGCTGTGCAATGTCGCACAGCAGGTCGGTGCGGCGGTCATTCATCCGGATCAACCGCTCAAATTCCAGCGGCTGGACATCCCCAAGCCGTGGGGATTTGAGGGCTGGTACACGGGTGTGGAAAAACGTGGGGTCGTCAGGGTCGGCGCTGCGACCGGAAGCACCGAACTGCCCCACGCGCTTTCACTGTTCCCCAGCGAATTGCATGGATCGCATCCGGAGCAATTGGTGCTGCTCAAGACGCTCAATCCCGTGCCGCAGGAAGTGCTGGGCGACCTCTATCTTGAACTGCACGAGGAAAAGTGGGAGGTGTACGTCATTACCGAAATCGACCGCGTGGCGTGGCCGGACGGCGAGGGCATCGTCAAAGCGGGGGCGCATCCGGAAAAGCTTCGGCAGTTTCAAGAAACGTATGGCGCCGAATGGAAAGCCGCATTTCGGCAAGAGTTCCGGGAGACGATCCGACGCTACGAAAAAGTGCGGCGCGAAATTGACAGGCAGTTGGACGAAACCAAGCAACAATGGGGGCTCGACCCCAACGCTCCGCTCCAACCGGAGCAGCTTCAGCAACTGCTGGAAACGGTCCCGGAAACACAGGCGCAGGTGGAGCGCAATCTACGTCTGGAGGTGGAGGGTTTCATCGGCGACTGCCGGGTGCGCGTCGGCGACATCGTGGTCTTTCCCACCTTCAACCTGCACTCGCTCCGACACGGCATCCGCGTGGTGGAATTCCAAACCCCGCACTACGAGCGGCGCATCGCGTTTTTCGGGCAGAAGGTGCTGACCCAAGCGCATTGGGACACCGACCGCGCCCTAGAGGTGATGGACCTTGTGCCCTATCAACCACCTGTCCTCCAACTGGTGCGGGTGGAGGCCGGGGTGCGGGTGGAGCAGTTTGTGGATTTTCCGGATTTCCGTGCGTTCCGTGTCACGCTTGCAGCAGGGCAGTCCTGTGCTTGGGAGACCGGAGCCGAATATCACCTCTGGATTGCCGTGAACGGCACGGTGTCATTTGGTTGGGCGGAAGGTGCGACGGAGTTGTCTGCCGAGGAGTCGTTGATGATGCCGGTGGCGCGAGGAACTTACGAGGTGAGCAACCCCGGTTCGGAACCGCTGATTTTGCTGCTGGCGCAACCACA
>LWDU01040839.1_pt2 | contig 11578 bp, 8 predicted proteins | sample 727161 | NCBI WGS metagenome assembly LWDU01 (sample SAMN04566230, study PRJNA314399) | hydrothermal vent metagenome | isolation source: deep sea hydrothermal plume seawater | place: Mexico: Gulf of California, Guaymas Basin | collected 2004-07-11 | reverse complement strand
CATGAAGACGGCATCCGGCGAGAGGGGCGTGGTCGCGGACGCGGGCAGCACCGCGGCGGTTCTGGCCGTGGTGATGAGCGTGGGTCGAGGCAGCGAGGCGGTGGAACGCGCGTTGGTGGGGGCAGGGATACCTCTGAGCGAGAAGAGGAAGCGGTCGAGTCCGCCGAAGAGCAAGCCGTCGAGGAGGAGGCATCGACCCCTGACTCTCCCTCGGGCTTTGGATCTGGAATGGCGAACTCGGAGCCAGAGCCAGAGCCAGAGCCGGAGCCCGAGCCCGAGCCCGAGCCGGAGCCCGAGCCTGAGCCTGAGCCCGAGCCTGAGCCCGAGCCTTAGCCCGAGCCTGAGCCCGAGCCCGAGCCCGAGCCTGAGCCGGCGCCGGCGAGAGATGAGCCCTCCGACAGTGGAGCCGGCTTTGGAGCCGGCATTCTCTAGGTCCTCTGCCGTCCCCTGCCCATGAGCTCCCTGGCGGTCCTTGAGGATTTGCCCTCGGGGTATTTCGTGGAGGAGACCCCGCGCGGGATTCTGGCCGTCCACGCAGACTCTGCTCGCGCCTTGCACGAGGCTGGCTACGGTCCCGACCAGGATGGTGACCTGGTGGCCTCTGATCTTGCGGGCAGGCGGCCTCTCTACCAGTTCGGTCCTGCGGCTCCTAAAGAGGCCCAGGACCTCCTTGTGCGTCGTTTCAGCCATGGGGGCCTCCTGCGTTGGCTCACCGGCGACCGTTTCTTGAGCGCCGAGCGCCCTTTCCGTGAGTTGATCCTCTCGGACGCCCTTCTGCGTGTGGGAATCCAGACGCCGCGTGTCGTGGCGGCCCGAGCCCTCAAGGACCGCGGCGGCTGGCAGCTGGATGTGATGACGCGGCGGGTGGAGAAGAGTATTGATCTGGGTTGGGTCTTGGGTGCCATGCGTCGGGGCGAGGTCCCGGTACCTGCGCGGCACAAGATGATGGAGCGGTTGGGGTCCCTGGTGCGCGAGTTGCACCTTCACGGTTGTCCCCATGCGGACCTCCAGCCCGGGAACATCCTCGTCAACCTGAGCGCGTTGCAGAACGAACCCCCTTCCTACTGGATCATCGACCTGGACCGTTCTTTCCGCCTTCCCGAGCTCAGCGAGAGCGACCGGCAAGCCAATCTGGCACGCCTCTACCGCCACGTGGCAAGGCGCGATGAGCAGCACGGGCGGTCCTTGTCCAGATCCGATGCGGCCCGCTTTTTTCGGGGCTACGATCCCGATCGTGAGTTGTGGCGCAGGGACTGGCGGGCCGTTCGCGAGCGCCATGCAACGGGCTTATCCTGGCACCGGATCGGCTGGCTGTTGGAGAGGGCCTTCGGAGGACGCCGCCCCGACCCACGTAGTACGGGGAAGGTGGAGGCGACCGCTCCCGAAACGCACTAGACACGCGTGAGTTGGTGGATCGCGTAGAAAGGCAGCCAGACGAGGGAGGAGATCAGGTGCAGTACCAGCCAGATCTGGCGCCATAGGGGGTCGCCGCTGACCTGTAGCAGGTATCCCGAGAACACCATGGGCGTGAACAAGGCTGCCAGGATCAAGCCCGTCCTTCGCCGGGGGCGCGCGCCTGATCGCCACTTGGCCCAGACATGGTCGCGGAACACCAGGCCGAAGGCCACCAGCAGCAGCGGTACCAGCAGGATGTGCAGGTTCTTCCACAAGGGCTCGGCAGGGTGGTTGACCAGGGCGAACTCGTCAACGGGTTCCACGAAGTAGCGCAGCCAGCCGTAGACCAACCCCGTGACTCCCGTCGCGGCGACGGCCAGATGCGTGAAGCGCGCTTCGGCGCGGCTCATGGGGTCCCATCGGGTCTGACCCCGGGAAGCGGTCTTGGTTGCTTTTTGGTGGGGGCCTTCTTCGGCGGTGCCGGATTCAGTACCGCGTGAATGGCCAGCACCCGGCGCACGGCTTGGGTGGTGGCGCGCGCAGTCAGCGTGGCGCCGGTGACGCCCTTGATGTCCCGCTTCAGGGAGAGGGTCTCATCCAGAGCCTTGCCCACAAACTGCCCGTACCAGCGGGAGTTGGGGATGAACTGCGCGGGCTCCGCAAAAGCCAGCAGCTCCACTCGCCGGACCTTGCCCGCCGGATCCACGACCACCATGAGGACCTGCCGCATGGTGCGTACCCGGTGCACGTCGAAGTAGGCCGTGCCCACACACTTCCCTTCCTTGCTGGCCGTGTACGCGTAGGCGATCCCCCGTTCCTGGGCTGAGCCGGAGAGCTTCTCGATTCTCTTGCGGGCGTCGAGGTCCAGGACCTCGACCGTACGCTCGATCTTGCAGCCCTCAAATGCCAGGGCCAGTGCCTCCTCTTTCGTCAGGAAGGTCTTGCCTCCCGCGAGGGCGGAGCCGGCCAGAGCGGCCGCCAGACAAATGGCCGTGGCCATAAACCGCAATGCCGTTGGTCTAGAACACATAGCCGATCAAGAACGTGGAGACGTCGTCCTGTGTACCGTCCTGGAAAGTGGCGTGGTCGAGCTTGAAGACGACCTGGTCGATGGGCCGGTAGTGCAGGCCCACGGTCAGGACGTCGTCCTCGAAACCACCGGCCGAGACGTCGGTGTCGATGGTCTCCCAGCGCACGAAGGGATACAGGGACTGGGTCTCGCTCTCGGCCAGGATATCGTAGCCGGCCTCCAGGTAGCCGCCGCCCAGGTTCATGTCCCCGTCGGCCCGGTCGCGCACACCGGCGTCGGCCACCAGGGCCCGGCCCCAGAAGGGCCCGGATCGATAGTCGGCGTGAAGCTCGAAGATGGACGTGTCCATGTCGCCCTCGCTCGCGTTCTGGCCAGCGGCCCCCTCGTAGGCCGAGAGTCCCAGGGCGAGGCCCGGGGTCGGTGTCCAGCTCAGGGAGCCCACGACGGCCACGTCTTCGGCGGTGGCCTTGGCACCCTTCTGACGCCCTCCGCGCAGGCCTTTGGTCCCGCCGTAGCCACCCTCGCTGCCGTCCATGCCGTTGATGGCGTAGAGCTTGTAGGCCAGGTCCCCGCGCCTGCCGAAGATCCCCAGGCCGTTCTCACGCCAGGTGCTGGGGATCACGTAGCTCTCCGTGAGGGGCCGTGTGGAACCCAGGAAGGTGGTGGGCTCGTGCATCTCGTTGACCAAGCCCATGGGCGTGAGCATCAGGCCGGCGCGCAGGTTGAGTGCCTCGCTGTGCAGGTGATCGAGGTAGGCGAACTCTAGGTAGGACTCCTCGACGTGCTCCAGCTCGATCTCGGTGTTCAGGACCCACTTCTCACTGAACTTGTGGCCGAAGTAGAGGACGGCCCGGTGGAAGTCGAACTGGTCTGGTGTGGTGGACCCGAAGTTGCGGTAGCGGGCCTCGCCGTAGCCGCCGATGGAGAGCCCGGACCGGGCGTTGTAGACCTTAGATGCCGCCGGACCCAGCCCGTGGACGCTCTCTCCCGGTGCGGGCATGACGTCCTGCAGCAGGAGATTCTCGAAGTCCAGGGTCAGAGCATCGAGCTGGGCCTGCAGATCCGCGATGCTCGGGTTGTCCTGGGCCGGTGCGGGCGCGCAGAGGGCGGCGGCCAGCCCGCAGCTCACCAGCGGGAGGGAAGAACTCATCGGGTCGATTGATAATCGGCGTTGGGAGGGACGGGAAATTCGATCGCGAGCCCAGGAAGACAGAGCTCGATGCGTTCCTTCAGGCCGGGGCTGGCCAGGGCGCGCAGGCCCTCCGGCGTGACCACCAGGGCGAGACCTTCGATGCCTTCCATCCTGGAACACCACGCGATGGCCTTCTCGGGCCCCATGACGTACAGGCCGGTGGAGAGGGCGTCGGCGGCCAATGCAGTGGGGGCCAGTACGGTGAGGCTGCCGAAGTCGCGCGCCGGTCGGCCGGTAGCAGGATCGAGCAGGTGACCGAGGGCCAGGCCCTGCACCACGATGCCGCGCTCGGAATTGCCCGAGGTGGCGACCGAGCCGCTGGTCATCGTGAGATGCAGCACCGACCGGCCGCGGTGGGTGGGATGAGCCACGGCGAAGCGGGTGGGGGCGGGCGAGGCGGAAGTGCCGGCGATCAGCCACTGGCCTCCCAGGTCCAAGCGCACCGCCGTCATGGAGGTTTCCTGGAGGGCGGCCAGGGCCGCGTCGAGGCCCGCGCCCTTGCCGAAGCCCCCCTCTTCAAGGAGCAGGCCGGGTGAGGTCCGGGTGGCGTGGGACCCATGAAGGCTGAACCCCGCCGGAGACGAGTGGGCCAAGGCCACTTGCAGGTCCGGCCCGGAGGGTAGACGGCCTTCTCCGCGCAGATCCCAGGCGGCGACAAGGGCACCCACGGCCGGGTTGAAGCAACCGCTGGTCTTCCGGTTCCAGGCAAGTGCCTGGTTCAGCTCCCGTGCCAGGGGTTCACTGAGGGTCACCACCTCTCCCACGGGGGCGCGATTCAGGCGAGCCAGTTCCCCGTTGGGATTGCCCTCCCAGGTGCTGAGACGCCGTTCACAGTCCTCGACGGCCCGCAGGGCCACCTCGCTGGCGCGCAGAGCCAGCGCCCGAGTGGGGGCCGCAATCTCGATGCGAAATCCCGTACCCATTGCGCTGCAGCGGCGCTCAACCCAGTGATTCCGGCCTCTGTCCTCCAGCGGGCTGGCCGACAAATGAACGTCAGAGCCTGCGCAAACGGCAGCCTGAAGTAGGAAGACGTAATAAGGGAGGGGAGACACTTGGAGGCGGCGCAGCGGGGAATTAAAGCTCGGGCCCGGAGACTTTATTGCGAGTAGGTCTCATTAGCAATAAGAGCTCGAGAACAATTGGACCTTATCGCGGGCCGAAGCGGGGCACGCTTAGCCCGTGGGCTCTCGCCTGGATCGAGCCCGGGGATAGATCGGTCCGTCCGGGGAGAAGGCCGTGAGGAGAAGCTCCCGGCTGCTCCGCCGCTGGCGGCGGCGCAAGACGGGGTCGGCGATAAGGGCATTGACCCGGTCCATGTGAGTCTTCAGGTCGGACATCAGGCGCTCCCCTTCAGGTTCCCGTCCCATCTCGTTCAGGACGAGCGCGCGCGTGGCCACAATGACGATGCGGTCCGGGAGTTCCACTCCGCGCTCCATGCACTCGAGGCCCCTGGCACTGTGTCGATCGGCTTCCCCAGCGGCGGTCGTCGTTTTCAGCTGCCTTTGGACCCGAGCCAGCAGGGCGTGGCTCAAGGCTTGGAAACGATGCTGTCCGATCTCGGTGCTGGATCGGGCGACTTGCTCAAGTAGTGGCCCGGCTTCGGGGGAGTTCTGCTCCAGGAGCAAGACGCCGAGATGCAAGTTGGCTTTCAACTCGGCAGGGTGATTGCCGCTCTCCTGGCAGGACAGGCGCGCTTCACGCAGAGCCATCTCCGCTTCGCGCGGCTGATTGTTCCAGAGTGACAAGGCGCCATGCAGGTCGTTCACCGTTGCCGTGAGGTGATGATCGCCCAGGTGTTGGGCGCCTCGGCGCGCGAGGGTAAGGGCCGCCTGGGCACGCCGGTGGCGGCCAGCTACAGAGTAGATGCGAGCCCGGGCAATGTGCCCACGAACCAATACCGCGCGTAGCTTGGGCTCTCGCGCGTGGGGGCGTACGGTGGCGATGGCGCGGTTGACGAGAGCCAGGGCCTCTTCGATTCGGTCCTGCAGCAGCGCCAATCGGGCGGAGCAAAGGGTGCTCCTGGCCTGAATGGCGGGCGCATCACTGAGCTTTGCGGCCCGTCGCGCAAGCTGGCGGGAGGCCTCCAGCTCGCCCACCTCGAACTGGGTTTCGGACAGCAGCACCAATGCCTCCGCCTCGCATGGGCGGTCACCAGCCTCCTCAAAGAGCTTCTGTGCGTTGCGCAGCATCCCGCGCGCCAGCCCGAAGCGGCCCGTGTGCATGGCGTGCCTCCCGTGGAGCACGTAGATGTGTCCCACTCCACCTGGATCACTCGCCGGGTCGAGGTCCAGTTCAGTCAATTGATCTAGCCACTGCTCCAGGTCCTGGCGGCGCCCCAACCTGTGTGCAGCATCGCAGGCGGACTGCAGCAGCTCCCGGCGGAGGGAGGTCCGATCGCCGTCGCCCGCCGGCTGCCCCAGCGCCTCAAGCGCCCAACTCGCCAGCGTGTGCTCTTGGGAAGCGCGGCCCGCCTTGTTGGCCGCTCGCAGTAAGGAGGGAGTCAACTCCAGCAGCGAGTCGTACTCGCGGGCAGCATGCAGGTGAAAGGCCCGCTGGATGCCTAAGCCTCCCCGGGGAGACTCCTCGGCAAGTCGTGCCAGGGCTCTGGCGGCTTCGGCGTGGAGGTCTCTGCGCCGATCCGGGCTCAATGTCCGGTAGATGGCCTCGCGGAGGACGGGCCTGGCGAACCGGTAGCGTGACCCCGAAGGGGTCAGCCACTCGCTACGCGCGAACCTACCGAGGATGGCATCAATCTCACCAGCGCTGCTCTCCGGGAAAGCCAGCAACAGGAAATGGCGTTCGATGGTGCCGCCCACCACGGCCAGGCGCTGGAGCCAGTGCTGGTCCTGGGCGTCAAGGGCCTCGAAGCGCTCCGCAATCAGCTGACGAATGCCCTTGGAGCGCGGGATCTCGGCCGGAGGAACGAGGAGCTCGAGCCCCTCGCCCGACGTGTGTTCGCGGGTCTGTCCCGCTTGCTGCATGGCTCGGAGGATCTCCCGTAGGGCTCCGGGCGATCCTCCGCTGCGCTCAGAGAGCACTTGTGTAAGCCGTTGTCGGGGTGCGGAGGCGTGGAATACGCCCTCCACCCAATCGCCCACGTGTTCTTCATCCATGGGGCCCAGCCGAATGTGCGGCACGGGTTCCTGCAGGTCCAGGCGTGTGCGCAAGGACTCCAGTGCCGCCGGACAGCTTGGCTCGATCCCCTTGCGTAGGCCGCAGATGAAGGTCAAGGCGGCCCCTTCAAGGCGTTCTGCCACCAGGCCAATGACCCGCAGGGATTCTTCGCCCGCGAAGGTGACGTCATCGAGGAACACGACCACGGGTCGTCGGCGCGCCAGTTGCACGAGCCACTCGGCGAGTGCCAGGGCCTCCGTGCTGGGTGCATGCTCAGTGAACCGCTGGTCGAGGACCAGGGTGAGCGTCTCGGCAGTGGACGGATCCACCCATTCGTGCAGCAGTGCCCGCTCACGCTCTCCGGTGGCCCTGGGGCTGGGCAGGTGCAACCAGCGCCGCAGGAGTGAGCGCACAGGGTGACCCGGGCGCCCGGACCCGAAGGGGGAGCAGCGGCCATAGAGATAGAGCGGCGGGTTCTGCCCCGCGCGTGCCTGTGCGGCAAAGTTGCTGACGAGCCGAGTCTTGCCCGATCCTGGTTCGCCACTCAGCCAGATCACACGGCCCTGTTCCCCCATACGCACGCCGTTGTGAATGGCGTGAAGTTCCTTGAGCTCCTGCTCCCGGCCCACGAATGGCAGGCGGTTGCGCTGGGAGGGTATCTGCCGGCGCGTGGGGCTTTCCTCGAGTCGTCCTTTCCACCACGAGCTGGACTCGCCCTCGTCCAGGATGGTCCGGAGAGCACCGGCGTCCGGGCGTTCCCCGGCAGTCGTGGACAAGAGAGCCATGATGACGGCGTCCAGCAGGGGGGAGAGGGTGGGCACCTCATCGGAGGCCAGCACATCCCCGGCGGGGGCCAGAGCATCGAGCCATGCCGTGGGATCTTCTCGCGCCTCGGCGGCAGGGGGAAATGGATGGTTCCCGGTGGCCAGCTTGTACAGCACGATCCCCAGGGCAAAGAGGTCTGCAGCGAAGGATGGGGCCGCCCCACGAATCCGTTCCGGCGCGAGGAAAGGGAGGGAGCCCGTTTGTGGGCGGGAATCCCCCTCCCGCTGAGCTCCACCGAGGTCGAGCAGGACAGGAGAGCCACTCTCAGCTAGGCGCACGTTGGCCGGCTTCACGTCCCCGTGGGCCCACCCCGCTTGGTGTAGCCGGTCCAGAGCGTCGGCCAGCCGGGCACCGAGCCATCGCACTTGGGGTTCGGGTAGAGGGCCCTCTTCGGCCAGAACCTGATCCAGCGGTGGCCCGGGGATGAACTCGAAGAACAGGCGCGGTCCATCCTCATCCGTTTCAAAATGCACAAGATGAGGCAAGCCCTCGCCAGAAATCTGCTGGGCCACCTCCGCTTCCCGAAGCAGCGCATCCCGAGCTCCCGGTGCAGCTCCATCCGTCCTAAGTTCTTTGAGGGCTAGACGTGATCCAAGCCCGAGCTCCGCGAGGGGTTCCCCGATCTCTACGAGCCAGACACGGCCTGTAGCTCCAGCACCCAGCTCACGGATGCGTTCAAATGAAAGGCCCCCGGGGTTTGTGTCCATGGGTTTGGCACCCTCAGTCTGCGGCTTCCGCCTCGTCCGTCACGCTTCCCGGTCCGTCGTTCGATAACCGGATCTGCTCATCTCGGGTCTGCACGTCCTGGATCAGCTGTTCCATTTGCGATGCCGCGGCGATGCTGGGGTCGTACTCCCAGCGCAAGGTGGGGGTCGTACGGGTGCGCAGGATGGAGGCCACCTGGCGCTGCACGAATCCGCGGGCCTGCTCCAGCATGGCGTTGGTCTTTGAGCACTCAGCATCATCCCCAAGGACGGAGTACCTGATCGTGGCGTAGGCCATGTCCTTTGAGAGCTCGACTCCCGTGAGGGTCACGAATCCCATGCGTGGGTCCGACACCTCGAACTGCAAGCAGTGGGCGGCGCGCCTCAGGATCTGGGCCTCGAGCCGGGCGATCGTCTTCTTGCTGGGCATGATGGCGAAGTCAAGCTCACCGGAGGGGGCGCCTAGGCGCGGGATCCCTCAAGCGTGCGCTTGACTTCCTTCAGGGTGAAAGCCTCGACGATGTCACCCTCGTGGATGTCACCGTAGTTCTTGATCACGATGCCGCAATCGAAGCCCTCGCGGACCTCCTTGGCGTCGTCCGATTCCCTGCGGAGAGACGCCAAGCTGCCGGAGTGCACCACCGTGCCATCGCGTAGGAGGCGGATGGAGCTGTTGCGAGTGATTCGTCCGTCGATCACGTGGCTGCCGGCGATGAGGCCGATCTTGGAGGACTTGAAGAGGCGTCGAATCTCCACGTGTCCGATGATCTCCTCTTGGTACTCGGGGGAGAGGGCACCCTCCATCAGGGCATGCAGGTCGTCGAGCAACTCGTAGATCACCTCGTAGCGTCGAATCTCAAGGCCACTGCGCTCTGCCTGCTGGCGAGCCTTGCCATTCACGCCCACGTGGAAGGCGACCATCAACGCGCCCGACGTGGTGGCCAGGTCCACGTCACTCTCTGTGATCGGCCCGACGCCGGAGTGCAGCAACTGCACTTCAACCTCTTCGTGCTTGAGCTTATCGACCTCGTGGCGGATCACTTCGGCCGATCCCTGCACGTCCGCGCGAACGATCAGGTTGATGGCCTCCACTTCCTGCACGGGGGAGGAGCCCAGGATAGCGTCCAGGTCCTTGCGGGACCCGCCACTGGCCGCCAGGGCCACTGCGCGGTTCTTGCGCTCGCGCTCGCCGGCGATCTCCTTGGCCTTGGCGAGGGTCTCGATCACGTAGAACGGATCGCCCACGCCCGGGATGGCTGCGAGACCCGTCACCTCGACGGGCACAGACGGCCCAGCGGACTGGATGGTCTGGCCTCTGTCGTCGTGCACGGACTTGACCTTGCCGTAGCCCTCGCCCGCCAGGACGATATCGCCCCGGTTCAAGGTCCCGTCCTGAATCAGAAGGTGGGCGACGATGCCCCTGCCCTGCTGAATCTCGGCCTCCAGCACGACTCCGGCTGCGGGTCCGGTCGGGTGCGCACGTAGGTCCAGTTCGGCCTCCGCCATGAGGAAGATGTGCTCCAGCATCTCATCGATGCCCTCGCCGGTAATGGCCGACGTTTCGAACATGGCTGTGGCGCCACCGAACTGCTCGGGTACGAGCTCGTGGCCCATGAGCTGTTGAATGGAGGCATTGGCGTTGAAGCCGGGCTTGTCCATCTTGTTGAGGGCCACCACGATGGGAGTCTTGGCGACCTTGGCGTGGTTGATGGCCTCTTCAGTGCTGGGCTTGACTCCGTCGTCGCCAGCCACCACGAGCACCACGATGTCCACGGCCTTCGCACCTCGCGCGCGCATGGACGTGAAGGCCTGGTGCCCGGGGGTGTCCACGATAGTGAGGGAGTGGCCCTTCGAGGTCTGGACACGATAGGCACCGATGTGCTGGGTGATCCCGCCCGACTCGTTGTCGGCCACCTTGGTCTCGCGGATCTTGTCGATCAGGGTCGTCTTACCGTGGTCCACGTGGCCCAGGAAGGCCACGGTGGGGGAGCGCGATTCCAGGCTGTCGTCCTCGATGTCGCTGCGCTTCTGGTGCATTTCGGCCAGATGCTGTTCTTCCGCGGAGATGTCTTGGCGGATGTCCAACTCCACCTCGAACTCGTTCGCCAGCAGAGAGGCCGTGTCGTCGTCCAGGAGGGTGTTCAAGGTGAACATGCCCAGTTTCTGCTCGAGGGCTCGCTTTTGAACGAGGGAGGACTTGAGCTTGATCGCTTCCGCCAACTTCATGATCGTCACCGGTGCGGCGATGGCCACCGTCTCACCAGCATGGGGCGAGTCGGTGGTGAGCTTGTCTGGGCCAGCGCCCCCTGTACGACCGCGTCCCCTGCGCGCTCCACCACGCCCCCCGGTTTGAGGTCGGCCTGAGCGGCGAAGGAATCGTCCTTGTTCCCGCTGGCGAAGCTCGGCAGCGGTCAGATCACCGCGCGGGCCGGCAGCGGCACGGGCGCCCTTCGCTCCGTGTGTGAAGGTCGGGTGTACGTCTGGGGTGAAGTCATCCCTCGACTTGAGGCGGCGGGATTCGGGTCGAGCGCGTTCGCTTGTCTGGAACTTGGTCGGATCGATGAAGCCCACGACCTTGCCCCGCGGACCCGTGCTAGCCGGGGCGTCCTCTGCTTGCGGCTCCTGCTTAGCCTCAGGATCCTGATTTTCTGCGGCGACCTCTGCCTCACCGCCCTCCTCCGCTTCGGGGGCTGGCGCGGGTGACTTGACCCCGGCATCGCCTTCATCGTCGCCGGGCGCACCTGGCGCGGCAGCGTCCTCTTCCAGAGGGCTTTCGGGGCTTGCTTGTGCTTCGTCGTTGGGAGCGGCTTTAGCTTCGACTCCCTCCTCGGGGCTGCCCTCCGGCTCCGAAGGAGAGGGCGTATCGGGGGCCGTCTCCTCGGCCTTTTTCTTCTTGGTCTTGCGCTTGATCTTCAAGCCGCCCACGGACTCGCCTCCATTGAGCTCTTCCTCGCTCACCGAGGGCGTGATTCCGTTGGCTGCCAGGATGCCCTCAGCTTGCATAAGCTCAAAGGTATCGAGCGCGGACATGTGGCTCTTAGCCTGACTGAAACCGCAGTCACGCAGTCTGGCTGCCAGGTCTTTGCCCGGCATGCCATACCTCTTGGCCAGATCGTGGATTCTTACCTTGTCGCTCACGGTGTGCAGGGTCGGGGGGTCAGGTCAGAGGGAAGGATTACGCTTCGACCTCTCCGTTGTCTACGGGAGCGGCGGCATCCGTCATTTCCGCTCCGGCAGTCTCGGTGGTCTCTGTCGTCTCGGCGGTCTCCGGTTGAGGTGCGGCATCTTCGGCAGGTGCGGCATCTTCGGCAGGTGCGG
>LWDU01040533.1_pt1 | contig 11578 bp, 7 predicted proteins | sample 727161 | NCBI WGS metagenome assembly LWDU01 (sample SAMN04566230, study PRJNA314399) | hydrothermal vent metagenome | isolation source: deep sea hydrothermal plume seawater | place: Mexico: Gulf of California, Guaymas Basin | collected 2004-07-11 | reverse complement strand
CCAGATAGCAGAGGTTGAGTGCCGCTGACCCCAATCGTCGCAGTGCTTGGCACTTGAGCAGCACCTCGACAAATCGGCGAATTTCAATCGAATCACGGGCGACTTGGGCCGAGAAACTGGCCGCCATCAGCGCCTTGTCGACCAATTCACAGCGACTGGTCCGAATGGGCACACCGTTCAACTTCGCACCTGCCCCCCGAAAGGCGGTGAAACACTCGTCCGCCTTTGGATCGAAAACCACTCCGGCAATCAGCTGGTCGTCGTGCTCGACGGCGATCGACACACAGTATTGTTGGAGTCCATGCACATAGTTCGTTGTACCGTCCAACGGATCGACGATCCAACGATAACTCGAGCGTCGGGGCCATTCCCCCAAGAAGTCGTGGTCGGGAAACGCCTCATGTATCACTTCTTCGATGCGTTGCTGGGCAGCCAGATCCGCCTCCGTCACCAAGTCGTGGGGAGCCTTTTCCCGGGCCTGCACACGTCCCTCCCAGTCACGTAGAACGTCGCCACCGGCCCTCGCTGCGACCTCCGCAACTGTCATAATCGAGTCACTCATGGTTACCGTCCTTACCGCCCAAAGGCCAAAAAAAACCCCTTTGACCGAGCCATCGATGAGGGGGATTTCCTAGCGAAAGCTGGACAACTGGGCCGATCTTGGTATCATCAGGGTATTGAGTTTGAGTCTTTTGTCTGCACTTATATACCTTACTAGCTCAGTTGCTGACTTGGCCTCTTCTCTGTTCCGGCCCCGCCGCTTCGCTCGCGAACGGCGGGGGTTTTTAATTTTCCGTCGTAGAGCACTTCGATGTGGAAAAACGCCGGCTCCACCATCCAATGGCACTCCGGTTCCGTTAGGGGGACATTCTCACCCAGCCAACCCGCAATGGGCTTGCGTCTCGATCGGTCCGAGGGGCTCCTATTCGGCCTGACGCTCGACGGACAACACATACCGGCCGGAGACGAACACTACGTTCGCGGCACCGATCTATACGTCGATTGTCCGTCGGACGACCGATTAGTTCGCATCCAAAGCTATTATCGTGATCTGGTCGGTCCCGTCCCTGGTATTGAATTAGTGATCTCCGTGCAGACCACGGAATTGGACATTTCCACCAATCTGCAAGTCGCAACAAGACTACCCGGTCACCTTCGACAAGAACGCGGTGACAACGAATCTTGTATTGACCGAGAAAACAACGTATTTCAATGGTGCGACGCTGACGCACGCGTCAGCGGCATCCTGTTTGTCCACCCAAGCGACTTCGTCACAGCCCAATCCGACGGTCAAACCTTGGTCTGTGACCTTTTTCCAGAACCGATGGAACACGGCGTCATCCGACGAGGGAGATTACGCTGCTATGTGGCCCCAGAAGACGCGATGGTGGAGCGTCTTTATCAAGAGTTCCTAGACGCTCCGCTGCCGCTTACTACCTAGTAATGCGTCCGGAAGCATGTCGAATCCAAACTCTTGACGATAGCCGCGACGCCCAATGCTCGCTCGCTGACGATTCCCGTGAGGTCCGGGCTCACATGAGTCCGTTCAGCCTGGCATTCGCCGATGTCCGGGTTGGGGTTCAAGGGTATGACACCATAAAATAAACGCTGGCTCGAAGTTAATCGAGCCAGCGTTTCATGGCCAGCCTTGTATCGTCGCACTCGGCTAAACGGCTACCAGCACATCCATCTCCTTGGCGAGCCGCTTCCGGGCAACGTGCAGGCGTCGCTTGATCGTTCCAAGCGGAGCGTCAAATTCGTCGCTCATTTCCAAGAGCGATTGACCCTTCACGTAGAAAGCGACCAAGGTCTCACGGTCCAAATCTCGCAAGCGGTCCAGGCTCTCTCGCAACAGATCTTCATTTTCATGAGCGATCACGAAAGCCAACGGATCCATTCCTTTTGCGACACAAGCAGCTTCCAGTGCTTCCTGCTCGGTCGGCAGATCGTGCGGCCGCCGTACCATGCGGTTGATGGCCATACGATGAGTGATCGACCGCAGTCAACCGGCAAAACAGTTCGGCTCACGCAATTGGCCAACCTTCAACATCGCCTGGACAAACACGTCCTGGCAGAGTTCCTGCGCAAAGCGATCGCGAAAACGTGTCCTTGGAACCGCTCGAACAACTCGCCAAACGCCGCCCGGTCGCCACTTTGGGCTCGCACGACCAATGCCGTTACCAAGGCCTTATCATCTTGAAATTTAGTCATCGTTGTCATGAGTGCTCTCACTTATTCGCGCAGGCAAAGAACGTCGTCCGATCCGGCGGGCATTTGTTGGCGTGACACACGAAACGACGTGCACACGAACCCGCGGAAGCTTCAGGAGCGAACCAGTTTTGAGTTAGCTGGAGACGTTTGTCCCCCTACCTACCTCAGCTGGCTATCGTCTCCTGCCCGAGACATAGCGTTCGACGCCACGTAACGGGAAGCGGTAAGACGGGCAAATAGCACGGGCCCGCAATCGCAACATCGCGATTCCCATTTTGCCTCTGCGTGAATAGCGCGGATGCTTAGAGGCAAACTGGTGGGCGTTCATCGATACCACGCATTCCAGATCAGCGGCTTGCAGATCGTTTGCTTGGACATCAAATTGATTACGCATCACAGTTCCTCCTAGCGCTTTGGCGCGAAACTAGAAGAGAGAACAAAAATCGGGCTCTGTCTTCCAACGGAGCCTCAGTAAAACTACACCATCTACGGTAATTCTACCCCAGTTCCGGCGTTTCGCCAATTAATAGCCGTTCACACAGTGGGATGCGACCCCAAAAATGAAACGGCCCGGGTAGAGCTACAATGTCTAAGACGAGTTATCGGTCAAAAGGTTCACCCGATTCGTCCTTTTTTTTAACGGCCTGGCAAGCCGTTGCGAGTTCAACACTTAAATATCCTTGCCGTATTGTCTCGCAGGACCTGGGTCCCCAGGGAAACGGCCGCTTCCTCGGACCACCCTCGGTCGACCACAAACCTCTCGGACAAGATTTTGGCCAGTATCCGTTTGTACATCCGGAACTTCGGAAGCGCGAATTCAAGCTTGTACATGTCGCTGTAGTAGCCAATCTGCTTGGTTCGAGGCACCGCCTCAAGACGTGCCGCCGCGTCGTGCTCGATGAAAGTCGGGGTGTTGGAATACCACCAATGGCCGTTGGTGACAACATTTGGAAAAATCCACGATGTACTGGTCAGCTCTTGGTTGGTCACACTAGCCAAGACGGAAATCGGGAATGTCACCTGGGGAAACGAGTTAAACAAGCGGCGATACTGAATCAAAGAAACTCGGCTATCGTACAGATCTTGACCCTGATAAACGCCATTGGCGTAGACGCCGCGGTTGACACCGATCATTAGGTCAAACGGCAGCTCGTGCTGCAGACAATTCTCCGCCAACGTCCAGAATACGAAGTTGGAAATAGCCCGCATTTGGCTTTCAGAGGCGGATGGTCCTTGGTCCAAGATGGACTCTAGTGCCGTCTCAGCCCGGTTGTCACTGACCGGTTCAGGCGCAAAATCGGGAGGCAACGAAATCGCGCATGCCCTGGCATTATTGGCTTTGAAGTGGTCAAACAACTTACCAATCGCTTCTCGAAGCGTTCCAACGCTGGATACGTCGACATCGGTGGCCGCTTTCAGGCGTTGCTGGACCTCTGGTTTGGCCAAGTGAAATACCAGATCGTCGGTACGGAGACAAGGAATGTAGACCGACGAATCAAAGCCCTGCAGCGAATCGTCGAAGTCGTTGGTCAAAAATACCGCTGTCAAACCGCTGCGGTTCAATACCTCCTGTGGCCAAGTGTCGGCTGCCATCTTTTCGCTGGCCAAGTCGTAAAGTTGCTCCCAATTCGATTCGTCGATGACTGGAAGCTCCCAATCGAATAGCGATTGAGCCATTTCGACAAACCAGCTGTACTGGATCGTGTTGTCAATCGGTCCCAGGTTGGCGATCAATCTGCCAACTTTCTCCTTGGGCTCCAGCCCCTCCTGTTCAATCTGCTCCTTCGGCATTCCGGCAGAATGAGCCAACTCGGTGTAGTAGTGGTACCCCAAGATGTCGACCAATGTTGTCGAGGCTGGTTGCAGGGGGTTGATGTGCGTATGTGGATCGACGATGGAGAGCTGATCGAGTTCGCCGAAGATGCGTTTTCGTAGTTCTACTGTCATGGTGTTTTCCTCGTTTTTCGACATCAAGCCGCCTGCGACCTGACGAGTGCTTGAGCCGACGCTTCGGAAGCGCCGGCTCAGTCCGGTTGTGGGCTGCCGCTAGCTTTTCCTAAGGCGATCGCCAAACTCGACCAGGCCACAATCCATACTAGGCCGCCAAGAGGTGTAATCGCTCCGAACTTGGTAATTCCCGTGAGGGCGTAGAGGTAGAGAGAGCCGGAGAACAATAGCGACCCCAAACCAAAGCCCCAAGCAGAGATGCTGGCCAATCGAGATCCCGAATGCTGGCACAAGGCGACCGCTAACAAGATCGCTAAACCGTGATACATCTGATACCGCGCGGCGCTGTCCCAATTTTCAAGGCGTTTTTGTCGCGTTGCCTCAGGCCACTCCTCGGCTACACGCTCCAAACCGTGTGCTCCAAATGCACCGGTGACCACCGACAATCCAGCGACGACCGCGCCGAGGATCGCTAATTGACGCCACACTTCACCATCTCCCTGCCGTACGATTGTTGAGCCAAGTCTGTCTACTGTACGCGGGAGCGAAAAGAACGGCAACTGGTCGCGACAGGGTGAATAGAAGCCCGAAACAAACGGGAGTGAATCAGTGCCGCCCGTATCGGTCACCCGCTGGCGGTTCGCGGTTATTTTGGTGGCAACACCGACTGTTGGCATGCCTCCACAGACGAAAAAAGCCGCGAAACCTGGCGGCTTCGCGGCTTTTGATTTGCGAACTAGTTTTCCAGTGGACTATTCCGAAATATCGCCCACCAGCCGCTCTTCCTCTTCGCGTTGGATGATGATTCTTGGTGTAACCATCATCATGAGGCTCTGAGTGTCGCGACCAATACCGACGTTTTTGAACAGTCGACTGATGTACGGCAGCTTGGACAACATCGGAACGCCACGCTCGTTGCGACCCTCCGATAGTCTCTTGATGCCGCCCAACAACACAGTACCACCATCGGGCACATTCACGGTCGTCGTGACCGTCGTGAACGAGAACGTCGGCAGCTGCACCGTTGTTCCCGAGATGGTCGACGCGATGTTGTTGTTGTTTCCAGCCACTGGATCACCATTGGCATCGACAAGGTTCGTTCCATTGTTTGTCACCGTTGTGCCTTCGAATGTGAACGTATCCACATTACCAATCTGGCTAAAGAACGGTACCAAAGTCAGTCGAACGAATCGACGATCGTGAGATACCACCGCTTGGACGTTCAGGGATGTCCCTTCGCCCAATACGGTGATCACTGGCTGTTGAGCCGCCGCAAAGTCACCAACGACCGGAATGATCGAAGTCACAAACGGCCGTGTCGACAAGTCGGACACGTTGGCCTGCTGGCCATTAAAAAGTGTCACTCGCGGTGCAGCCAGCACGTTGGTCCGACGATCGCCAGTGGCGGCCTGCATGAGGAAGAACACCTCGATGTCGCTTAGAATCGCGAAACCAAAGCTACTCACCGTGGCGGCATCAAAACCACCGAACGTTGGTACGGCCGATGAGAAACCTTCCTGGAGGAACTGGAGATCCAAGTCCGCCGTCGGTTGACCGAGCGGATCAAGACCAAACATTAGGCTTGGCCCATCATCGTCAGGTAGGAACGGTGTCTCAAGGTCCAACCCAGTGTTGTCGTCCAGATGAACATCAAAATCGATCCCGATTCGCTCGAAGAAGTTGTCGTTGAGCGTAATGAACCGGACTTCGATCGTCACCTGAAGGTCCTGCCATTCACGAAGTTGCTCTAGCAAGTCGGCAATCTCTTCGTGCACTTCTTGAGTGGTACTGATGACCAGACTCAAGTTCGCAGGATAGGGTTCAATCGCGCCATTCCCACCGTTCTCTTCCCAGGAATCGGGCATGACAGTGTTGGTAATGAGGTTGATTAACGTGTCAAAGTCCGCCAATGCCGCCCCACCCATGCCTCCTGGTCCGCCCGTGAAACTCTGCGGCGGACGCGACCGCAAGGAGGACGCGTTGGGCAGCATGTTAAAGGCATTGGTTTGAGCAAGGACAGAACTCGGAGATCCTGAATTCGCTGCGCTAGAGGCCATTGCCAGCGGAAGTCCGGACGTCTGAGCCACTCCGTATCCCAGATTTGCGTGAGCTTCTCTCAAGGCCCCAGTTAAACCATAACTGTTGCTCGGGCCAAAATTCGGGATCGGAATCACCAAATCGGCGACGTTGTATGTGTCGAAGTAGGTGTTCGATCGACGAGCTGTCTCGCTGGTGATTTTGAGCACCTGGTCCTCAACCACGTAGCTGAGACGCAGTGGCTGCAAGATCAAATTCAACGCAGCACGCAACGACACGGCCTTCGAGAGCTCAATCGTCACCGCTTCATCATTGGTGACCGCCTCAGCGGCAAGCCCTTGCGGATCGATGAACACGGGCACACCGGCAGAATCGGCCAGCGTCCTGAGTACTTCGTCCAGAGGTACGTTCTGAAAATGAACATCAACTTTCGATTTCAGACTTTGTTGAATTTCAACTTCTTCTGGTGAAAATCGTTGATTCTGACGTTTTAGATACCGCCTTCGCGTGTTGGTAAGGTCGGCCCACGAATCAGGAAATGTATACGGCCGGTTCGGGTCCATCTGTGTTGACGAACGGTCGATGTCAAGGAGCGTGTCGACGACACGACTCTCCTTGAGCTCGCTAATTTCCCGATTTGCCTGATCACGAATGGCAAACTTAGCCTTCCAAACCAACAATTGGGCCGTCGGCTCATCGGGTGCGATTAAGAACGCCTTTTTGGCGATGATCTCCGCACTATGGAACTGACGCTCGTCCATAAGGACATTGAACTGTTGGACCAGTTCAGCAAGTTTGTCTTGCGATTCGATCAGAGCCTGGCGGTCTCGATCCATCCCATCCAGAACAGCACGGTTCTGCTCGGTCAACTCGATTTCGCCACGATTAGCATCGATGTGCGACTTCATGCGGTTGATGTCCGCGTCTACGATTCGCAAGAATTGTTGTTTCGTACGATCGTCAATCTCTGCTTGTAGGACACGACCACGAACAGATTCCAACCGATTGAGAGCTCCAATCGGATCGGTGACCTTTTGACGGTCAGAGTTTTTTTGTTCGTTGGTAATCTCCTGGAACAACTGTTGTTTGGCAATCTGTTCCTGCGCCGTCACTTCTTCCAAGACCGAACCCTGCCCAGAACCAGACAATCGCTGATTGGTCAGCAAATTCAGCTTGTCACGCAGTTGGCGACGAGTGTTGTCTTCCAACTCAGACTCGAACTGCCAAGCCTGTCGGAACAACTCGATTGCCCGATCATTATCTCGGTTTTGTAGTGCCGTAAGACCATCTTGAAACAGTTCTACTCCCTTGGAGACTGGGGGACTTGCCAGAACAGGCGCGGGTGTTGGCTGAGTTGCTTGTGCCGCACGAACTCTCGTTTCATCATTGCTCGGCGTATACATACTCTGCCGCACCATATTGGGCTGCTGTCCGGTGTAACCAGTAGCCTGGGCGACCGGGTAGCGTGCACTCGTCCCCTGTACGCGACGTTCGCGATCAGCGATCTCCAACACCAACTTCCAGGCCTGCGTCTCACCAGCTGGTAATTGCACTCGCATCTGGTTTGCTTGGTAAGCGAGCCGCTTTGCCAAGTCCAGATTTCCGCGGTCCATTTCGATACGAGCCCGCGACAACAATTGTCGTGTCTCGGCAATTCGACTGTTGATCTCATCGCTTGTCGCCGACGTCGGTATTCCAGATCGACGTTGGGAAATCGTATCCAGCATTCTCTGTGGCGATCGCTGTATAGCACCATAGGGAACTCCGAATGTCGCGGCATAGTCGAGCAGTTTTTCGGCCATGTCCAAGTCACCATGCAACATGAGCCCTTCGGCTTGCTGCATCAGCAAATCGGCATTGCGACGCTTCCGGTCGGAACCGGTAATCGATTTGTCGACGTTGTGACGTCGGATATCGTCTACGAGTTTTTCGAGTTCTGCACGGTTGTCCCCGTTGACATCCTCGCGAATTCCCTTCCGCTTCGCTTCAGCGATCAACGCGAGTGTCTTGTCGACCTGGCCATTTGCCAGGGCTCGACGCGCGGCCAACAGGGGTGTCGCCGGTGGAGATGCGGCTTCCCGTGCCGCAGGTCCGCGAAGAAGCGTCAGTGCGTTAAAAACTCGGTCGGGAGTGTCCTTCTGAGGGCCGGGCCTCGGGGCCGTCTTCCTCGCTTGATTGATTAATTGCTCCGCCAGTTCAAATTTGCCATTTTTCATGGCGTTTCGCGCATCATTCAACAGGTTGGCTTGCGTTGGGGAAGCCTGTGATATCACAAGCTGACCGGTGGCAATTGCCGTGGCAAAGGGATGGGCGGCGGTGTCTTGCACTAACACCGCGGACGTGACTAGCCCGCATAGCAGGCTTCCAGTGAATAATTTAACGGTCGCTCTCAACGCAATTCTCCTTCTGCGAGAGATAGCCCAATTCCTACGGCTGCTGACGGAGACATCCGTGCCCGTCCGCTGCGCTTAACCCACTCGCAAATTCCGCCAGGCGGAAAAACGCGTGTTTGCGCACGTACCGCAACCGTACGATAAATCGTGATCTTTGTAGACGAGTGGCGGTATTTACTGACTAGTAGATTTTGCGTCAATAGCAATCCCAAAAAAATCGACAGTTTTTTGGAGGGCGTCGCCGACTGATATCGTTTCGAAATGCCACCTATGCGAAATCGTGGCTTGTTCCGTCGATAAATCTGCACGGGGCAGGCGTCGTCGCGCTGCAGAAATCCGAGAGCCGATTATGCGTACCGTGGTCAGCCAATCAAGATTCTGTTGCCACGACCGTGTCATTGCATAAAAACAGCCGCCTACCGAGCAGGTAGGCGGCTGTGATCTGACGTTTTCGATTGTTTTTTTACTCGTCGGTGTCGCCACCGCCACCGCCGTCTCCGAAACCGAGTCCTTCGCCGGCACCAGCACCACCTTCAAACCCGCCCATACCTCCACCAAGACCAACTGCTTCATCTTCAACGAAGGCGTAGAATCGGTAGTCATTGACGTCAGGCTTCTCTGCACGAATGACCAATCCACCGGTTGGTGAGATGAGCGCATATTCGCCAGGCGAATAGAGGGGTTCTCTTGTTGTCCCACCAACTTGATACCCACCGAACATGTCCACAAGGACAGTTTCGCCTTTGAATTCATACTTCTTCAACGTCTTGACGCTCAGGGAAATCGGATGGACAAAATCCAAATCGTCGGTCACGGCCAGCACATCACCGGGATTCAGCGAAAGGTCAACCGGAACATCGACGTTCTGCACGAGGTCGATTTTTACTCCAGCCACCTTTCCCTTCGGTGCCTTGGTAAGGACCTCAGCCTTCGCCGAGCTGGACGCGAACGCCATTTTCTCGGCAGGTCCGGCATAGAATCGTTCGGAATGAGTTAACCAAACAACACCGCTCGGTTCACTGAATTCCGTGCGACGAAAATAGCTGTTGGTGCGTTGTGAATCGGCGACCTCTTCCTTTGCACGCAAAGCCGCGACCCGATTCCCAGCTTCCACTTCCAACATACGCAGATTAACGTCCAACTCCATGTCCTTCGGATTGTTTGGATCCTCGAGGAGCAACTGAATCCGGTATTGGTATTTATGGCCGAGGCGGGCGGTAAAGTCGAAATATCGAACCAACTTGAACTCCGTGATCACACTCTGTGTGACTGGGTTTCCCATTCCTCCCATCATTCCGCCCATCATGCCCCCCATGCCGCCCGACTCATCACCCATTCCCTCGCCGTCCCCCGCTTCACCACCCATCCCACCTGCACCACCGGAGTTGTTGCCGCCGAGACCATCTCCACGGCCGCCATCGAGACCGCCGCCGCCGTTGCGGGAACTTGGAATCTCACTCGGTATATCACCTTCAGATTCCATGGGATCCTCGGGCGATTCCGTTGTGTCGTCCTCGCTCTCTTCACTCCTTTGGCCGCGAAATGGGATCTTAGGATGATTTACGAACTTGTAGTCCCGCATCAGGAAAGGCGGAATCGGCATCGTCGTACCCGTCAGAACGTGCTGTTCATCAGCAACCTCTGGTGCACCGTAGCCAGTCGTGGCAAACACCTTCATTCGCTTATGCGCATCGTTGGCACTTCCCAGCTTCTTCCAGTCGGGCGCTTCGCCCTCAATCACCTCTGTTCGTTGCACCACCAGTGATAGGTATTTGGGACGATCGCGACGAGGTTCATAGGCGATCGCATTCTCGAATTTTGACTTGAACTCGTTGAATTGCTTTTCATACGGAACCAAAGAGGTAATGACAATCACTCCGTACGTTTTCGGAAGCGAGCTCGGGGCTTCATCCCCATCTTGAGTGTTGTTGGTGGCACCTCGTCCCGGAGCGTATTGACCTCGTCGTCGCCACGATTTGCTGTCGCCGGCCGCTGCCAATAACCCGCCAAATCCTCCCATGCCTTCTTCTCCAGCACCGCTCTCCTCCCCAGCACCACTGCTCTCACTGTCACGCTGATTTCGACTTGATTTTTTTTTCTTCGTCGGTGCGCCTTGCCATTCCAATTCGCGAAGAGGATCCGAAACTCGCCGTTCGTTAACAATGTCCACCGGTCCAATGAAGTCGGCAATTTGTACGTCCACCGGCGCGTAGATCTCGGGGTCGCCCCGTTTCACGATGGGCTTGGTCAATGGTGGCGAAAGCGATTTCCTAAAACTGTATTGGTGCGGTTGCGTGGACAGCGAACCAAGTCGCTCTTCCTGTTCGTAATTCGCCTCGACCGCACGGTCATCCGCCTCGGCGACGTTCGCCCAGCTATCCGTCTCAATGTGGTCGTTCGCGCGTTTCCCCTTGGCGATTAGGTCGTCTGGAGCATCGGCATAGGTATCGATCCCATAACCGCTATACAACAAGAACAGGGCGACCAGGATAGTGCAAATCAGCACTCCTTTTTCGACGTGTCGAGTCAAAAATCCTTGGAATCCACCTTCGCCAAAGTCGAGTTTCTTCATGGCGTTCTCCGTTTCGTCCCCTGTTCATTGTCGGTATTCCAGCCATCAATCGACAGCTGGGCGTCGTCAAACATTCTAGTTATTCACCGGTTAGGGTTAATTGCCAGCAGCTTCAGTGGTAACCGTACCGTCACCGCCATCTTCCACCACGGCATCTGCTGCGTTGCCGAGTTTTACCCGATCCACCGGATTGTAAATGTAAACAATTCCGTAAAGTTCCACATGAACATCAAATGGTGATTCGTCACTCAATTTCACTTGTGAGCCGCCCATACTTCCCAAACCACCTCCCAATGCCCCACCGATGCCCTCATCTCCGCCACCAAGTCCTCCGCTCTCACCTCCACCTCCCAACATTCCGCCTTCCATACCGCCACCCATACCACCTTCTTCGTTTTCTCCACCTCCACCAAACAGG
>LWDU01040476.1_pt1 | contig 11581 bp, 6 predicted proteins | sample 727161 | NCBI WGS metagenome assembly LWDU01 (sample SAMN04566230, study PRJNA314399) | hydrothermal vent metagenome | isolation source: deep sea hydrothermal plume seawater | place: Mexico: Gulf of California, Guaymas Basin | collected 2004-07-11 | reverse complement strand
TCATATCGTCCTGATTGTCCACGGATTCGCATCGGCACCCGATGAGCTTCGAAACGTCGAGGCTCGACTTGCCGCTGCCGGGCATGCAACGGCACAATTCGGCTATCGAAGTCGTAACGGCGTACAAGTGGCTGCTCGAGACCTTAGTTCGGCCTTGCACGAATTCGCAAAGAACCACCCGCAGGTGAAAGTTACCATTGTCGCACATTCAATGGGCGGACTGGTATCGCGATGGATGCTCGAGCACGCTGAACTGGCTCCCGCCCCCAAGTGCGTGGTTCAGTTGATCATGGTCGCGACGCCCAACCACGGAAGCGACTTGGCCTTCCCCGGTCTAGCAGGCCCACCGATACGACTGCCTCTCGTCGAGATCGTCCCGTCGCGCGTTGGTAAGTTGGTGAGTGACATCACCGAGGAAGTCAATGTGTCGTTGCGCGATTTACGACCGGAGTCGAAAGTCCTCCGGCATCTTAACCAACTCGATCGAAACTCTGCCGTGTCCTACTCCATCATTTTGGGAACACGCGGAAACCTGAACTCTGAGGTTCCCTCGGCCATCGACGGACTGCTGAGGCTTCACCGTCGTGGCCGCGTCGAACGGATCGTGTCGGAACAGTTCACGTATCTCAGAACTCAATTGGGCGATGAAATGTTGACGGGACAAGGAGACGGCGTAGTATCGCTCAAGAGCGGGCTATTAGACGGCGTAACCGATGTGCTGGTCCTCCCGATGCATCACAATGACATTCTCAGATCGACCTCGTCAGTCTTCGAAGACCTACTGGAAGGCATCGAAGCTCGCATCGATCGTGCACCAAATGGCGGATGCGGTGAGTGACATCCGGAGTCCAAGAGTCTTCTGCTACCAGGTATGCTTGCCTCGCCGGGCGGCATTGATCGCCTCAAGGCTATCCAGTGCAATTCCGGGATCTCTCTGATCAACCAGGAACCGGTCGAGCTCGGCGGCCATGCGGTCGCGCACCACAGCCAAGTCCGCATCGTTTGCCAAGTTTGTCAGTTCGAACGGATCACTTTTCGTCTCATACAGTTGTTCCGCCGGGCGATGCATGTATCGCTTTACCAGCGTGTAGGTCTGCGCGTTGTTCCAACTGCCAGACACCCACGTCGCCCAATACGGGTTGTTCAGTTTGCCATCACCCGTCCACCCCATGAGGTGCTTTTCAATGTAGATTTCGGCCGGTTTTAGGTTGCGAATGTAGCGGTACTGTCCGTCACTGATCGTCCTGATTGGATACGCGGGACCTTCTGGAACGTTGTTGTGGATACCGTAGACAAATTGGCGGTGCTGATCACTCCTGCCCTCCAGAACGTGCCGAAAACTACGTCCGTCGAACGCAGCGTTATCCGGTGTTCCACCGGCGAAATCCAGCAACGTAGGCAACACATCGGCGTAGTGAACAAGGGCCGAAGTTCGCTTCCCTGCCGGTACCGTTCCCGGCCAACGCGCGATTAACGCAGTGTGTAGGCCGGTATCCCAATTCGTCCACTTGCAACCGGGAAACTGTGAGCCCTGTTCCGATGTGAAGAGCACCAGTGTCGTGTCGGCCTTTCCCGATCGTTTCAGGGTCTCCAAGATCTCCCCAACTTGCCCGTCCATGTAAGTAATTTCGGCCAAGTATCGAGAAAACGCATCGCGAGTCTTTGGTGTGTCAGCGATGTTGGGTGGCAGTTCGATTTTCGCTGAGGGATACTCGGACGGATCTCCCATCACCCAAGGCACGTGGGGTTCTACCAACGCCACGACCAGACAAAAAGGCGTCGTGTCACTGCGCGTGATAAACTCTACAAGACCATCCATGTCGTGTGTTTTCGTAGGGCTACGAACGCAACTTTGGTCAAACCCGCCAACCTTTTCAAATGGAAACGCCGAGGCTGGTTTTACGTGTATCTTCCCAGCGATCCCCACTCGATAGCCACGAGCACCCAGCATCTGCGGTATGCTCTTGGTTTGCGGACGACTGGCCGAGTGATTCCAGGCACATCCATTGCGGAGAGGGAATTGCCCGCTGTAGAGCTCCGCTCGACATGGCTGGCACATCGCCTCGCTTAAATAGGCATGGTTAAACGTCAGCCCTTGAGTTGCCAAGCGATCGATATTCGGCGTCATCGCGTTCTTGCCACCGTACAGCGCCAGGTCATTGTGCGTGCAGTCGTCCGCCATCACGATCAGCACATTGGGCGCATCTCCAGCAGCCCGATTGCCGCCTGCGAATAAACCAACGAGGATCATGACGGCGTAAAAACGAGGGTTCAATAGATGCCTGATCATTGGCAACGGGCTCCACACCAGTTGAGATGAGTTGAGTTCAGGGTCGCGATGCTCAATTGCCAGTTCGACAACGACGGCAATGGGCAAAAAAAGTTCGTCGGTAGGTGTTTCACGCGCGCAAAAATGGCGGGAAGTCGAATTCGTCACCGTTGTACTTTGGAACGTCGGGCAGAGTCCAATTCGTCGAACATCCCCAAGATCGAGTTGACAATCTTGATCGATGCATCAAACTCGACAAAGTTCGTCCCCAACCAAGTCTCGTATCCTCCCAAACGGTGCTGCCGTGGCGTTGGCAAGTAGCCGTAGGATCCATTGGCCAACTCGATAGTGAACATTTGCTCAAATGGACCGCGATCCTTTAACTCCAACCCAATCTCGGCAAACGCCTCAAAGGGGATCGCAGCGACACCCAATTCTCCGATGCAAATCGTTTGCAAGGGAACGTGAACCGTCGTTGGTGCCCTCTTGAGTTTTGCGATTCGATCGGCATAGATCCTCGTTCTACTGTGGCCCTGGTCTGTGTCCGACGCGACGGAATTTGCCAAGTGTTGCAGCATTTCCCGGCTTGGCTTGCGCAGTGTCAGCTGCAACTCGGTGACGCGAGCAGCAAGCGGTACCCAGTCGTGAAAAACAACTTTTTGATTCGCCTCGTACACACGGCTGGCGACTTTCTCGGCCACCTCTTGCATCTTTTCGTATGACTTGTATCTCTTTCGCTGTGAACTGGACTGCGTGAAATTGATGTTGTTGACATCACCACTGGTGCCATTGGAGAGCATGCCGACGAATGCCGGAGTCTGATCGTCAGCTCCCAATTTCTCAGCCACCAACTTGGCAAAGCAGCCGAAATAGTCTGCCGAAACTTCGCCTGTTGGAACACCGCCCACATAGTGCAGCGAATAATTGGCTAACAGAGCAATCGGACGACCTGTGACACTCTGCACCGAAATGAAACTGATTTCTGGGTCGGTGGGACCGGCTGGGCGGTCCAACACGGCGCTTCCGCGAGGCGGGTTCATACGCACTTGGTCAACGCCGCCAAAGGGATTGGAAAGCAAGCCGGCGTCCTTTACATACCATCGGCGGTTGAATACCTCCGTCGGCTCGTCGATTTTCCCCCACCCGATTCGAGCAGGTTCGAGATGGTTCAGGGCGCGACGAACACCATCAGAAATCCGCTTGGCCAAGAACCGCTGATAATCCGTCAAGTCATCTTCCCAAATGACCTTGCTCGGCCCACGGGCTGTTGTCGCCGAGTGGGTGTGAGTCGAGGCCATGAGTAAATGACTCGCCGGAAGCCCAGTCGTCTTGCTCACTTCGGCCTTGGCGAGTTCGAACACCTCGCGAGAAATCCCAACGTTGTCGCACAACACGATCGCCAATTTCGTTGCGCCATCGTCTAGCACAAGACAACGCGCGTACAGCTCGTCGTGGATGTGCGTCGCTGGAACTGGCTTCCAACCGCCGACGATCAATTCACCGAGTGGCGGTGTAATGTTGCTCGCCGATGCCCCGGCGCGAAACACGTCTCCATCGGTTTCTGCCTTTAAATCCTCCTGACCAGGATGTGAAAAACCGATGAGAATTGCCAGTACGACGGCGGTACGCAGGGAGGCAAAAAGAAATGACGGACGCATTAGCTCTCTCCTGTGCGATCAACGAGAAAAACGCAATACGATACGTAGAGTACCACAGCGGTGTACACAATTCACGTTTCGCGGGCTCACACGGGCGGCTACCTGACATGGCCACCCCGCGGGCGTCGCCGCAGCTAGCCTTCCGTCGTGTGCCGGGATCATTGTTTGGTGATCGGCAAGGCCGCTGCTGCCGATTCGTCGGTTTGAGCAATAATGGTCTCGTTCGATCGACCGCGTCGCTCGATGGTCGTCGCGGTTGTCTCGGTGGGTCCGATTTTTGAGTACCGCAACATGAGCCCCTCTGCAAAATGTCGACCAGCCTCTGTCTCCTCGCCCACTAACAACACAACCGGTCCTTGGAAGCCCTGAGGCACCAGCGCCAGAGCACTGCTGGCGTCCTTTTGCTGGTGAACGTACTGCAACATGTCGTTTTCCGGTTCGTTGCGGCCAACCACAATCTTCGTCGCCTCGCTGTAGCGAAAATGTCGACCGTGTTTGAGCAGTTCGAATTGCCAGCGGCTACTTTCCGGTTCCAACACGACTAGGTCATACACTTTTCGTGAGAATAGTGGTTCGGTTAATGCACAACCCGATGAGGGCATCGGTATGTCGGTGATCCCCAACTCCTTTGCCAAGCGGATAAGGCCTTTACGGCTGCGGCCGAAGAACTGATAGAGTTTCGATCGGTCTACCCACCCTTCGCGTTCAGGCAATGTGGGTGCCAGCAGTTGTGCAGAGAGGGGGCGTAACAACAGGTCCTCTAGACCGGAGTGGTGAGATATGGCGTGCAGGTCCCGCTTCTTTTGACTCATCGGACGTTGGCCGACCACCTCACCGCTGACGATGAACTGCGCGCCAGTCTGCTCCATATAGGACTTGGCTCGCTCAAACATGTAGATGCGACAATCGACGCATGGATTGGCACCTTTTCCGTAGCCGAAGCGGGGGTGCTTGACGATGTCCAAATAATCGTCTTGTTGGGTCAAAACGGTGAGCGGAACATTCAGGTCCCTCGCCGCCTGAGCTGACTGGTCCTGACAACAAGTGAAGATCGTCTTGAAGTTGAGTGCCTCGACTTCAATTCCCTGTTCCTGCATGATCCGAATCGCCAGCTTGCTGTCCAAACCGCCCGATAACAACGTAACGCAGCGAATTTTTTGCACTCGATTCACCTTAGGGGCCTGTGCCGTACGATCGTCTAGATCTCATCGGCAGACTTTTTATGCGAAACATCCATGTCGCGTTCGGAATCGCCAGTTGGGTCATTGGCAACGTCCGCTGAGCTGTCTTCTGTCGAGGGTGGTTCAATTTCCTCGAGCGCGTTGCACGCCGCTCGTTGTTCCGCTTCCTTCTTACTTCGGCCCCAGGCCCCCTCAAACAGCCGATCGCCAACTCGTGCGGCGACCTTAAAGCACTTGCTATGGTCTGGTCCTTTTTCATCGATCAGCTTATAGACCGGTGTATTTCCGAATTGGCGTTGAGCGACCTGTTGAAGGTGCGATTTGTAATTCTCGCCATGCCCAGCGTCTGTCACGGCTTCGATCTGCGGCTTCATATGTTCAAGCACAAAGTCCCGCGCAGGTTCCAGACCACCGTCAAGGTAGACCGCCGCGACAATCGCCTCAAACACGTCGGAAACCACGCTTGCCGGCAAATCAGGCCCAACCCCGAGTCCCTTGCCGAGCACCAACAGAGGAGCCAAGTTCAATTGCCGACTGATTTTGGCGCAGGTAATCCGGCTGACAACAACCGATTTGATCCGAGTCAGCTCTCCCTCAAGGGCGGTTGGAAATATTCGGTACAACTCTTCGCAAACGACGGAGCCCAGGATGGCGTCGCCAAGAAACTCCAGACGCTCATTCGAGTCGAGTCGGTGGTTGGCCCCGGAGGCGTGAGTGAGAGCCCTGTGAAGCAACCGACGATCGATGAACTGGTACCCCAGAATGTTCTCACATTCGATCAGTTTGGCGAGAACTTCAGGGCCGAGGGCGGGTTCGTATTCGGTCATTGATGGAAAGCAGCGAAAAGTGGAGAATCGACGGAAAGCTAACAGGGAAAACACTTTTTGTCAACAATTGGCGTCGCCGACCCAATTGGCGAATTCAGATTGCAACCTATAATTGAGGGCAATCTTGGCGGACCGATGGGAGCCACTCCCCAACCCGCTATCGTGCCACTTGCTCGTGCCTCCCCAGAGTCGCCCCGTGCGAATTCGCCCAGCTGAACCATCATGATCAACACGCTTTATCTGCCGGAACTCCGAGAGATGCTCACAGACCAAAACTCTGTGGACTTGGGTGAGTTCTGTGAGGCGCTCCACCCGGCTCGGACCGCCGAGTTTATGGAAGGGTTGACCGCCGATGAAGCGTGGGAAGTACTGCGACACGCCTCAATGGGGACGCGGGTCGAGATCTTCTCGTATTATTCCCCTGAGAAGCAGGTAAAAATCCTGGAAACCCAGGACCGCGAGAGTGTGGCAGAGTTGATTGCTGAGTTGGCGGCCGACGATCGAGTCGACATTTTACAACAGCTCGACGACGATTTGGTCGCCGAGCTTCTCCGTCTCTTGCCGACCGAGGATCGACGGGACATCCTCCGCTTGCAGGCATTTCCGGAGGGCACGGCCGGGTCGGTGATGACGACCGATGTGGCCATGCTGGACGAGGAACTTAGCGTTACCGACGCTTTGCAGGAACTTGTCAGACAAGCCGAAGATGTCGAGACCATTTACTACTTGTATGTCGTCGATGAAACAAGGCACTTGCGCGGCGTCGTCAGCACGCGTCAACTTGTCTCCGCCATGGGAAAGCCCGATACGCGATTACGGGAGTTGATGGAGACCGACATGGCCGTTGTCAATGTCATGGATGACCAAGAGACGGCGGTCGACAAGGTGGCTCACTACGATCTGTTGGCGATCCCGGTGGTGGACTCGGACCATCGCATGCTGGGCATCATCACGCACGACGACATTATCGATGTCGTTCGCGAAGAAGCTACCGAAGACGCACACCTTAGCGCCGCGGTGACTCCACTGGAAGAGACCTACTTAAGGACTCCCATTATTACGCTCAGTCGCAAACGAGGCGTGTGGCTAGTGATTTTGTTCATCGGCGGATTACTGACGGCGTTCGCGTTGCAGTTCTACGAAGACGCAATGAATCGTTTTCATTGGTTGGCGCTATTTATTCCATTGATTATTTCCAGCGGTGGAAACTCGGGGAATCAATCGGCCACCTTGATCATCACCGCCATGACAACGGGTGACATCAAGATCGGCGACTGGTTACGCGTGGTCATTCGCGAATTGGCGATGGGCCTTGTTCTTGGCGGGTCGCTCGCATTACTCGGCCTGGTCGCTGCCGCGTTGATTGCGCCCGAGGCGATTTTCATTGTCCCCTGCACGTTGCTGCTTGTAGTCTTGTCGGGGACTTTGTGCGGGGCCACGTTGCCATTACTCTTCAAACGACTGGGGTGGGACCCAGCCATGATGAGCAACCCCTTTGTTGCCGGTATCGTCGATGTTCTTGGGATTGTGATCTACGTCAACGTCGCCATCGCACTGGAGTCCGTGGTAATCGGCGGCTGATAACCACAAGTCCGTCCCCACCGGTTCGGGGCGAGTGGGGTAGGTTTTGCCCGATGGACACTAGCGAAGTCGGCGGAAGCCTAGGCTTCTTCGCTCGTTGGCTGGGCCGCTTCCCCAACGGCCTTCTTCTTGACGGTCTTTTTCTTGGCCATTTTCTTTGCCGCCGTTTTTTTCTTTGCCGTCTTCTTCTTGGTGCCCTTCTTCTTTTTCTTTGTCCCGACGCGAGATGCACGTTCGGCCAACAGATTCAACGCCTCGTCCATCGTCAGCTCGTCCGGGCTACTCCCCTTAGCAAGCGACGCATTGGTGGCACCGTCCGTTACATAGGGTCCGTAGCGACCGTCAAGTAATTTGACGACCTCGCCGGTCACCGGCGACTCGGTAAAGACCTTGATCGGCTCTTTGGGCGCCGCGCGTCCGCGCCGCTGTTGGGGCTGAGCAAGCAGGGTAACTGCCTGCTCCAATGCGACGTCCAATGGCGATACGTCTTCTGGAAGCGAGCGGGTTTCGGATCCCCACTTTACGTACGGTCCATAGCGGCCATTGTGAGCTACTACAGGCTGACTGTCGGTGGGATGTTCACCAATCGTACGGGGCAAGGTGAGCAATTTGAGAGCGAGTTCCAAGTTGACGTCGGCTTGGTCCATACCCTTGAGCAGGGAACCGTTCTTGGGTTTCTCATCGTCGCCTTCACCGCCTCCGAGTTGGACATAGGGCCCGAATCGTCCATTCTTCAAGTAGACATTGCGACCGGTATCTGGACAAACTCCCAAAGGCTGTTCGGCTCGCTGCCCGAGCTCAAGTAACTCCAACGACTTTTCTAGTGTCACTTCATCCGGGCACAAGTCACCTGGGACACTCGCCTTGCGGTAATTGTCGGCATCGCGTTCACCCTGTTCGAGGTAGGGGCCGTACCTTCCCACTCTTAAATAAATCGGTTCGGTAAAGTCGCCGCTCTCAGGCGTTCCAATAGCGAACTGACTGATTTTTCGCGGATCGATCTCCTCGATGCTGGTGGAAACTCGCTCCTTTAATCCAGGAGAACCGTCGCCGAAATAGAAGTCCCTGAGATACGATAAGTGCTCTGCTTCACCACGGCTGATCGCATCAAGATAGTCTTCCATTTGCGCGGTGAACTGGAAGTCAACCAGTGAGGCGAGGTGCTCCTCCAAGAGCCTAGAGACCGCGAAGGCCATCCAGGTCGGAACGAGTGCGTTACCCTTTTTAAATACATATTCACGGTACAAAATGGTGTCGATAATCGATGCATAGGTACTCGGTCGACCAATACCCATCTCTTCCAGTTTGCGAGTCAATGAGGCTTCGGTAAAGCGGGCCGGTGGCTTAGTCGAGTGACCGTTGCCCGCAACGTCCTGACAGTCGACGGATTGTTCGACTTTCAGCACGGGGAGCAATCGTTCTTTGCCGGCCAGTTCCTGTTGTGGGTTGTCTGACCCTTCGACATAGGCCCGCAGGTACCCGGGGAAATCGATGGTCTTGCCGCGACTCTCCAGGACCGCCTCTTCGCCTTCAATCTTGACAACGATGCTTCGTTCCCGCGCGTCGACCATCTGGCAGGCGATTGTTCGCTTCCAGATGATTTCAAATAGACGATATTGGTCGGAGCTCAGCTCACTCTTGAGATGACTGGGCGGATCGAAATGACTAGCCGCCGGCCGAATCGCCTCGTGAGCCTCTTGAGCGTTCTTGACTTTTGATTTGTACGTCCGCGGTGCCTCGGGCAGGTAATCCGGTCCGTAGTTTTTCTGAATCAGACCGCGGAGCGAATCGACAGCCTCCTTCGCCAGAGAGGTCGAGTCGGTACGCATGTACGTGATGTACCCGTTCTCGTACAGACCTTGAGCTGCGGACATGGTGCGGCGAGCCGTGAAGCCCAGTTTCCCATTGGCTTCCTGTTGGAGCGTGCTGGTGGTAAACGGAGCCGAAGGGGACGAATTGTAGGGTTTTTCGACAACGGACAGCACCTGGAAGTCGGCCTGTTTCAGTTTGTTGGCCAGGTCCTGAGCCGCCGCCTCGTCGAGTAGCAAGAGATCGGCGTTCTTGATCTCGCCGGTGTTCGCATCAAAGTCCTTGCCACTTGGCAGCTTGCGACCCTGGTAGGTAAATAACTCAGCCTGGAAGACTTCGTTCGTGTCGGTGGCGAATGTCGCCGCCAGGTCCCAATAGGACGCCTTGACGAATGCACATCGCTCCCGCTCTCTTTGGACGATCAGTCGAACGGCTGCTGACTGCACGCGACCAGCGCTCGTGCCTTTGGCGATTTTTCGCCAGAGTATGGGTGAAACGCTATATCCATAGAGCCGGTCCAGGATCCGGCGAGTCTCTTGAGCCCGAACCAGTCGATCATCAATTTCCCGTGGATTGTCCAGCGCTTCAGCGATGGCTGCCTTGGTGATTTCGTGGAATACGAGTCGCTTGACCGGTACCTTGGGTTTCAGCAATTCGCACAGGTGCCAGCTGATCGCTTCACCTTCGCGGTCTTCGTCCGTCGCCAGATACAATACGTCACACTCTTTGAGTAGCTTTTTGAGCTTTGCAACTTGTTGCTTCTTTTCAGGTGGAACCACATAAAGGGGTTCAAAATCCTGATCGACGTTTACCCCCAATTTGGACCAGGGCTGGTCCTTGTACTGTTCGGGGACTTCATCGGCCTTTTTCGGTAAATCGCGAACGTGTCCAATACTGGCCTCGACCAAATAGTTTGGCCCCAAGAACTTCGAAATTGTCTTGGCCTTAGCCGGTGATTCTACGATCACCAGCGATTTTCCTGTTCCCGTTCCTGACTTTTTCACCATGGCTACGCCGTTTTTCACTGTAGAAGACCAAGGAGTGGCCCTGTCGACACTCCTTTTTGGGATTGTATTTACGTCTCGCAGCCCTACAATCTTCACCAAATGTAAGGCGAATAGTTCGTCGCGCCGCGTCACCATTAATACGGTTGATTGCGGCCTGTCAAGGTGTGTTTACATGCCGCAAGGGAATTGATCGCACTGACGGCCCCGGCCGACAGTGTCCGGTACGGCAAATCCCACGCGGTGTTTTTTTTGAACCGAAAACGAGTTCACATGTCTAGCCCATTTCAAGTATTTCGCAAAAACCAACAAAGGTTGCTTGTTGTGTTTGGCGTCCTTCTCATGGTGTCGTTCATTATCGTCCCAATCTTGACGGACGCTCTCCAGCCGAACGGTGGTAGCAATAATAACGCCGTAGTGGTGAAGTGGAACGGAGGGTTGATCCGAGAAAGCGAATTGCGCGGATTACTCCGGCGCAACAATGTCACCGTCAATTTTTTGGAGGCTGTGTTGGCACGAGCTGCCGACAAAGACGATGACATCGACGGTAGTCAGCACATATTGCAACGAGTTCGCGGCTCCGGCGAAGTGGTCAATAATATCTTGCTCGCGGAAAAAGCAAAAAGTTTGAATCTTGTCATCACTGATGACGCCGTCATCCAATATCTCAATGACTTGACCGACAAGGCTCTGAGCACGGACGAGTATTACACGATCCAAAGACGTGTGGCTGGCGATCAGCAGATTTCGATGCCCGAGATCTTTGACGAAATCCGTACGGCATTAGCGGCCAGATACATGCAGAGCGTTTTGTATGCTGGCGTGGGGTCCCTTCCACCGCAGTATCATTGGGAATCGTTTCGCCGCCTAAACGAACACATGGAATTGGAAATCCTGCCGATTTCAGTCGCTGACCTAGCAGAAACAATAACGGATGACCCCGACGAAAACGAATTGCGGAATCTCTACGAAGATCGCAAGGATAAGTTTCCCTATCCCAATTCGCCAGAATTCGGTTTCCGCCAACTGCCGAAAATTGATTTTCACTATGTGAAATTTGACTTTGAAAAGTACCTACAAAAGGCAGAGGCAGGACTGACGGAGGAGGAAATCGCGGCAGAGTACCAGAAGTCGATTGAGAATGGTCAATTTCGCAAACCGGTGACGTTCTCGCCAAGTGAACCCAGTGACGATGGCGAGACAGAGGCCGGTGAAACTGATACCGAAACAGGCGACAAGACGGACGACGGAG
>LWDU01032764.1_pt1 | contig 11585 bp, 11 predicted proteins | sample 727161 | NCBI WGS metagenome assembly LWDU01 (sample SAMN04566230, study PRJNA314399) | hydrothermal vent metagenome | isolation source: deep sea hydrothermal plume seawater | place: Mexico: Gulf of California, Guaymas Basin | collected 2004-07-11 | reverse complement strand
TAAAATGATTCCATTTACTACTGCAGTATATTATAATCCTAATACTCAAGAAAACTCTGCAATCTATAAACCTGGATTTGTTGAAATTGTTAGTAAAAATATTGAATATGATTCCGATAGTGATCCATTAAAATTAGTTTATGCATCACCTAGTTTTATGAATGAGAAACAGGGACCTATGCAAGTTGTATTAGTTTATGAAGTAAATACAAATTATATTCCATGATCCAATTAATTTAGTTTTTAAAATATTACTTTTGAAGATTAAATAAATACAATCTTCAGTGATAATCATAGATGAAACAAATTGGAATTATTGGTATGGGCAAGTGGGGTAAAAATTTAATTAAAGAATTTTCAAATTTTGCAGAAATTTCAATTTGTGTAACTAATGGTAATCAAGAAAATATAAATTGGATTCAAAAAAATTACCCGAAAACTAAAATTTCTACAAACGTAAATGACATTCTTAATGAAAATGACATAGATGCAATAGTTATTGCAACACCAATTATCACTCATTATGAATTAATTAAGAAATCTCTTGAATCTGGAAAACATGTTTTTGTTGAAAAACCAATGGTACAAACTATTGGTCAAGCAAATGAGGTTATTAATATTGCAAAATACAAAAAACTTTGTTTATTTGTGGGACATGTATTTTTACATAATCAGATTTTTAAACAAATTAAAAAAATTCATAAATCTGAAAATATTATGGAACTAAATTTTGATTGGAGAAAATTTGGTACATTTGAAGAAAATATTTTTGAAAATCTTCTGACTCATGAACTATCAATTAATTTAGAATTATTTGGAATTCCAAATAAATGTAAATTATTATCTAAATCATCTTATATCATTGATGTTGATTCATTTTATATTCAATTAGATTATGGGGAAAATAAAAAATCAAATATTCATATTAATCGTGTTTCAAACTATAAGAAAAAAATAATTACAATAATTACCAAAAAAAATTTGTTTATTTGGGACGACGATAAATTATTCAAATTAAACAAAAAAACTAAATTATTTAAAATATATTTTGAATCATCAGAAACTCCACTATTTTTAGAATGTAAAAATTTTATTTCTGATATATCTAGAAAAAAATCAAAAATTGATTCTGCAATTCTTGCAAGAGATATTGTTACTATTGTTTCTAAAATGAAGAAAAATTAATTGAATTTCAATTAATTCTGATTTTTATTGGTCCATTAGACCATGGAATTCCAAATTTTTTATCTTCATCAGCTTGATTCAATAATATTGTAATTATGTGATCATAAGCATCTAAGTAGCTAATATCCATAGGTAAAGGCTCCACTCCTTCAGTTTTTTCTACAAATTCTTTTACTACTTGTTCTAAACTTTTACTTTCACTTACTTGACCGATACAATATCTTTCAGATCCTTCTTTGTCTAAAAATGTGGCTTCATGATATCCATATACATCTCCTTTTGGGTCTATCATGACTGAAAGTTGTGGAAACATTTTCGGACGCATTTCTGTATAGTCGATTCTTTTTAGAGGTTCCAATGATTCTCTATTTTGTTTAATTGATTCTAATGCGTATCCATAATCGATATGAAGTTTATTTAAATTTGGACTCTTTAATCTAATATCGATCTCATTAAAAATATCTAATAATTTTTTTCGTTCATCAACAGATAATATTTTTGCTTCTGGGCTAAAATCTTCACGTAATGTTAAAAAATCAACTTGATTGTTTGCTTTAGAATTTACATCTTCAATATAGTCTAATAAAAGCAATACCTCATCTAAATTGTTGTGTAAAATTACATAATTCAAACCTAATTTGATTTTAGTTTTTAATTTGAGAAAATCAATGATGTTATTTTTGACTCTTTCAAAACCTTTTGGATTTTTTGTTACTTCAAGAGTCGATTCTTGATTTACACCATACAAACTAATTCGTAAAACAGACAAATCTAAAACTCCTGGTTGTTTAATTAAAAATTCAGGAGTTAGTGAAAATCCATTTGTTTTCATTTCCATTGGGAATCCTTTTTTTGCTCCATATGAAATCAAGTCTCCAATTCTCGGGAATGTTAACGGCTCTAACCCACCTGTAATGTGATAAGGATTATCTTTTAGATCTTGAGGTGTTTGATCAATTATTTGTTTAAACATATCGTAGCCTTTATCTCCAAATTCTCTTTCATATGCAGCAGAATAATTTCTACCGCAAAATGAACAAAAAAACTGACAACTTAATCCTGGACAAAATCCAATTCTATCTGGATAAGAATACCGTTTATTTAATACAGCATCTGTTTTTCCATTAATTGTAGATGGAATCACTGTGTTTTTCCAATATTTTTTACCAGCACCTGAATTAATAATATAATTTTGAGCCCATTCTGAATTTAGAATTTTTTTGTTGAATTGAATTAATTGTTCTTTTGTGAAATTTAATTTTTTAGAAACTTCCTCTTGAGTTAAGAATGGTGAATCTGAAAACAGTTTAATAATTTCCCAACATTCCTTGTTATTTTTAATAAATTCATTGTCGACATAATTTTCTTCTTCATTATTTTCAACATAGCCTTTGGCAGCAGGATTGATATTTTCCATAAGTTATCTTAAAAACAAGTTTAGTATCTTATTAACCTTGAATTATATTTTTTAAATTTTTTGATCAATTATTTCTTGAAATATTTTGCTCATTTCTTTTCCATATTTTTCTATTGAAAATTTCTTAATGGCATCTGATTTTTTGAAATTATTATTTTTATCATCAAAAAGAATTTTTGATATTGCTTGTTCTAATTGTAATTTATTACCTATTTCAATTAAAATGCCTGTTCCATCTTGTTCATTAACAAGATCTCTGTTAGCCGCAGTACCATCTGCAGCTATTACTGGTAATCCTGAAACAATGGATTCCATTACCACATTTGGCATGCCACCGGAAGCACCAACATGAAACAATGCTGAACTAATATTGTAATAATATGATATTGTTTTATGGTCTAGTCTACCTTTTAACTCAATTGAACTCTCTAAATTATTTTTTTTAATATATTGTTTAATTTTTTCATACATCCAACCATCCCCTATTAATAATAAAATAATATCCTTATTATTTTTACAAATTGTTTTAAAAACATCCAGTAAAATTTCAATACCGTGATTTTGAGTCAGTCTTCCTACATATAGAAAATATTTTTTATTCTGATCAAAATCAATTTTTCCAATAATTTCACTTTTTGTTCTAGGCTTAAACTGTTCTATATCGATTGGATTTAACATATGTGCAATTTTTTTTTCAGAAATTTTAAATTTTTCTTTCAAAATACTAATCTCATCTTTTCCTGAACAAATTATTTTATCGCAATTCTTTATTGATTTTTCTTTCAAATATTTTCTTATTGGAAATAACCATTTTTGATTTCCACCTGCCCATCTTGCAATAATTGGCATTTTATTGTGTAATTTTTTTACAACATAATCAAACATATCTGGAACCTTGTACATTACATAATAACCTGATACTAAGTAACAGATATCAAATTTATTTTCTATTTGTTTTACCAATTCAGAAGAATAAATCAATGGTTCATGAAAAAACGGAAATTTTTTTACAGGAACACGAATAATTTCATGGCCATATTTATGCTTAAATTTTTTCAATTCTTTCTCATTTGATATATAAAAAACTGTTGATTCATGGCCTTCCATTTTTAATGAACGAGCAATTCTATGATAAAAATGATCTTCTTGACAAATAACACTTTCCATAAAATCGTTATCCAAATACCCCTGATCATTTTCCAAAAAAACAGAAACCAATGCAATTTTCATATAACGGTTTTTTATAGTGTATTTTAAAACTTTATGTAAAGTTTTGTAGGAAATTAAAAAATGAGAATTGCAGTAATAGGTGGTGGAATTTTTGGAGTAACAACTGCAATAAGATTGGCAGAAAATCATTCTGTAGATCTGTTTGAAAAAAATTCTGATATTTTACAAAGTGCTTCAGGAATAAATCAATATAGATTACATCGTGGTTACCATTATCCTAGAAGCCCAGATACTGCACTTTCTTCAATCAAATCTGAAATTCTTTTCAAAAATGAATTTAATGAAGCTGTAATCCATACTAATGAACATTATTATTGCATTTCAAAAAACGATAGTTTTACTTCCAGGGAACAATACTTGGATTTCTGTACAGAACTAAATCTTGATTTTGAAGAAACAAGTCTTGATGTAATTAACAACTCAAATGTATCATTAACAATTAGAGTCAAAGAGTGTTTATTTGATCCATATATTTTGAAAACAATTTGTTGGAAAAAATTAAAAACTAAAGGAGTGAATGTTTTTTTAAATCACTTTGCATCTAAAAAAATTTTTCAAGATTATGATTTTATAGTTATTTCAACATATTCAAACACTAACCTTTTCTTGGAAAATTTTCCAGATTTTATTCAAGATTTTCAATATGAAATATGTGAAAAACCAGTAGTTACCCTTCCATCAGAATTGAATAAGAAAAGTATTGTTATTATGGATGGACCGTTTATGTGTATAGATCCATTTGGTCATTCAAATCATTTTGTTTTAGGGAATGTTGTTCATGCTATACACAGTACAAATATTGGAAAATCGCCTAAAATACCTAAAATTTTTGAACCTCTCTTAGATAATGGAATAATTAAAAATCCTCCAATCACAAATTTTAAAAAATTTGTAGATAGTGGTTCTAAATTCATTCCTCAACTTAAAAATGCGGAACATATTGGTTCCATGTTTACTATACGAACTGTATTACCAAAAATTGAAAAAACAGATGCTAGGCCTACCTTTGTAAGAAAAATATCTAAAAATGTAATATCAATTTTTTCTGGAAAAATTGGTAACTGTGTAGATGCATCAATACAGGTTGAAAAATTGATCAATAATGAATTATAGTTATTATATATTAGAATAATCTATATAGAAATATTAATTTGAATTGATATGAAAGCTGTTATTACATGTGCAGGTAGAGGAACTAGACTTCTTCCATTTACGAAGGAGCTTCCAAAAGAAATGGCACCCATATTTTCATTAGGAGAAAATGGTATTGAAATAAAACCATTAATTCAAAAAATTTTTGAAAATCTATTTTCAATAGGAGTAAGAGAATTTTGTTTTATTTCTGGAAAAACAAAAAGATCTTTACAAGATCATTTTTATCCTGATCAACAAAAAGATATTCCCTCTTCACTATCTAGTTTTTACGAAATGATCATAAATTCACAAATTGCTTGGGTAAATCAGCTTATTCCTAAAGGATTTGGTGATGCTGTTTTAGCATCAAAACCATTTGTAAATAATGATGTATTTCTTGTTCAAGCTGGTGATGTTGTAATTTCATCACAAGTTCATTCTTCCATTAAGAAGTTAATTGAATTATCTAAAAATGAAGACATTGAAGCAGCATTTCTAGTACAAACTGTAACAGATCCTGAACGACATGGAATTGTTACTACTAAAAAAGATGAAGATATTTCATTAGTAACAAAAGTAGTTGAAAAACCCAAAGATCCAGATACAAATATTGGAATTATGCCATTTTATTTTTTCAGATCTAGTATTTTTGATGCTTTAGACGCAATTACTCCCGGATATGGAAATGAAATCCAATTAACTGATGCAATACAGAAATTAATTGAATCTGGAAAAAACGTAGCCGCAATTAAAATGGATAAAGAAACTATTCTTGATGTTGGAACTCCAGAATCTTATTGGAACGCATTAAACTTATCTTTTAAATCCTCTGAATGATTTTAAAATTATGATGAATGTAGCAGTAGTTGGTCAGGGTTTTGTTGGTTTAACATTATCTGTATTTCTCAGCTCAAAAAAACTTCAAGTATTTGGTATTGAAAATAATCAAAATAAACTTAAAACTATACAAATTGGAAAATCACCCTTCTTTGAACCAAATCTAGATAAAAATTTAAAAAAATGTTTAAAATTAAAAACCCTTCAATTTGTTGAATCATTAAACCCAATTTTTCCTAAAATTGATGTTGTTTACATCTGTGTTCCAACACCTAACAGAAATAACTCCATAGATCTTAAATTTATCAAGAATGTAATTTATGAAATTAGCCATCTTTTAAAATCAACTAAAAAAAAGCCTATGATAATCATCAAAAGTACTGTTGCACCACAAACAACAAATTTACTTCTTAAAATATTGTCAAAAAATTCCAATAAAATTTTAGGTGTAGATTATTTTTTGATTGTTAACCCTGAATTTCTTAGAGAAGGTTCTGCCCTTGATGATCAGATGAATCCACATCTAATAGTAATGGGATGTGAAGATTCAAAATCACAACATAAAATTAAGAATTTTTATAAAAAATTATATCCTGAAAAAATACCTCGAACTTACACAAATTTCTCTACTGCAGAACTAATAAAATACAGTAACAATGCGTTTCTTGCAACTAAAATAAGTTTCATAAATTCTATTTCAAATCTATGTGAAAAAATCCCAGGTGCAAATGTTGATGATGTGGCTAATGCTATTGGAACAGATCCTCGAATTGGCTCTCTTTTTTTAAAGGCTGGACCTGGATTTGGAGGCTCTTGTTTGCCAAAAGATCTAAATTCTTTTATTTCTGTATACAAAAATTTTGGAATTCAACCAATACTCTTGAATAGTGTAAAAAATGTAAATGAAAAACAATCTGACCAAATATTATCAATTTTAAAAAATCGATACAAAAAACTTGAGGGAAAAACAATCTCTATTTTAGGAATATCTTTTAAGGAAAATTCTGATGATCTACGTGAATCTCGATCTGTAATATTGATTAAACAATTACTAAATGAAAATTGTAAAGTAAAAGTGTATGATTCTCTTGCACTTGAAAATACTGTAAAATTATTTAAAAACACAATTGAATACTGCAATTCAATTTATGATTGTTCAAAAAATTCTGATTGTCTTATTATTATGAATGCTGATAAAGAATTTAAGAAAATTACTCACAAAAATATTTCGAACATGCATAAAAAATTCATTATAGATACAAGACGTATATTAAAAATTTCTAATGTTGAGTATATTGCATTGGGAAAAAATTCTGATAATTATTAATTATTTTATATTATTTTATTAGAATTTAATTCAGTTTAGATCCTTTTTTGTCTATTATTGTTGCTAAATCTATTCCTTTACACATTTGTACATCATCTTGAGTTGAAAGAAATTCTAAAATTTTTGGATACATTCTTCCTCCTTTCATTTTTAAAACATTATCATGCCATAAAATTGTCATCACATTAAAGTCTGAATTTAATTGTCTGGAAGAATTCAAAGTTTGTTCTATGGTGGAAATTATTTTTTCTTCAGAAATATTCATGTAAGTAAATAGATATGCATCCATTAAAGTAACTGGAAATTCAATAATATTATTAATTTCTTGATATCCCATATCTTCAGATGTAATAGTGTCTTTTGTTTTTCTATTTGATGAATCATAAACAAAATCTAATTCAGATAATTTTCTTTGTAATTGTATATCATTTGATAAATAATGTACTCTATTCCCAAAAATTTTTGAATTTGACAATTTTTCAAGATCATTTTTTTCTTTTTTAATTTTTTCAATATCATCAACTGATGAAGGATCTGTGTGTAATCCAATTTCCCATCCTCCATTTACAAGATCTTTGATATCTTTACTATAATCCATATAATCCCCATTTTCATATTGTGTACGAAAAAAGAAAGTTGATTTTACATTAAATTTTTCTTCAATTTCCATATACTCTGAAAAATTACGATATAATTTGTTAAATGGAGTATTATCAAATAATTTCACATCAAATCTATCCTTTCGTTTTAAAACATGATCTTTAGTAGGACCATCAAAACTCCAATCTACATCATGACTTAAAAAAACATATTGTTTTTTCATAAAGGACAATTCATTTAATATAATATAATATAAGATAATGATTGTATGATATAACAAATGAAAAAAATTCTAATTACTGGTGTGGGGGGAATTGGCGGCGTTAATTTTGTTAGAGCACTTAAAATTTTTAAAGACAAATTTTTCATTGTAGGACTAGATTTCAATAAATATTATCTGGAATTTCCAGATGTAGATGTTAGAGTAAATTCACCTAGGCACTCGGATCCAAATTTTGTCAAGTTACTTCATGAATTAATTGAAAAATATAAAATTGATTTTCTACATCCACATCCTTCCTCAGAAGCACTTGTTGTTTCACAAAATCTTGACTCAATCAAAACAAAGACATTGCTTCCAAAACCCAGTATCATCTCAACAGATAAACTGAAAACGCAAAGAATTCTCTCAGATTCAGGTATTAATGTAGCACAAACAAAAATCTTTGAAAATCTTAATTCGATTCAAACTAGTTTTGAAGAATTAGGTGGTGGCCCACTTTGGATTCGTGCAAAAAGTGGTGCTGGTGGAAATCTTAGTTTGTTATGTAGTGAACCCAAAGAAGTTGAATATTGGATGAAATTGTGGATATTACGTGGAAAAGCCAACATTGATGATTTTATGTTACAACAATTTTTACCTGGAAGAAATATTGCTTGGGATAGTTTTTGGTATGAGGGTAAATTAATTGCATCATTTACTAGAGAGCGATTAGAATATCCACTGAAACACATTTCCCCATCAGGAATTACAGGAACTCCAAGTGTTTCTAGAATCATTATTGACGATGAAGTAAATAAAATTGGAATTAAATCTGTTCAAACAATTGATAAAAAACCCCATGGAAATTATGCAGTTGATCTAAAAGAAGATTTTGATGGAAACTGGCATGTTACTGAAATTGATTCAGGAAAGTTTCATACAACTACACCGCTATGGGGTTATGTATCGACAAATCTTTTGAAACAAGATCCTTTGAAAAATTTACCTTATCTGTATACGATGATTGGATTGGGAGAAATTGAAAAACCTGAATTATTAGGATGTGATATTTATCCTAATGATTTACATATTATACGACATATAGATTGTGGAACTTGGTTGTATAAAGAAGATGGATACAAGGAAAAAATTCTATGACAAAAGGAATAATTTTTGATTTAGATGGTACTTTGATACAATTACCAGTAAATTATGAAACTGTCCAAAATAATCTTAAAGAATTTTTTAATACATCTAAAAATCTAAAACCACTAATTCCTACAATCATAAAGTTATCCAAAAATGATCAAAACAAGATTGATACATCCTTTGATATAATTTGTAAAGAAGAAGTATTAGCATCAAAAAATTTTAAAATTATGGCTGATGCAGTAGAAATTTTAAATTTTTTAAAATCTAAGAATTTAATTTTATGCCTAGTCACTATGCAATGTAGTGATGCATTAGAAAAAATTCTTCAAAAAATGGAAGTTTTAGATTTGTTTGATTCTATAATTTCTAGAGATGATTCTTATGATAGATTTGAACAAATTAAAAATTCATTAAAAAACATTTGTCTTGAATCATCTGATGTTTTAATGGTTGGTGATCGAATTCATGACGTTGAATCTGCTAAAAAGGCTGGCTGTATACCAGTTTTAAAAATTAATGAAATTGAAAAAATTCCTCCTTTTCCATGTCAAAAAATTAAAAATTTAAATGAACTTAAAAAAATGAATTTTTCATAGGACGATTGAATCTCTATAGAATATAAATAAATCTTTATGAGATTTAATTCATGCTTGAAAAATGTGGCATTGGAATAGATGTAGTTAATGTAGATAGATTTTCTTCAAAAACATTTTCTAAAAATATTACATTTTATAAAAAAATATTCTTAAAAAAAGAAATCGATTATTGCACTAAATTTAAAGATCCATACCCACATTTTGCAGGAAAATTTGCTTTAAAAGAGGCAGTGATTAAAGCATTAAATAAAAAAATTAGTTTTTTAGATATTGAAACATTTCATCAAAACAATGTTCCTCATGTTAAATTAAAATCTCTTCCAAAACATACATCATTATCGTCAATTAGTCATGAAAAAAATATTGCAGTATCTATTTTTTTAATTGAATTTTTATAAAAATAAAATTAGTTAATCAAAGAGCTTAAAAGAAAAAGGAATTTCATATGTATATGAGAATTTTGATGGTTACACCATCTCAAACAGGGATAGGTGGAACTGCTAAACATGTACGTGGATTAAGTGATTTTTTAAGATCAAAAGATCATCATGTAACTATAATTTCATCTGAAAATACCTTTACTATACCGATAAAAAAATTGAAAAATCCTAGCTTTATGATTTCTTCACTAATTAAAACAAAGTTTTCCGGAAATTATGATATAATACATGCACATCATCCTATTGCTTCTCTTTCTTTCAAAGCTTCATCTGCAAAAAAAATTGTGACTTTTCATGGAATTTATAGTAAACAAATTGGAATTTTACACGGAAATACTGCATCTAATTTTTCAAACAAATATGAGAAAAATGCATTATCATGGGCTGACGCAATTACTGCTGGTTCGAAAGAATCATTCGAACATTATTCTGGGCAGGGTTATACAGTTAATTATATTCCAAATGCAATTGATGTAACTTCATTACCAACTCATGTGACTAAAAAATTTGAAAAACAAATTATTTTTGTAGGTAGGCTATCAAAAGAAAAAGGAGTAGAATCAATAATTAAAATATCTAAAACTTTGCCATCTGAATTTCATTTATTAATAATTGGTTCAGGTCCTATGGAAAAAGAAATTAAAAAAATAGATGAATTGTACTCCAATGTTCATTATTTAGGCTATCTTGAAAAAGAAGATCTTATCCCTATTCTTAGAGGATCTATGGTGCTGATACAACCTTCACTTGTTGAAGGGATTAGTACTACCGTATTAGAAGCAATGGCATGTAAAGTTCCGATAATTGCATCTGATGTTGGTGGTAATAAAGAATTAGTTTTAAATAATCAAAACGGGTTTTTGATAAATCCAGATTCACCTGGTGAATTATTAGAAAAAATTTTACAAATATCTAAAGATTTACAATTACAGCAAAAATTTGGCCAAACATCATTTGAATTAGTTAAAAAGTTTGAGTGGAAAGAAATAGGTCAGAAATATTTAGATCTTTATGAATCTCTACTTGCAAATTAATTGCTATAATATTTTTTTAACCCTTCCTCTAGACTAATTTTTGGATACCATTTTGTTTTTTGTTTAATTTTATTAATATCTAATTCCATCTTTGGAATAAAATTTGCTTTATTTTCTTCAAATGATTTATCTAATTTAACATCATAAATCTTTTCAAATATTTGTAAAATTTTTTGAAATGAATAACTTTTTCCAGAACCTACATTAAATATCTCAAAATCACATTCATAATCAATCATTAATAAAATTACATCAACTACATCATCTACAAAAATAAAATCTCTCTTACTTTTTTTATTAATAATTTTAATTGGTTTGTTATTTTCAAGAGCTTCATAAAGGTTTGAAATTAAAAATCCACTCTTAAGTCCTTTTCCAAAAACATTAGCCAGTCTTAAAATAATAATTTTTAATCCATATTCTTTTGCATA
>LWDU01040475.1_pt2 | contig 11586 bp, 9 predicted proteins | sample 727161 | NCBI WGS metagenome assembly LWDU01 (sample SAMN04566230, study PRJNA314399) | hydrothermal vent metagenome | isolation source: deep sea hydrothermal plume seawater | place: Mexico: Gulf of California, Guaymas Basin | collected 2004-07-11 | reverse complement strand
CACATATTCTCAACTCGGATTCGCCGAAACATCCGACTTGCAGAAGCGCCTAGCTTCGGGCAGTCGATTTTCGAGTATGCTCCTCAATCGAACGGAGCACAGGACTACCGCGCCTTGACGGATGAACTGATCGCTCAACAGGCGGAACCGCTTCCAATCCGCACATGGGATGTGGCACAATAGATCCGATTGTTGTAGTCCACGATCTTCAGATCTCGATGCGCTCGCATCGACCTATAGCTATAGGAAGTAACCGCAATGTTGCAAGCACGACTCGTGCCAAGTACTTGTTCGACCGTCCGGTTGTTGGCCTGTCTGGTTGGGCTGCTGGGAAATGCCGGCCTCGTCGTATCGACGTCGATGGGACAGGACACACCGCTCCGACTGATCCTGCTGGATAATGAAGATTGGCAGGAGGTGTCGCGGGGGCACCAGTTTACGGAAGGGCCAGCGGCGGACAAGGATGGCAATGTCTATTTTAGCGATGTACCAGCAAGCAAGATTCTTCGCATCGACGCTCGTACTGGGAAGGTCGATCTGTTTGCCGAGAACACTGCCAAGACGAACGGGCTAATGTTCGGCCCTGATGGCCGCCTCTTTGGATGCCGAAATGGTGATCGAAAAATTGTTGCCTACAGGCAAGATGGTTCATTCGAGACCATCGCTTCGGGTGTCAACTCAAATGACCTTGTTGTGACGTCACGGGGCGAAGTTTATTTCACCGACCCACCGAACAAACAAGTCTGGTACATCGACGCGGACGGCGGCAAGAGAGTCGTGGCCGACGGATTCCAGCCGAACGGCATCATCATGTGGCAAGATGAGGGCACGCTGGTGATCACCGACAGCAACCATCCACATCTCTGGACGTATCGAGTCGAGGTGGACGGCAGTCTCCGATTTGCCGAAAAATACTACCACCCAGTGGTGGTTCCTCCTGGAGCAAAACGGCCGGGATCGGATGGTATGACCGTCGATTCTAAAGGGCGACTATTCCTGGCCTCTTTGGCCGGGTTACAAATGTTCGACTCGACGGGGCGCCCGAGTGGAGTGATCCGCAAACCGCAATCCCGTTTTCTGTCGAATGTGACATTCGGCGGCCCGAAATTCGATACGCTCTACGTGACTTGCCAGGACAAAGTGTACAAGCGAAAGACAAAGTCAACAGGGAAGTGATTCGACGCCTCCCTGTGTGCGGTAGAGCGGAGGGCGATCGGAGTTCTAGTGGCATTCCCTCGCTTACGCGTCGGGTTCGGAGCTTGCACTTCATCAGCGGGCTACTAGTCCATGACCAGAATTACTTCCTGGCGTCGATGCAGACGATCTCGCGATCGTCTCGGAGGTAGAGTCGACCGCCGGACAGGGTCGGTGATTGCCGTGTCTTACCAATCACCTGCATGCGGCCGAGTTCGACGTATTGCTCCGGGTCCATCGTTAGAACCACCAGTTCGCCCGCCATCGTGGCGATAAAGAGCTTGCCGTCGGCGGCGATGTGATTCCCTTTGCCGAAACGCTGCTTGGCCCATTGTCGGGATCCATCCGTTAGATCCACACACGTATAGTGCATGACGGGTCCGGCTGGACCGACGTTGTCAAAGCCGTAGAGATACTTTCCATCGACGATGCCCGTCTGCCATGCGCTGCGAAGTACGCTTCTACGGCCTAGTGAGCTCCACACTTCACTCACTTCATACGAATTGCCTTTGCGGTCCAGGTTCAACATGACACAACCGTGGTTCTCACCAGCCGACAGGAAGACCATGTTTTTTTGAAAGGCGATTGGTGTCATGATGTTGCAGGCGAAGTCGGTCTCGAAAGCATAGCGCCACTGAGTCTGACCTCGCGACGGTTCAACGCCGATGGCCGAGGAGCCGGTGAAGGCGACCAGTTGTCGAGTTCCCGACAACTCTAATAGGGCAGGTGATGAATACCCCGCCTGGTCACGGCTCGTTACGTTCCAAATCAGTTTTCCATCCTTTGCGGCGAACGCGGCCAGACTACCAGGTGCTCCGCCCGTCATCACGACGACCTTGTCGTCAACCACCAGAGGTGAACAAGCCATGCCGTATTCGGACGCACGAAGACCAACTGCGATCAACGTGTCTTTTTTCCAAATCAATTCTCCGGTCGACAGTTTGAGGGCCGCTAAGATCCCCTCACCGGTAAAGACATAGACGTGCTTGCCCGAAACAGCCGGCGTGCCGCGTGGACCATTGCCCTGGCCATTCATAAAGGCGGGTGCCAATTCGGTGGACCAGAGCCTCTCGCCCGATTTGGCCTCTAGTGCGATGGCCCATTGGGCACCATCTTTTTGTACGGTAGTGATCACGTGCGAATCAACGACTACTATACCGGACATTCCCACACCGCCGGGAACCCGCCAAAGTTCAGGCAACCCGCCCGCCGGCCAAGAATCGATCAAGTTCTTCTCGGCGGATATTCCAGTCCGATCTGGTCCCAGAAATTGAGGCCAATCGTCGGCACAGACTTGCGACGTTAACACCAGCAGGAAAAGAGATAGGCAATTCATCAACTTCATCAGGCGGCTCCCAACTCATGTCGCAATAAAACGAGCCATCAACCGTGACTCATGTGCAACAGTATACCGAATACTAGACGCACCGGCGCCGCCAGCCACATTCGCTGTCCGCTTGAGTCACTGCAACGTCAGTGGTCGAGGTCAATGCGTGTTCCAAATCGTCTCGCCCCGTCCAGACCAACGATCTGCATCTCGACGTTGCCCGCTTGCCAGTCGAATTGAAGGATCCCGAAATTCGGTTGGTGGACGGTGGTTGGGTGGTGGCGAAACTTGTTGCGGGTTGGGGTGCCGCGGGGGTGCACTTGATTTAGGCTGCTCGAGGTTAATTCGTAGACTGGGAATCCCGCCTCATCCGACATCGACAGCTCCGACCAATGTCGGTCTCCGCTCAACAAAACGACGTTCTTTGCCTTCGTCTCCGCCAGCAAGTCGAAGAACCGCGATCGTTCATGCGGAAGGTTGGACCAGGTCTCTTGGCCGTCGTCCTCGGCGATACACTGGATGCTCGTCACCACAATTCGAAAATCTGCCGGTTGTCGCAACTGATTCGCCAGCCATTTCCATTGCGTTTTTCCCAATATCGAGATCGTTGCATCGTCGGTCGGCACGTATGGACCGCCGACACGCCGCTGTTCACCTTTTTGCAAAGGCCCGCGAAAGTAGCGAGTATCCAATAAAATCACCTGGAGTCGCTGTCCGGCCGGTCCAAACGTATGGGCGGAATACACACCAGGTCTAGAGCGACGAGCCGAATCGACGGGATCGCGCCAAAAGTCGACGAAAACGCGTTGAGACTCGACTCTTTTTTCGAAATCACGACCGCCGTCGTTGAGCCCGTAATCATGATCATCCCAGGTAGCAAGCACGCGGCAACCGTTAACGAGTTCACGGAATCCCGGCAACCTGGCCAATTGGTCGTACTTCGTCTGCATGACCGACATGTCAGCCGTGTCGGCGTAGATATTGTCTCCCAAGAACAAGAACAGATCGGGCTTTTCACGAAGAATGGTAGAGAGGATTGGCGTCGCGTTCTGCTGCTTGATACAGGACCCAAATAGGACTCGTTGTGTCGGCCTCGCGTTTTCGCGGCGCTGAGAGTCGACGTTCTCTTGTGAAATGGCCAGTCCATTGCAACCGTCGTCGCCACTCTGTCCTCGACCGACGAGGAACTGCCCCCGCCCAATCGACTCGATTCCCAATCCACAATCGAATTGAAAACGCCCCTCAAACTTCCACGACGCACTGACTTTGAGGAGTGTTTCTCCGTAGCAGCCGAACCACCAATGGCCGTCCGAAAATGTTGCGGTCTGGATGCCAAGCTTCGTATGACCGCTGCGAATCACGTGGCGCCGACGGAAATTCAGTTCTTGGTCGTATTCGTAAACGTAGTTTTCCATTACATCTTTGGGCAGGCCGCCCACGACGATGAAGCGGTTGTCGTGGTACGCGATCCCACCTGCGCCGTGCGTGACTTGAGGAACCGACACTCGATCGTGCAGTTCCAGGTCCGTTGTGTAGATGTAAATCCAATTGTCGGCCAATCCGTCCGGGTGATTGAATTTGCCATGGTTCACGGCAACGTACAGTTTTCCCTGACGGTGACAGAGATCACCGTGGTGGTTTGGGATCTCAATTTTCTGGACCACAGCACCACGCCGATCCGTTTTCACCAGTATTGTCGTAAAGGACCAGTACACGTGTCCCGTGTCGTCACGACAGATTCCCTGCAAGTGATGCGGGTAGCGGCCCTTACAGGTGATCTGGTCCTGACCGTACGCAACGTTCTTCAATTCTGCACACGACATCATTGGCAGAACAAGAAACAAGAACATCGAAATCTGGCGGCGGCAACTCTTGCTCATGATTTGGCTTTTCGTTCTCACGCATGCACTTGTATCGAATCGTGGCATGCTAATGCCGGCAACAGGTAGATCGATCAGTTGGCCTCACTCGTTCCAGCTTTCCCGTCGCTACCGTCACTCTTTGGCTGTCGATTCTTTCCTCCTCCACGGCGTCGGCGTTTTCTCTTCCGACCTTTTCCTGGCGGCTCCTTCACTTCGTTCGTGGCGGCACTACCTCCTTCGCCCTCGTTTCGACTCAGTTCCGTGGCTTCGGTCGCGGTAGTGGCTTCAGTCGAAGCGGTGGCTTCAGTCGTGGTGGTGGCTTCGGGTGCCTGCTCGGACACCGCCGTGGTCGGCGATGTGCCTTCATCGCTCGGTTTATTCGTTTCAGCCGGTGCAGCCGTTTGGTCCTTGGGGGACTCAGCGGCAGGCAGTTGCTTTGCATCGTCACCGCTTGCACCACGGGCCTCATGCTCTCGTGGCGGTGCCGCATCGTCGTTTCGTTGCGGGTCGGAAGACGGTTGACTGGAAGACGGTTGACTGGAAGACGGTTGACTGGAAGACGGTTGACTGGAAGACGGTTGACTGGAAGACGGTTGCCTGGAAGGCTCACGCCGAGGCACTTCGGGTTGCGAGTCCCTTCGCGGCTTTCCCTTCTTTGCACGTTTAGAAGGAGCACCGTCGGACGTCGGCGAGACAGGTCGCCGCTTGGCCACATAGTTCGGTCCTTCGATGTCCGAACGACGGACGTCGTCGGCGACCATTTTCATCACCAGAGGGGCTTCGTGTTTCCCAGGGCAGGTGCAGAATCGATAGGTTAGACTTCCTGCAACGTATTCACGACGGTGACACTTGGGGCACTCGAAGACGCGACGCAGTTCGTACTTGAGCCGCTGATAGGGACCTTTCACGCCATTCACCTTTGCCGGTGGGTCATCTTTGTTGGCTATTTCAATGGCGTCGGAGGATTTCCGTCGCTCTAGCAGACCACGATTGTACTCACCGACTGCCGTCTATACGACCGAACTCCAGCTCCAAAGACGCAGAATGTCGGATGAATGTCGGTGTGCTTCGCCGCTCCGTTGTGTTTCGTGTGAGAGACAATACTAAACGCTCACACAAAGCGACCAAGGCATGAAGTGTCGGTCTCTCATTCCACTCAGCGTTGCATCTGGTTGATTCAAGCGACCTCAATGATAACCAATCAGCTATTCTGTCAGCTTCCATCCATCGGGTAAGGTCGCTTCTTTTACAACGACCGCGACGCCGTCGCGAATCATGACATCGGCGTCATCGGAGTCGGCAGCTTCCTGCGGCACCTGAATATCCACCCTCTGCCCGATGCGACAATTCTTGTCGACGATGACACCGTCCAGTTTGCTTCCGCTGCCAATTCCGAGTGGAACTTGAATTCGGTCCGTAGATACTGACTCGTAATAGTCGGCACCCATGATGATCGAGTTGCGGATATGGGCGTTTTCGCCAATTACACATCGTAATCCGATCACGCTGTTGTCGATGGTCGCATTGGCGCCGATCCGGCAACCGTCGGCAATTAAGCTGCCGCTGATCTTAACACCAGACGCCATTTGGGTCGGCGGCAAGTACCGAGCGTGCGTATAGATCGGTGAACCGGGATTCGTCAAGTCAAATGGAGGTGCAGTACCGGCTAGATTCAAGTTCGCGTCATAGAACGCCCGAATCGTGCCGATGTCTTCCCAATAGTCGTCAAACAAGTGCATTTGCACATGGCGACTGCGTATCGAGGCGGGAAAGACCTCCTTACCGAAGTCTTCGTAGTCTGTCTTTTCCAGAACGTCCAGAAGTGTATCGCGGTTGAACAAGTAGATCCCCATACTGGCCAAACAGTCGCGTCCGCGACTCTCGATGCCTTGTGCATCGATCCACTCCGTACTCGTGCGTACGATGTCTAATTCATCTACCGTCTGCGGTTTTTCCAAGAATCCTCGCACGCGACCGTCATCGTCACACCTCATCACTCCCAAGGAACTCGCCTCGCTAGAGTCAACAGGCAGGGCGGCAATCGTCACTTCGGCGTTAGCAGACTTGTGTGTCCGCAACATCTCGACATAGTCCATCCGGTACAGCTGGTCTCCGGACAGAATTAACACGTGTTCGATGTCGCGTTGGGCGATGTAACGCAGGTTCTTGCGGACGGCGTCAGCCGTTCCTTGATACCAGTCGGTACCTTGATCGATCGTCTGTTGAGCTGCCAACAGCTCAACAAAGCCGCCATTGAAATGGTCAAATCGATACGTGCGTCGAATATGACGGTGCAAGCTAACCGACATGAACTGAGTCAACACATAAATACGGTTGACTCCGCTGTTAATGCAGTTGGAAAGCGGGATGTCGATCAGTCGATACTTGGCGGCCAATGGAACGGCCGGTTTCGAGCGGTACTTCGTAAGCGGATAAAGACGTGTGCCTTGCCCGCCGCCGAGAACCAAAGCAATTGTGTTTTTCATAGCAGGGAGATCCTAAGGTCTGACGACAAAGTTTACCAACCTACCCGGCACCACCACTACCTTCACAACGTTCATTTGAGACAGAATTTCCACGAGCTTCTCGTCGTTCCTTGCTATATCCTCCAAAACGGCACGGTCGGCATCTGCCGGTACAGTGATTTTTGCCCGGAGTTTGCCATTTACCTGAACGGCAATCTCGATCGAATCATCACGGGTCAGTGATTCGTCAAACTCAGGCCAGGGTTCATAGGCCAGAGTTTCCGCATGTCCCAATATTTGCCAAAGCTCCTCTGCCAAATGGGGTGCGTAAGGAGATAGCAGCAGCACGAACTTCTCCATCGCTTCCCGCGGGCGGCATTTCGACTTTGTAAAGAAGTTGACGAACTCCATCATGCGGGCGACGGCCGTGTTGAACCGCATACCTGCCGTGTCGGTGGTCACCGACTGAATCGTCCGGTGAAGAATCTTGAGTTGTTCGGCGGTGAGGGAATCGTCGTTAACCGCCTCGTGAATCACGATCGTTTCGGCACTGTGATCGACAATCATTCGCCAGGCGCGATCGAGGAATCCACGGACACCATTGACGCCGGTCATGCTCCAAGGCTTTGTCGCTTCAAGCGGCCCCATAAACATCTCGTAGATGCGAAGCGAGTCAGCTCCGTATTCACGTACAATGTCGTCTGGGTTCACGACATTTCCGCGGCTCTTGGACATCTTGTGCGCTCGACTTTCGACTTTGATCGAATCGTCTTCTTTCAGCGCGAACGTCTCTCCCCGTTTGATTACGTCATTGACCGAAATCGGGACGACTTCTATTCCATCTTGCAACGCGTCGTTCGTCCACGTGCCGTCCGCGGTGCGTCGCGCAGTGAACTCGACGTCACCGAGGATCATGCCTTGGTTGACGAGACGTTGGAAGGGTTCTTGCGTCGTCACGTGACCGCGGTCGTACAGCACCTTGTGCCAAAACCGAGCGTATAACAAATGAAGAACAGCGTGTTCGGCTCCGCCCACATACAAGTCGATCGGCATCCAGGCTTTCTCTTTTTCTGGTGAAACGAAGCACTGATCGTTTTTCGGGTCGATAAACCGTAAGAAATACCAGCACGAGCCCGCCCATTGTGGCATGGTGTTGATCTCTCGACGGTAGCGAACACCGTCAATTACCGGATACAACCACTCGTCGGGGGCCTTTCCGAGCGGTGGCTCCGGTCGGTCGTGCGGTTTGTAGTCTTTGATTTCCGGCAAATTGACCGGAAGATCTTCGACTGCCACAGGACGAATTACACCGGTCGGCTCGCCACTTTCGTCCAATTCGTGGAGGATTGGAAACGGTTCGCCCCAAAAGCGTTGTCGACTGAAGAGCCAGTCTCGTAGCTTGTAGTTGACCGCCTCACGGCCCTGACCATCGGTCTGTAGGGTCGCTGCGATCTTCACCTTGAATTCTGAAGTTGACAAACCGGTGTATTCGCCTGACTGAATCGCCGTACCTTCCCCCGAAAAACACTCTTCGCCAGCGATGACAGCTTGACGTTCCCCGTCAAAGCTGTCACCCGGATCGACAACCGCGACGATCGGAATGTCATACTTCTTGGCAAACTCGAAGTCACGCGTATCGTGCGCGGGAACTGCCATGATAGCCCCCGTTCCGTAGCTGATCAGAACGTAGTCGGCGATGTAGATCGGAACAGGACTGCCGTTGGCGGGGTTGATGGCAAAAGCTCCAGTAAAGACCCCCGTTTTGTCTTTAGCATTTTCCGTGCGGTCTCGATCACTTTTCGCGGCCGCCCGGTCACAGTACTCTCGCACCGCCTTGCGGTGCTCCGGCGTGGTCAACCGTTCTACAAACGGGTGCTCCGGAGCAATCACCATGTATGTCGCGCCATATAGCGTGTCTGGCCGAGTTGTATAAATGCGGAGGACGTCGTCTGACGGGTTCCTCGGATAACCCGATTCGCAACGTTTCGACTGCCAAGCAGAAAACGCGTCTTGCGGACCAACAAAAAAATCAACTTCTGCACCGGTTGATCGACCGATCCAATCTCGTTGGAGTTTCTTAATTCCGTCGGCCCAGTCGAGGCTCGCCAGATCATTTTCCAAGCGGTCGGCGTAAGCCGTGATACGAAGCATCCATTGTCGTAGAGGAATCCTATGCACGGGATGATCGCCACGATCGCTCAATCCGTCACGAACTTCCTCGTTGGCCAACACCGTTCCCAAAGCGGGGCACCAATTGACGAGTGCATTGGCAAGATAGGCCAAACGATATTCGTCCTTGTACTCTCGGACGACTTGTTCGCCTGCATCTTGAACGTCTGCCGGAATCGGCAGTTCGTCCATCGGCCGTCCTCGTTGCTGCTCGGCGTCAAACCACGAATCGTAAAGGACCAGAAAGATCCATTGGGTCCAGCGGAAGTAGTCGACGTCCGTCGTGGAGATCTCGCGGTGCCAGTCGTAACTGAAACCGAGCATCTTCAATTGACGCCGAAAAGTAGTGACATTTTTTTCGGTGGAGATGCGTGGCGGCGTGTTGGTTTTGATGGCATGTTCTTCCGCCGGCAAACCGAAGGCGTCAAACCCCATAGGGTGCAACACCGATTTGCCCCGCATGCGTTCAAAACGGCAGACGATGTCAGTCGCTGTGTATCCCTCCGGATGCCCGACGTGCAGTCCGTCGCCACTGGGATAGGGGAACATATCTAAGACATAGAGTTTCTCACCCACCGGCAAGTCAGGCGTCTTGAAGGTTTCGTTCTGATCCCAGTACGCCTGCCATTTGGGTTCAATTTCGGCCGGATTGTAGCGTGGCATACAATGTCCTGTTTGGTTCAAACGTCGTCAGATCCCAAAAATGGCCCATCATCGCGAGGGGCCCCATTTTCCTCGTGAGGAGCTTCACGCCCGCACACGCAGCTATCCGTGCAATGGTGATGGGAAAACGGGCGATTCTACTAGCTACGGGAAAAACAGACAATCGACGCCCAGCCGATGTTCGCATCGCACCCGCTCTGTCCGGAACACCTGCCAACGATCGGCCTGTTTGGTACACTGGTAAGGTCGAGGGCCAGATGACAGAATACAACTACCTCAACGATTTGCAGTCTTGTGAGTGTCACATGACCGAGGGCCCCCAATGGCGGGAGCTATCGGTGCGTTTCAAGGCAGCTCTATTCCCAGTCCTCGATCCGTACGAAAACAGCCCTTTGGGCCGACTCTATTCAGAAGAGCCTCAAAGAGACGAGAGTACCCAATACTGACATGTTGCTACGTTTTAGCCACTTGCAGTTGAATAGCACCGACCGCGATGCGATGCGCAAGGCCGGTAAGTTCAATGCTCAACTGATGGACTTCTTGCGACCGCACGTTCGTGAGGGAGTTGATACGGGCAGTATCAACAAGTTGGTCCATGAATACACTCTGGACCACTGTCATTGTCCAGCTACGCTTAATTATCACGGATTCCCCAAAAGTTGCTGCACCAGTGTCAATGAGGTGATTTGCCATGGGATCCCTGGCGATTACATCCTCAAGTCTGGCGACATCGTCAATGTCGATATTACCAGTATCGTCGATGGTTGGTTTGGAGATCAGTCGGAGACTTTTCTAATCGGCGAAGTATCGGACGACGCTCGCGGAGTCACTCAGTGTGCGCTCGATTGCCTCTACCTGGGAATCGACTCACTTCAACCTAACGGCCGCGTTTCTGATATTGGCGATGCGATTGTCCGCGAGGCCCAACGGCTTGGCTACAGTGTGGTCCGCGAATACGTCGGACACGGGCTCGGCACTCAGTTTCACCAAGATCCGTCCATTCCTCATTATCCGAATCGTCAGGCTCGAAGTGAACGTATTCCTCCCGGCATCTGTTTCACGATCGAACCGATGATTAACGTGGGGACTCGTCAAACCGTGCTTGATAAATCCGACCAATGGACCGTGCGTACGCGTGACGGCAAACACTCCGCACAATTCGAGCACACAGTGCTGATGACCGAACAGGGTCCCGAGATTCTCACAACAACGAAAGATGGGCCATTCCGCGGGCACAAATTCTAGTAACGCGATGGTCCCGAGTCCGTCACTTGTCCAGCGTTGTCTTGATCTGTGCGGCAATCATCCGCGAGTTTTCATCGGCCTGTTTGTCGAGGGCCGTGATAACCTTGCGACGACGCTCCTCTGAGTGATTTTGCTGCAGCTTCCATTTGGCTTGCAAACGGTCGATGGGGATACGGAAGCCGACGATTCCCTTTAGTAACTCGTCGACGAATTCAGGATCGTTCGCATCCAGTGACCAGGGGAGATCGCGATACGACTCAGACGTTTCGATGGAACGCACGAGAACTTCGAGCAAATGTTCTCGGTCGTCGATCAATTCAAGTGTCCCGTATGCGTGGACCGCTTGATAATTCCACGTCGGCACCACATTATCGGATTCGTACCAGGCCGGGGAAATATACACGTGAGGCCCCTGGAAGATCGTCAACACGGCTTGTCCTGCAGCCGCTTTCCATTGCGGGTTCGCACGGGCTACGTGGCCCAGCAGAACCGTCTGGTCGGATTGTCGTTCGATCAAGAACGGGATGTGCGAAGCCGTTAGTTCCGTGCCCTGACTTGATACTAGGGTCGCGAAAGGGTTCTGGCGGACGAAATCGAAAACCGCATCTTCGTCGCTAACGGCGAACGATGGTGGGACATACATGTTTAGTCCTCGGCGCAG
>LWDU01037264.1_pt1 | contig 11586 bp, 9 predicted proteins | sample 727161 | NCBI WGS metagenome assembly LWDU01 (sample SAMN04566230, study PRJNA314399) | hydrothermal vent metagenome | isolation source: deep sea hydrothermal plume seawater | place: Mexico: Gulf of California, Guaymas Basin | collected 2004-07-11 | reverse complement strand
CCGACGAACATGACCTGCGCTTGCGCGTGCTCCCCGATATCATGAGCGGGGCCAGCGCGGGCGGGATCAATGCCGTGTTTCTCGCGCAAGCGGTCCATTCGGGCCAATCGCTCGAACCACTGACCGACCTGTGGCTCGAACTGGCCGATGTCGACGAACTGGTCGACCCGGCAGCGCGCCTCAAATGGCGGTTTTCGAAGATGTGGGCGCAGCCCTTCGCCACCTGGCTGCTCAGCCGGCCCGGCAGCAATCTGGCCGATGCGGTGGCCCCCGGAACGCAGGCCGAGGTCGAGCGCAAGGTGTCGCATCTGATTCGCGGCCGGTGGTTCGAACCGCCGTTCTCGGGCCTCGGCTTCTCTCGCCTGCCCGCGAGCCCGGTGGAAGAGCCGCTGCTGCCGCCCGGCCATCCGCTCGACCTCTATGTCACCGCGACCGATTTCCACGGCTATCTCGAATTGCTGCGGCTGCACAGCCCGCCGGTGGTCGAGGACACCGAACACCGCATGCCGATTTCCTTCCGGACGCGCACGCCGATGACCGGCGGCATCGATATCGCCAATCCGCTCGAGCTGGTCTTCGCTGCCCGCGCGACAGCCAGTTTCCCGGGGGCCTTCCCACCGCTACGGATCGAGGAAATCGACCAATTGTCCGACCTCACCGAACGCAGGTGGCCGGAGAGGGAGGCGTTTCTCGAACGGATCATGCCGGTGCATGTCGCGCGGGAAACAATTGATAATGTATCGCTTATCGACGGGTCGGTGCTGGTCAACAAGCCGTTCGCCGGAGCCATCGCCGCCCTGCACGAACGCCCCGCACAGCGCGAAGTCGACCGCCGGTTCCTTTATGTCGATCCGCGCCCCGACCGCTATGGCGATGATGGCGGCAAGCGCGAGCCGGTGGGCTTCTTTTCCGCGATCTTCGGATCGCTGTCGACGCTCCCGCGCGAACAGCCGATCCGCGACAATCTCGAACAGCTCGAAGAGCAAAGCCGCGAGGCCGAGCGGCTCAGCCGCATGGTCGCCGCGCTGCGCCCCGAAGTCGATGCCGCGGTCGACCGCCTGTTCGGGCGAACGCTGTTTCTCGACCGGCCCACCCCTGCACGGCTGAAAGCGTGGCGGCAGAAGGCGCAGCAGGCCGCCGCCGAGCGTGCGGGTTATGCCTTCCACGCCTATGCGCAAGCGAAGTTCACCGGTATCGTCGTCCGCCTCGCGCGGTTGGCGTTGGCCGCTGCGCCCAAGCTGGGGTTCGACGATCCCGCCCCGATCGAAGCGGTGCTGCGCGAGGAGTTGATCCGGCGCGGCCTGAACACGCTGGCTGCGCCCTCGGGCGGTGCATCGCCCGAAGCGATCGCCTTCTTCCGCGAACACGACATCGGTTTCCGCATTCGCCGGTTGCGTCTGCTCGCGCGGCGGCTTGCGCGCGACTGGGAGGCCGATCCCGACATTTCCGACGAGGCGCTCGAACAGGGCCGTGATACGGTTTACCAGATACTCGCGCTCTATTTCGAACGCGAGGGCGTTGCAGCGCTGGGCGCGGATTTCGTGCCCCTGGCGGAGGGGGTGATGCGCGATCCGGGGTCGCTGCTCGACATGATCGAGGCGAAGCGCCTGCTACCCGGGCTCGACGACCGCGCCGAGGAAATGCTCGCTGCCGCGCTCGAGCAGATGCCCAAGAACCTGCGCCGCCGGATGCTGCTGAGCTATCTGGGCTTTCCTTTCTACGATGTCGCCACGCTGCCGCTGCTGCGCAATGAAGGACTGACAGAATTCGACCCGGTCAAGGTCGACCGCATCAGCCCCGACGATGCGCGCAGCATCCGCGAAGGTGGAACGCCGGCTACGCTGCGCGGGGTCGAGTTCTACAATTTCGGCGCCTTCTTCAGCCGGGCTTACCGCGAGAACGATTATCTGTGGGGCCGGCTGCACGGGGCGGAGCGGATGATCGACCTGGTCTGTTCGACGCTGGAAAAGCCCTTTGCCGCCGAAACCTGCCGCCACTTCAAGCGCGCGGCCTTCCACGCGATCCTCGACGAAGAGCAGATGGCGCAGCGGTGTACGCAGCGCCTGATCGACGAGATCCGCGCCGAGCTTGTCGAGCGGATGCCCTAGCCCGCTGCGCGGCCGAAGAAGAGCAGCATCACCAATCGCGCGCTTTCGGCGTCGGTGCCGAAGCCGGGCGCGGCATTGTGGAACTGCCAGGGTGAAAACAGCACGAGCCGGTTGAAGCGCATCGGGACGCGCATCACGCGCTCCCATTTGCCCGGCTGCGCGGTATCCTTGTTGACCACGTCGCCGACCAGCGTGTCGAGATCGGCATAGCCCGACGCCGCGAGCTCGGCGCCATTGGCGGGCACGCGTTCGAGGCCGGTACGCTTGTGGCGGAAGAAATCGGTCCCGCCGGCCCCCGGTCTGGCGCAATCCTCGGGACGCGAGAGGTAGAGGATGCCGGAGTAGAAAGCGGGGTCGATATGCACCCCGCTGCGGCCCTTGTCCGCTTTGAGCGTCATCCGGCAATGGCCGTGTTCGGTCTTGTCCGCCGCCTCGAGCGCGAGGCCAAGATGCCGCGAGACCGAGGCATTGATCCCGTCCATCGGCAACGCGCTGGTAGAATCGCGGCCCGGATAATTTCCGCCCGTTCCCGGCGGCGCATAGTCGAGCGCGAGCGCAGCCCGCCGTGCGGCCCAGGGGTCGGACAGGAAATCGTCGATGATCGTCAGCGAAGGCAGCATGGGCCGCGCTTATCGCCAGCGCAGCCCTGCTTGGCAATCACCCGCCGATCACATCCTTGAGCTTGTTGAAGAAGCCGCGGCTTTCGGGACATTCGTCGCCGGTTTCCAGCTCGCGGAACTGTTCGAGCAGCGCGCGCTGTTCCTTGCTCAGCTTGGTCGGGGTCTCGACCGCGATTTCGACCACCAGGTCACCGCGTCCGCGGCCCTGCAGCACGGGCATGCCCGCGCCGCGATGGCGCAATTGCTTGCCCGACTGGATACCCGCCGGGATTTCGATCGTCACATCCTCGCCATCGAGGTTGGGAATATCGATCGACCCGCCCAGCGCAGCAGCGGTGAAGCTGATCGGCACGCGCGTGGCGAGCGTGGTGCCTTCACGCTGGAAGATCGCATGCGGTTTCACATGGAGGAAAATATAGAGATCGCCCGGAGGCGCGCCGCGTGGTCCGGCCTCGCCCTTGCCCGACAGGCGGATGCGGGTGCCGGTATCGACACCGGGCGGGATTTCGACCTCGAGCGACTGCGCCTTGTCGACGCGTCCCTCGCCGCGGCAATCGCGGCATGGCGAGCTGATGACTTCGCCGCTGCCGTGGCAATTGGGGCACGGACGTTCGACGACGAAGAAGCCCTGCTTGGCTCGGACCTGGCCCTGGCCGTGGCACAGGTTGCAGGTGCGTGCGCGCGTTCCGGGCGTTGCGCCCGAGCCGTGGCAGGTTTCGCAATTCTGCGAGACTTCGATCTCGATTTCGGTCGATTTGCCGTGGAAGGCTTCCTCGAGTTCGATCTGCAGATCGTAACGCAGATCGGCGCCGCGGCGCGGACGGGCACGCCCGCCGCCGCCGAAGGCGCTGCCGAAGATGGTCTCGAAAATATCCCCGATATCGCCGAAATCGGCGCCGGGATGGCCGCCGCCACCGGGGCCGCCCTGCTGGAAAGCGGCATGCCCGAAGCGGTCGTAGGCGGCGCGCTTCTGCGGGTCCTTGAGCACTTCATAGGCAGCGCTGAGCGCCTTGAACTTGCCTTCGCTCTCGGTGCAGCCGGGGTTGCGATCGGGATGGTGCTTCATCGCGAGCTTGCGATAGGCCGACTTGATCGTCGCCCCGTCGGCATCGCGGCTCACTCCGAGCAATTCGTATAGTTCGGTTTCGGTAGTCGACATGGCTTCCCAATGACTAATCGCCACCGGTGCGCGGGGGCACCGGTGGCGATCGGTTTTTCATCGTCCGATCAGTTCTTCGCGTCTTCGTCGACTTCGGAGAACTCGGCGTCGACCACGTCGTCCTCGGCCGCGCTATCCGCTGCTTCGGCATCTCCGGCAGGCGCGTCGGCAGCATTGGCCTGCTCCTGCTCGTAGATCGACTGGCCCATCTTCATCGCGCTCTGCGACAGGTCCTGGGCCTTGGCGTTGATGTCGGTAGCGTCATCACCTTCGAGCGCGGTCTTGAGCGCCGCGACCTTCTCTTCGACTTCGCTCTTCAGCGAAGCGTCGATCTTGTCGCCATGCTCTTCGAGCTGCTTTTCGGTCGCGTGGACGAGGCTGTCGGCCTGGTTGCGGGCCTCGGCGCTTTCGCGGCGCTTCTTGTCCTCGTCGGCGAACTTCTCGGCGTCCTGGACCATCTGGTCGATATCGTCATCAGACAGGCCGCCCGATGCCTGGATGCGGATCTGCTGCTCCTTGCCGGTACCCTTGTCCTTGGCACTGACGTTGACGATGCCGTTGGCGTCGATGTCGAAAGTGACCTCGATCTGCGGCACGCCGCGCGGGGCAGCCGGGATACCGACCAGGTCGAACTGGCCGAGCATCTTGTTGTCCGCGGCCATTTCGCGTTCGCCCTGGAAAACGCGGATCGTCACCGCGTTCTGATTGTCCTCGGCGGTCGAATAGGTCTGCGTCTTCTTGGTCGGGATCGTCGTGTTGCGATCGATCATCTTGGTCATGATCCCGCCCAGCGTTTCGATCCCCAGCGAGAGCGGGGTCACGTCGAGCAGCAGCACGTCCTTGACGTCGCCCTGAAGAACGCCGGCCTGGATCGCCGCGCCCATGGCGACGACTTCATCGGGGTTCACGCCGGTATGCGGCTTCGAACCGAAGAATTCTTCGACCACTTCGCGCACCTTGGGCATGCGGGTCATGCCGCCGACGAGGATGACCTCGTCGATCTCGTCCTTCGAGACACCGGCATCGGCCAGCGCCTTCTTGCACGGTTCGAGCGTACGCTTGATCAGGTCGCCGACGAGCTGTTCGAGCTTCGAGCGGCTGAGCGTTTCGACGAGGTGCAGCGGGGTCGAGCTGCCGCCTTCCATACGCGCGGTGATGAAGGGCAGGTTGACTTCGGTCGAGGCCGAGCTCGAGAGTTCGATCTTGGCCTTCTCGGCGGCTTCCTTGAGGCGCTGCAGCGCGAGCTTGTCGGTCCGGAGATCCATGTTCTCCTTCTTCTTGAACTCGTCTGCGAGATATTCGACGATCGTGCTGTCGAAATCTTCGCCGCCCAGGAAAGTGTCGCCATTGGTCGACTTCACTTCGAACACGCCGTCACCGATTTCGAGCACCGAAACGTCGAAGGTACCGCCGCCAAGGTCGTAAACGGCGATGGTCTTGCCGTCTTCCTTGTCCATGCCATAGGCAAGCGCCGCGGCGGTCGGTTCGTTGATGATGCGCAGCACTTCGAGACCCGCGATCTGGCCGGCGTCCTTGGTCGCCTGGCGCTGCGCGTCGTTGAAGTATGCGGGAACGGTGATGACCGCCTGGGTGACGGTTTCGCCAAGATAGCTCTCGGCGGTTTCCTTCATCTTCTGCAGGATGAAGGCGGAAACCTGGCTGGGTGAATAGTCTTCGCCGCCGGCTTCGACCCAGGCATCGCCGTTCTTGCCCTTGACGATGTCGTAGGGAACCAGGCCCATGTCCTTCTTGGTCAGCGGGTCATCGAACCGGCGACCGATCAGGCGCTTGATCGCAAACAGCGTATTGTCGGGATTGGTCACTGCCTGGCGCTTGGCCGGCTGACCGATCAGACGTTCGCTGTCCTTGGTGAAGGCAACGATCGACGGTGTGGTCCGCGCGCCTTCCGAATTCTCAATGACCTTGGGCTTGCCGCCGTCCATCAAGGCGACACAGCTGTTGGTGGTGCCGAGGTCGATACCGATAACTTTGCTCATGGTTTCCCCATCTGTTTCAAGTCGTTGGACACCGCACTTTGGGTTCCCCAAAGCTGGCGGAACCGGTTGGCGGCTCTATCCGGTGGTGTGTTACCCGCGTGATATAGGTGCGGTTTTCCTTGGCACAAGGGAGAGCGCGCGCTAGTTTTTGCGCAGGACGAAGAGGGGATGAAATCCATGAAATTCACGTATTTCGCACCAGCAGCGCTGGCTTTCGCTACGGTTACACTGGCCGCTTGTTCGGGCGGCACCGAGGAAGCGGCGGCCCCCGCGGTCGACGAGGTGGCACTGGAACTGAGCGACGCGCGGCTGATGCTGCCGGCAGTGTCGGGCTATCCGGGCGCGATCTATTTCACCGTGGCCAATACGGGCGAGCGCAATTACGCGATCCGCCGCGCCGATGTCGCCGGCGCCGGCCGCGCAGAACTCCACGCATCGATGCAGATGGATGGCGAAATGACCATGGACAGCGTGGGCCAGGTATNGGTGACGAACGCTGAGCGATGGGCGCGACACGCTGGGGGTTGCTGCCCATGACGAAGCGGTCGCGCCAACCTGCCCCGTAGGAGGGGAACGTCCGCTGACAGCGGGCGAGATTGCGCTCGCCCGATCGGTTTTCGGGCACGCGATCGATTATGCCAGGGTGACGATCCGGCGGCGGAAGTGGTTTCCCTTCCAGCCCCGCCGGATCACCATGGCCCCGCGCGGACACGTGCATTTCCACCCTCGCGGCGATGCCTATTGCGATGATTTCTCGACCACGCATGTGCTGCGCCAGGGGTTGCTGATCCACGAGCTGGTGCATGTCTGGCAGGTCCAGACCAGGGGCGACTGGTATTTGGTCACGCGCCGGATGCCATGGGCGCGCTATGATTATGCGCTCAAACCCGGTTGGCCGCTCGAACGCTATGGCATCGAGCAGCAGGCCGAGATCGTGAAGCACGCCTTCTGGCTGCGCAATGGTGTCAAGGTCGCGGGAATCGCCGATCCCGCAGCATACGACCTGCTGGTCCGCTTCCCGGGGGCCGAGCGCTAGCAACTGCGGGCAGTCGACGCGAAAAGGGCCGCCCCATGCGGGACGGCCCTTGTTCGTTCGGTCAGATGTTCATCCGGCCAGGCGATCAGCGCCAGTAGCGAGCGTAGCGATCGTCATCGCGGCAGTCGTCGTCGACATAGCGGCCATCGCCGTAATAGCCGTCGCAATCGTCGTCCTTGTCGCTGACATAGCCGATCACCCCGCCGATCGCGGCACCGGCTAGCGCGTAAGTTTCGAGGTCTTCGCCCAGCAATGCGCTCAGCCCGGCACCGGCAGCCGCACCGGCAGCTGCGCCCTCGACCGCGTAATTCTGCGCGCAGGCGCCCAGACCGAGGCTCGAGGCGAGTAGCGCGGGTGCGAGTAACAGCTTGGTGTTCATGGTATCTCTCCGTTTGCGTCCCTGTCGGATCACATACGGACGAGCGGCCTCGCCGTTCCTCAGTCGTAGGTCACGCCGGGCAGTCCCTGCCCGCCATCGGCGATAAAGGCATCGATCCGCGCTTCGAGCGCGGGCAGCGGCACCGAACCGAGCGACAGCACCACATCGTGGAACTTGCGGATGTCGAACGCTTCGCCGAGTTCCTCTTCTGCCTTCGCGCGGACGCGGCGTATCGTCATCTCGCCCAGCTTGTAGGCCAGCGCCTGACCCGGCCAGCTGATGTAGCGATCGATCTCGGTACCGACTTCGCGGTCGGACAGGGCGGTATGGCTCGACAGGTAGGCGACCGCCTGTTCGCGGCTCCAGCCATAGTGGTGGATGCCGGTGTCGATCACCAGCCGCGCTGCGCGCCACATCTCGTAGGACAGCCGCCCGAACTTCTCATAGGGCGTGCGATAGATCCCCATCTCCTCGCCGAGATATTCGACATAGAGCCCCCAGCCCTCGCCAAAGCCAGAGAAATAGGTCTGCCGGCGAAAGCGCGGGGCTTCCTCCTGTTCGAGCGCGACCGCGCCCTGGAAACTGTGCCCGGGCGCGCATTCGTGCAGCGTCAGCGCGGGGATGTTGTAGAGCGGTCGCGAAGGCAGATCGTAGGTATTCATCTGGCACGCATCGAGCCCGCCGCGCCCCGCGGTGTAGAAGGGTGCTATGGCGGGATCGACCGGGCGGATCGTGAACCGGTGACGCGGCAGGAAGCCGAAATAGTCGGCGAGCTTTCCATCGACGCGCTTGGCGACATAGGAGGAAACCCCCATCAGTTCGTCGCCGCTGCGCGCCACGAATTGCGGATCGGTGCGCAGGAAGGTGACGAATTCGGCTAGCGTGCCGACGAAACCCGCCTCGTCCTTCACCTTTTCCATTTCGGCGGTGATCCGCGCGACCTCGTCGAGGCCGATCCGGTGGATCTGCTCGGCGGTGAGGTCCAGCGTGGTGTATTGGCGGATCTGCTGCGCGTAATAGGCCGCGCCATCGGGGAACTCGCTCGCGCCAAGGGTCGTGCGCGTATTGGGCAGATATTCCTCGCGGAAGAAGGCGAGCCATTGGGCATAGGCAGGCGTTACGTGCTCCGCGATTGCCGTGCGCCCGGCTTCGCGCAGGCGCTCTTGCTCGTCCGCGGGAATGCTGCGCGGCATATCGGCGAACGGCGTCCAGAAGGGGCTCTGCTCGGGATCGTCGACGACATAGGATGCGATCGACACATCGCGTCCGTCCAGCGTCACCCGCGGAACCGAAAACCCGCGCGCCAGACCGGCCCGCGCATTGGCGGTCTGCTCGGCGAAATAACGCGGAATATCGCGCATCCGGCCGATGTAGTTCCGATATTCTTCGGCCGTGGTGAAGCCGCCGCGCGGCGCCAGGTAGGACCAGAAATTGCTGTCGCTGTCGAAGGGCATTTCCCATTCGGCAAAGCGCGCATCACCGATTTCGGCCTCGAGCAGCGTGCGCAGCACCAGCGCATTGGTCCGCGCCTTGGCTCCCAGCGCCGCCTGATCGATGGCTTCCAGCTCGCTAAGGTATTCTACGTAGCGCGCCGCCCGTGCGCGCTGCGCTTCAGGCGTGACCGACCATAGCGTCGCGCCCCGGTCGGTGCTGCCATTGGCATTTTCGGTCAGCCCATATTGCTCGAGCTGGTAATCGTAATAGCTGTCCGCCACCGCCGCGAGCCGCGCATCGGCCGCCTCTTCGGCAGCGAGCGGCGATGCAGAAACGACGGCAAGGGCGCATGCGGCCGCCCCAAAAATCCAATGCATTATCAACCCTCCGTTCTTGTCCCGCCAGTGGCCGTGCCATCAAGTAACGGAATCATTGCTTGGATTAATGAGCCGCCCTCTTCTACGAGACCCGACTGCGGGTAAAACTCGCTCACGCGGTAGTCGAGCCCAATCCCGATGGGCGTGATATGCTCGCGCTTCTCGATTTCAGACATGGCCTCAACCATATCTTTGAACAAGAAACTGTTCCCGTTCGCTGCGAGCGTCGCGTCATCCACTGGCGCCCCATCCGACAGGACGACAAGCATCTTGTTGGGTGTTCGCTCCTGAACCAATCGGTCCGCCGCCCATCGAAGCGCTTCGCCATCGACGTTCTCCCGAAGAATATCCGTCCTGAGCAGCGCATCCCAGTCATCGTCGCCACCGGGCGAACCGAAATCGGAAACGACAATGTGAACTAAGGCGCACAATCGCCCGGGGTATTCGGGCGATCCATCTGCAAGCCATTTTTTCCGTACCGGACCGCCCCGCCAGCCGCGGGTTGTGAAACCATAGACCGCTACGTTCGACTCATGCTTCGTGAGCCATTCCGAAATTGCCCTGACTTCTCCTAGTACTTCCGGTAGCCGCTTCGCCATCGATCCAGACAGATCAATCAGAAGGCAAACCGACGCCGGTGGCTTGGGCGGGCGAAACTCGACCAGACGAGAAATACCGTGCGCACGCGCTCCAAGGTAAGCTTCCCTTCGCCGATCGATATCCCGCTCGAAATCACCGCTGGGGCTCTCACCAGCCGTCCCATCGGCGTCGAGCCGAGCGGGAAGGTCTCGTGCCCTTATCTCGAGATCAAATTCCTCAGTATATGACGAGTATACCTGCTCAGGCCAGTCCGCGACCGCCGAGACAGGGCGCGCATGAGCCCGCCTCCCAAGCCACCATAGGAACAGAATGACGGCGCCCCAAAAAATGCCGGTCAGGGCGCCGTTCAGCACAGGCTATCAGTCCGGCTTTTTCGCCACGCCGACCATGGCCGGGCGCAGCAAGCGGTCCTTGATCATGTAGCCGGCCTGCATTTCCTGCACGATGGTACCCGGTTCGACTTCGTCGCTGGGGACTTCCATCATCGCCTGATGCTGGTTGGGGTCGAGCGGCATGCCCTTGGCGGCGATGCGCGTGATGCCATTGCCGGCAAACACCTTCTCCAGCTCGCGCTGGGTGGCTTCGATGCCCGAGATGAAGTTCTTGGCCTTCTCGTGCTCGCGCAATTCGTCGGGCACATGGTCGAGTGCGCGCGCCAGATTGTCCGCGACGCTGAGGATATCGCGCGCGAAGTTGGTCGCGGCATAATTGCGTGCGTCCTGCACGTCCTTTTCGAGGCGGCGGCGCACGTTCTGCGTCTCGGCGCGTGCGTAGAGCACGTCCTGCATCGCGGTTTCGAGATCGCCCTTGAGCTTGCCGAGTGCATCGTCGAGCGAGCTTTCCTCGCTATCCTCATCGGTATCGCCACGCAGGTGTTCGGGCACGCCTTCCATTTCGCGTAGCACTTCGTCGTCGACCGCCTTTTTCTGCGGTTCGTTGTTGTTTTCGTCGGTCACGTAATAACCCTGTCAGCCTATGCGTTTGCCCAAGGATCGGGCGGTGAAATCAACCATGGGGACGACCCGCGCGTAATTCAACCGAGTCGGGCCGATCACCCCCAGTACGCCGACCACCCTGCCCTCGCGGTCGCGATAGGGCGAGGCGATGACCGACGAGCCCGAAAGCGAGAACAGCCGGTTCTCCGCGCCGATAAATATCCGCATGGCTTCGGCGCGGCGTGCGCGTTCGAGCAGGCTGGCGACCGACTGCTTGCTTTCGAGATCGTCGAGCAGCGAGCGGACGCGTTCGATATCGCCCAGCGCGGCTTCGTCGAGCAAATTGGCCTGCCCGCGCACGATCATGACGGGGCGCTTGGCCGCATCCTCGCTCCATGTCGCGAGCCCGCGCCGCACCAGATCACTGCTGGCTTCGTCGAGCGCGGACTTCCCGCTGGCGATCTCGGCTTCGACCGTGCTGGCCGCCTCGGCGAGGGTGCGACCGGAGCTGCGTGCGGTAAGGTAGTTGCTCGCCTGTTCGAGCGAGGTGCCGAGTGCTTCGGCGGGAAGCGTGATGATGCGGTTCTCGATCTGGCCGTCTTCGCCGACCAGCACCGCCAGCACACGGTGCGTGTCGAGTGCGGTGAGCGAGACCTGCGCCAGACGCGGCTCGCGCGTCGGGACCATGACCATGCCCGCTGCCCCCGAAAGGTCGGACAGCAGCGCGCTGGTTTCCTCCAGCGCGCGTTCGATTGGTCCGGGCTCGCCCAGCCGCTGTTCGATCGCGTCACGCTCCTCGCGCGTCGGTTCGGCCACCTGCATCATCGCGTCGACGAACAGCCGCAATCCGGTATCGGTGGGCATCCGCCCCGCGCTCGTATGCGGCGCCGCCAGCAGCCCGCGCGCTTCGAGATCGGCCAGCACGTTGCGGATCGAAGCGG
>LWDU01036028.1_pt1 | contig 11586 bp, 8 predicted proteins | sample 727161 | NCBI WGS metagenome assembly LWDU01 (sample SAMN04566230, study PRJNA314399) | hydrothermal vent metagenome | isolation source: deep sea hydrothermal plume seawater | place: Mexico: Gulf of California, Guaymas Basin | collected 2004-07-11 | reverse complement strand
ATGCCTACCGGGATATCGTCTTCACTGGCGGACAGATCAACGCAGGCTTTATTCCCCTGTGGGTCACCCTGGTCACCGGGCTGGGCATCATCCCCACCCCCGCCGGGCTGGATAACGGCGAACCGGGCTATTACCTGACCACCCTGCTGCAACATTTGCAGGGCGCCCTCACCGAGTTTCAGGTACCGGTGGTGGCCGGTGCACTGATTGGCGATGAAAACAAATACGACACCGAATTCTGGCGCATCCGCTCACCGCTGGAACAGATCGACAAGATCACCGCGCCGACCTTTGTGGTGGGCGGGTTGAATGATATTTTCCAGCGCGGCGAGCCACTGATTTATGAAGGCCTGAAAGACCACACCACCNNNGATGGCGTGCCGGCCCTGGGCCCTATCCGGCTGGCCTGGTTCGACCAGTACCTGAAAGGCATGGACACCGGCGCCGGGGATTTCCCGCCGGTGACGCAGTACTACACCGGCGAAGAACGTTTCGTCACCGCCGCCGATTGGCCACACCCGGACGCGCAAGCGGAAACCTTTTACCTCCATGGCCAGCCCGGCGCCCCCTTGTTCGGCCGTATTTCCCACAGCGCTCCAACCACCAGCAAACAGACCAGCCTGCTGCAGACGCCGGTCAATGGCCTGTGTTCCGCCAGCGCCAGCCAGTGGACTGCCGGTGTGCTCGGCCTGATCCTGCCGCCCTGCTCGGCACAAGACAACGTGGCCAATCTGCTGGAAGCGGTGTACACCAGCGAACCGCTGGAAGAAGACATGGCCATCAACGGCCCGATCACCGGGCAGATCTGGGCGTCCACCACCGCCCTGGATACCAATGTCACCGTGCGGGTCAGCGTGGTGGGCGACAACGGCATTGCCCGGCCACTGACCCACGGCATTCAGATGGCGTCCATGAGTGCCTTTGATGCCAGCCGCTCCCGCTTTATGAACGGCAAACTGATCCAGCCCTGGCACCCGTTTAGCGCAGAATCAAAACGGACGATCACCCCGCTGACCGCCTTCCGCGCCGATGTGGAAGTGTTCCCCACCAGCGCCCTGATCAAGGCCGGGGAAAAGCTGCGCATCAGCGTGGGCACCAGTGACCTGCCCCATGGCCTGAGCCCGATCCCCGACCTGCTCACCAGCCTGCTGGGCGCCATGACCATCTACAGCGCCCCGGCCATGCCATCGCGGGTGAACATTCCGCTGGTGCCAACCAGCGCCCTGTGACGCCATACCGCCTCTCCACCCTGCTCGGGCAAGAGGGGCGGTTATTGATGCTGCAAAATATTCAACAGTCGATCGAACGGGTCACGTACATAGAAGCGTCGCACGCCCCAGGGCTCATTCACCGGCCCGTATTCCACCGGCACCCCCGCCTGCTGCATCCGCTTCAATGCCTCGTCCAGATCATCCACTTCAATGGACAGGTCCGGTACCGCTGTGCCTGAACCACCCTGGGAGCCAAAACTCAGCTGCACCGTCATGGTTTCTGCCGAGCCATAGGTCTGGAACCAGCCATGATCCATAATCCGGTCCAGGCCGAGAAGGTCGCCATAGAAGGCCTGCGCCTTGCCCAGATCGCCCGTGGCCACATTGGCCATGATGCGTGTCACTTTCATCGTTTCTCCTTCATTATTTCTTTATTCTTGCGCATTGTTCCTGCTGGCGTTTTCTTGCCTGCTCCGGGCACTAAACCATTTTTTCGCATGCTAGAATGAACCCTGTTCAATATCGACAGTCTCACCCCATCCGTCACAGACCTGCCCGCTGCCTTCATCCAGGAGCTCTTATGTCCTCCGACTCCAGTCGCTTGCTTCGCCTTTCCCTCGCTCTGGCCCTCGGCGGCTTTGGCATTGGCAGTGGCGAGTTCGTCATTATGGGGCTGATGCAGCGCGTGGCCACCGACCTGCAAGTACCGGTGCCGGATGTGGGCTATGCCATCAGCAGTTATGCGCTGGGGGTCGTGGTCGGTGCACCGCTGATTTCCGCTCTGGCCGCCCGGGTGCCCCGGCGAGGATTGTTGATCGCCCTGATGCTGGTGTTTGCCGTGGGCAACATGGCCAGCGCCCTGGCCACGGATTTCTGGACCTTCGTGGGCCTGCGCTTTCTCGCCGGGCTGCCCCATGGCGCCTACTTTGGTGTCGCCGCCCTGGTGGCGGCCTCCGCCGTGCCGTATCACATGCGTGCCCGCGCCGTCGCCCGGGTGATGAGCGGGCTGACCATTGCCATCGTGGTCGGCGCGCCCCTGGCCACCTGGGCGGGCAATCTGTTCGGCTGGGAAGTGGCCTTTATCGGGGTGGGCGTGATTGCCCTGTGCACCGCCCTGTTGATCCGCCTGTGGGTACCCGCCCAGGCGCCGGACCCGGACGCCAGCCCGCGTCGCGAATTGTCCGCGCTGGTCAAACAGCGGGTGCTGTTCACCCTGGGGGTCGCCAGCATCGGTTTCGGCGGTATGTTCTCCGTCTTCAGCTATGTGATGCCCACCCTCACCGAGCAATCCGGCATGGCGGAAAGCTGGGGCCCCATGGTGCTGATGATCTTCGGCATCGGCACCATCATCGGTAACTTTGCCGGTGCCCGCGCAGCAGACGGCAACTTGCTGCGTGCCATACCGCGCATCCTGATCTGGTGTGCGCTGATTCAGGCCGGCTTTTACTTTGCCGCCGACTGGCCCTTGCCCGCCATTCTCTTCGTGGGGCTGGTAGGCACCAGCATGGCGCTGGGCCCGGCATTGCAGACCCGACTGATGGATGTGGCGGAAGACGCCCAGACCATGGCCGCCTCCATGAATCATGCCGCGTTCAACCTGGCCAACGCGCTGGGCGCCTGGCTGGCCGGCGTCACCATCAAGATGGGCGCCCAATGGTCCGCCACCGGCCTGGTAGGGGCCGCCCTGGCCATCGGCGGATTACTGATTTTCCTGGCCGGCCGCAGCCTGGAAAAACGTCACGCCGACGCCGCCAGTCTGGCCACGCAATCTAACGCTCAATAACGGAAAAGATAGCCCACGTTAACGGTGGTCAGGTCATTGTCGTCATCCTCCAGCTGCAGCCATTCCACCGTCAGGGCATTGCGTTCGTTCAATTTGATCGACGCCCCCATACCGTAGGAGGGATCGCTGGCAACGTCCTCTTCGGTATCGCCGCCGGCCACGGTGACCTCGCGCTTCACCGAGGAGTGCCCCACCAGCACATAGGGGGACAGCGGCAAACGGTAGCTCAGCCCCATTTTCAGATAGCCCCCCACCAGCCATTGCGGGTCCACGCTGACCCGGGCCGTATCCAGCCCGCCCTCATCATCGCTGACGCCATAGCCCAGCCGGGCCTCCAGCGCGAGCAGGGTATTGTACTGCCAGCCCCAGACCGCCTGAACGCTGCGCGGTTGCGCATCATCGCCGGCAGAAATCTGCTGATCGAGCAGGTTGTACTGCCCCCCCACATACCCGGGCAATAACGGATCATCATTGGCAGACACCGGCCCACTGATCACACAGGCCAAGGCGACGAGTCCCGCCGCCACCGAGTAAGAATGCTTCCCCTGTTGTTTCATCATCGCTCCCTCAATGCCTTCAATGGCCCGCCAGCAAATCATATTCCTTTCCGAGAATAACGGGCGGCACCGTTTCCTCAACAAGAAAGTAACACCGACAGGAAAAGAAACGAAAAAAGGGCCGCACAGGCGTGCGGCCCAAAACCTCTTATGGCACACGGGCCACAACAGGCTATCGGCATTCACAACACAAACATCAACCGGCTACAGTCAACCTGTGCGCGAATCAGCGAGTCGGGTCTGACAGGAAATAACATTCATCGTGGCGGCCGCCACGCTGCGAGGGTATTCATAAGGCTCTCTCCCAAGTCCATTTGGTGTTCGCTCCGTTGCTTGCGTTTTTTTCTTGTTTATAGTTCCTGCTTATTGCGCCTGCTTCTTTGTCCCATTCGCCTGTTCACGTTGTGTTCTTCGAACAGGTTGGCTGTGGCATCAACAAGATATTATTGCAACAGGATTCAATTTTTTATCACTACTATAGGCTGTCTTTTGTTCGTTCTTTTCCAGCACCCATGCCAGTAGAATGCACCGACCCTTGCATCGCAAACTTTGCGCCAGCGCACATTCCGGGCCACAGAATGTGGTTTTTTGTTACCGCTGGATTTATCTCACACCGGCGGACAAGGGTTCGGGTTGCACGAATTTACCGGTTACCGGAAAACGCACCTCCACCAGCAGTCCACCATGGGGGTGATTGGCCAGCTGAATATCACCGTGGTGCATGTCCACAATCCGCTTCACGATGGCCAGCCCCAAACCACTGCCACTGAGAGTGCGCGCCTTTTCCCCCCGGGAAAACGGCTGCAGCAGCAACGGAATATCCTCTTCACGCACACCGCGACCGTGATCACGCACCGTCAACACGACCTTGTTTTCCGCAACCGCGGTGCGCACCTCCACCGGTGAGGCACCGTACTTGAGGGCATTGCCCACCAGGTTGGCCAGCATCCGTTTTACCGTCAGCCGCTTGAGCATAAGCCGGGGCAGGTCTTCCAGCTCGAACCGTAATTGCTCCGCCGGATACTTGCCGGCCACTTCCTGAATCAGGTCATTGAGGTTTTCAAAATCCGGCTGTTCATCCGCACCATCACGGATAAAGGAAATAAATTGATCGAGGATCGCATCCATATCCTCAATGTCTTCGATAATGCCTTTTGCCAGCTCTTCGTCCTGCATGAATTCCGCCGACAGGCGCAAACGTGTCAGCGGGGTTCGCAAATCATGGGACACCCCGGCCAGCAGCAACGCCCGATCTCGCTGGGCATGCTGCAAGTCACTGGTCATCCGGTTAAAGGCGGTATTCACGGCCTGAATTTCCTCCGGGCCGATGGTGGTATCCAGCACCGGCACCGCCTCTCCGCGCCCCACTTTCAAGGCCACTTTGGCCAGCCGTCGCAACGGCAAGTTCAGCCCCCGGGCAATCAGCAAGCCGCCGATGATGGCCAGCAAAGGCACGGTCACCCCCCAGCCCAACAACAGGTAGCGATCGTAATCCCGGAAGAACGCCATGGGCACCCGCACCCACTGCTCACCAAACGACGGCGCATTCACCCACAGAACCGGTTGGCGGTTGTCTTCCAGACGCACCGTCACCGGCTCTTCCAGCATGCCTTCCAGTTCTTCCTGAAAACGGCCCACCACCGGACGCGACAGCAGCATGGTGCCATCGTGAAGTTTCTCTGGAATCGCCACCGTAATGCCGGTGGCACTCCCCAGCCGGTCGGCCAGATCCGCATCTGCGGCCGCCCGCGAATCATCAAACGCCAGCTCTGCTTGCAATACCGTCAAGCGGGCGTATTCACGGATACCGGGCAGGTAGGCATTACGGGCAAAGAACCACAGGGTCAGCGCCTGGCTGATCCCAATCACCAGCCCCACCACAATGGCGGACCGGACAAAGGCAGTACGGGGATAGAGTGTCATCAAGGCAGCTTACACGCTGCATGCCTCACGCAACACGCGCATGGTGCGTGAAGCGTGGTGCATGCTGCGTCTCTTAATCGGGCACAAACACATACCCCACACCCCAGACCGTCTGGATGTAGCGGGGTTTGGAGGGGTCGTCTTCCAGCAGGCGTCGCAGGCGCGAGACCTGCACGTCGATGGAGAGCTCCATGGCCGACCATTCGCGGCCCCGGGCCAGACTCATCAGCTTGTCACGGGTGAGCGGCTCACGGGGGTTCTGCAGCAATGCCTTGAGCACGGCGAATTCGCCCGTGGTCAGGCTTTGCGGGTCTCCGTCGCGGGTCAGGGTGCGGTTGGCCAGATCCAGAATCCAGGGCCCAAACGTCACCGACCCTTCTTCCTTGCTGGGCGCCCCGGGCAGCTCGCGCACATGGCGGCGCAGCACCGCGCGGATACGGGCATCCAGTTCCTTGGGGTTGAACGGCTTGGGCAGGTAGTCATCGGCGCCGGCATCCAGGCCTTCAATGCGCTCGGCATGATCGGCATGACGTTCTCGGCCTCACGCAGGCGACGGCAGATCGACAGGCCATCTTCCCCCGGCAGCATCAGGTCCAGCACCATCAGGGAATACAGCTCGCGGGACAGGGCACGGTCCATCTGCTCCGCATCGCCCACCGCCTTTACGGTATAGCCAGCTTCTTCCAGAAACCGTTGCAGCAGGCTACGCAGTCGCGCATCGTCATCCACGACCAGAATCTTGTCTTGTTGTTCGCTCACGGCACCTCCGAAGGTTTACTGGTCCCTGATTTACGCGTTGTGGTCCGAACGTGCAAGAAAATGGCACGAAGAGATTGTATAAAAACATTGCCAGCGTTGAAGATAGAGGGTGCCAATAGGCACTACCACAAGAAAACGCTAGAGTATCTGGCTGAGAATCATTATCGATAAAGGACTTCCCTTGCGAGACCGCCTGAAACACATCCCCCCCGTGGCCCGCGTTATTCTGGGCACGGTGCTGGCGATCATCCTGCTTGCCACATTCAAACCGTCCGCGCCCACCCGAGACATCGTGGACAACCATGCCCGGGTGCGGTTTGTGCTGGCCGACCCGCAGGCGCGCTCGCCGCAGATCCAACTGTTCGGCCGGGTGCAATCCCCCCGGGCGGCGGGCCTGACCGCCGTGGTCACCGCCAACGTGGACAGCATTCCGGTACGGGCCGGCAACCGGGTTAGCGAAGGCCAATTACTGATCCAGCTGGACGACACCGAAGCCGCCCTGGCCCGCGACCGCGCCAAAGCCACCCGCGACGAAGCCGCCGCCCAGCTGGAAACCACCCGCCTGCGCTACCAGAGCGACAAGAAAAACCTGGCGCTGGAAAAGAAACTGGCGCAGTTGTCCGCCGATAATCTGGAGCGTATCCAGTCCCTGCGGGAACGCAAACTGGTGGCCCAGACCCAGCTGGACGAAGCCGAGCAAGCCCAGGCCCGGGCCGACCTGTCATTTCCGTAACGAGCTGGCGCGCATGGAAGCCCGCCTGGCCAGCGCCGAAGCGCAGCTGGAGCAAGCGAAGATCGACCTGGCTCGCACCACCGTGAACGCCCCATTCGACGGCACCATTACCCAGGTGAGCGTGGCCCCCGGCGAGCGGGTCCGTCCCGGCGAACCGCTGATCGACCTGTTTGCGGACACCGAACTGGAAGTACGCGCCCAGATTCCCGACCGTTATCTGCCTGCCGTACGCCAAGGCTTGATCGCTGGCGACCTGGCCGCCAGCACCCAGCTGGAAGGCCACACCCTGCCGCTGAAACTGAAACGGCTGGCCGGCGATGCCGCCGATGCCCGTGGTGGTATCGATGGCCTGTTCGCGTTCAGCCATGACAGCGTGAAAGGCGCGCCCACCGCGGCCCTGGGCCGCCCGCTGACTATCACCCTGACACTACCCGCCCAGCCACAACTGCTGGCGCTGCCGGCCACCGCCCTGCATGGTCTCAACCGGCTCTATCGCATCGACGCCGAGGACCATTTGCAACGGGTTGACGCTCACATCGTCGGCGAAGCCATCGACGGCGACCAGTCCCTGCTACTCTTACGCGCCGACAGCCTGACCGGTGGTGAACGCATCATGACCACCCAGCTGCCCCAGGCCATCGTCGGCCTGCCCGTGGACCCGCAACCGGTGCCCGGCAGCAACGCGGACACCGGCACTGAAACGGAGAGCAAAACGGAAAACGCCCCCCCGGAAACAAACACCCACGCGGATAACCAGGGCGGTGACAGTGAGTGAGTCGCGGGGCCTGATCGCCAGTTTTACCGAGCACAAGGTTGCCTCCAACCTGCTGATGATCCTGATGATCATGCTCGGGGTGTTGGGCCTGACCCGCCTGAACACCCAGCTGTTCCCGGATTTCGACTTCGAATACGTCACCGTCACCATCCCCTGGCGCGGCGCCAGCCCGGAAGACGTGCAGCGCTCCATCACCATTCCCGTCGAGCAGGCACTGAAAACCCTGCCCAACACCCGCAAGCTGATTGCCCGCTCCCAGCAGGGCGCCAGCGCCATCTTTATTGAACTGGAAGACGGCAGCGACCTGGGCCTGGCCCTGGATGAAGTGCGCCAGCGCATCGACTCGATCCGCAACCTGCCCCAGGACGCAGAACGGCCGGTGATTCAGAAAATCACCCGCTATTCGCTGGTCACCTCGATTCTGGTATCCACGGAAAATGGCAGCCGGGAAGAGCTGCGCCCCCTGGTGCGGGAAATGGAGGATGAACTGCTGGCGCTGGGGGTCGGCAAAGTGGAGTTTATCGGCCTGCCGGAAGAGGAAATGGCCATTCAGGTGCCCAGCAGCACCCTGCATGATCTGGGCATGACCCTGGGACAAATCGGCGACAAGGTACGCAGCTTCAGCCAGGACACCCCCGCCGGCACCGTGGGGCGCGACGACGCCGCCAAGCAACTGCGGGCGCTGGGCCAGCGCCGTGACGAAAAGGCCTTTGCCGAGCTCCCCCTAATTACCACCGCCGACGGCCAGCAGCTAAGCCTGGGCGATGTGGCCATCATCGAACGGCGGGCACGGGATGACCAGGCCACGCTCACCTTCGAAGGCAAACCCGCCATCGAACTGCAGGTGATGCGCGGCGAAGACGACGACATGCTCGACCTGGCCGAAAAGGTTCGTACCTGGGGAGGCGAATACGCACATTCGCTGCCCAATGGCGTCAAAATGACGTTCTATTTCGAGGCTTGGAAGCACGTACAGGAGCGTATTTCCACCCTGCTCTGGAATGGCATTTCCGGCCTGGTGCTGGTGATCCTGACCCTCTATTTTTTCCTCAATGCGCGAGTCGCCTGGTGGGTCACCGTAGGGATTCCGGTGTCCTTTATGGCCACGCTGGGCATCCTCTGGGCGTTTGGCGGCACCATCAACATGATCAGCCTGTTCGGCCTGATTCTGGCCCTGGGGCTGATCGTGGACGACGCCATCGTGGTGGGCGAAGACACCCTCACCCACCTGCAACAGGGCGAATCCGCCCAGCGTGCAGCCTTGGGCGGGGCCCGGCGCATGTTCTGGCCGGTGGTGGCATCGTCCACCACCACCATCGCCGCCTTCCTGCCACTGGGAATGATGGGCGGCGCCATGGGCAAAATATCTTTCGATATTCCCTTCGTGATGATCTGCGTGATTCTCGCCTCACTGCTGGAATGCTTCCTGGTGATGCCCGGCCATCTGCACCACAGCTTCCGCGGCATCGAGGTCAAGGCCAGCGGCCTGCGCGAACGCATCGACATCGGCTTCAACCGCTTCCGGGATGAGCGCTTCCGGCCTTTGGTGGAATGGTCCATTAGCCACCGCAAGCTGGTGAGTGTCTCCGCCGTCTGCGCCTTCGTTATCGCCCTGTCGCTGGTGTCCACCGGCTGGCTCAAGTTCACCTTCTTCCCGCCGGTAGATGGTGACCAACTGCGCGCCGTGGCGGAATTCTCCTCCGGCACCGACAAGCAACAGGTGGACGACTTCCTCGCCGAGCTGGAACGCACTCTGGAAGAGACCAACGAGGAACTGGGCGGGCATCTGGTCCATACCATTATCAGCCATCACGGCGCCGCCGCCGGCTTCCCCAACATCGGCGGCCGCCAGGACAAGTTCGGTGATGAATACGGCACCCTGGTGGTCGAGGTCTACACCGGCTCGGACCGGGACATCTCCAACGACGAACTGATTGATGCCTGGCGCGAAAGACTGGCCATGCCCGCGGGGCTGGATCAGCTGACCATCTCCCAGGCCGAAGCCGGCCCCCCGGGCAAACCCATCGAGGTGAAACTCACCGGCAGTGACGCCGCTACCCTGAAAGCCGCCTCACTGGCGTTGCAGGAACGTCTTGAGCAGTTCACCGGCGTCAGCAACGTGGACGATGATCTTCCTTACGGCAAGGAACAGCTCACATTCGAGCTCACCGCTCAGGGTCGCGCCCTGGGGTTGACCCTCAGCGAAGTGGCCAGCCAGCTACGGGGCGCCTTCGACGGCAGCCTGGCGCAGCTCTACAACGAGGAAGACGAAGAAGTGGAAGTGCGGGTGATGCTGCCAGACAGCGAGCGCCGCCGCTTCAGCGCCCTCGAGCGCCTGCCCATCATCACCGGCCAGGGCGAAGCCATTCCGCTGCGCGACGTGGTCACCTTTGACGCCCGCAAAGGCGTGGACCTGCTGCGCCGGGTCGACGGCGAATTGGCCGCCACCGTGTACGCCGACCTGGATCCCGAACAGGGCAACGCCAACGAGATCATCGCCACCCTTAACGAAGGCATCCTGCCGGAACTGAAAAGCCGCTACGGCATCGGCGTGGGCTACGAGGGCAAGCTCCAGGAGCAGGCTGAAAACCTGCGGGATCTGGCCACCGGCGCCCTGCTCGGACTGGCGATTATCTATATCGTGCTGGCCTGGGTATTCAGCTCCTACTCCTGGCCAATAGCGATCATGGTGGCGATATTCTTCGGCCTCACCGGCGCAGTGATCGGGCATATTTTCACGGCCCCGTTCGGCATCAAGTTCTCCATGTTCTCGGCCATGGGCCTGTTCGGCCTGTCCGGCATTATCGTCAACGACTCCATCGTGTTGGTGAGTTTCTATCAACAGCTGGTCGCCGAAGGCATGGAACGCTTCCAGGCAATCACCGAAGCCTGTGTGCGCCGCCTGCGTGCCGTGCTGCTGACCTCGATCACCACGGTAGCCGGCCTCACGCCGATCCTGTTCGAAAGCTCACTGCAGGCCCAGTTCCTCAAGCCCATGGCCGTGAGCCTGGTGTTCGGCCTGCTGTTCGGCACCGGGCTGATCCTGCTGGTAGTGCCCGCCATGCTGATGCTGATCGAGGAACAGCGCGACCGCTTCCATGGACTCGGCCGCACCCTGGCGCCGCACAACTGGGGCACACTGCTGCAGCGCGTCTGGCGCTTTGATCCCGTCCACCACCGCCAGCAACCCGGCCCTCAGGGCCTGGGCGGCAATCTGTGGTGGGCCATGCTGCTCGGCCCCCTCCTGCTACTGAACGTGTTCGGCAACCTGCCCCAGCTCAAGGCAGCCGCCAGCGAAGACGCCAGCCTGCTGCTGCTCGCCCCCGCCGGGCTACTCTGGCTGCTGATGCTGGGGCTGGGGCTGGCCTTTCTGTGGTGCCTGTTCCGCCGCCGGCAGCTGGCACTGGCCTTAGCACCGCGCTGGCTGCTGCTGACCGGGGTCGGCAGCCTTGTCATTGCCGCGCTGGCACCGCTGGCCGGGCATCACGGCGACCTGCTGGCCAACAGTTTCTGGGCACTGGCCCGCTGGACGCTGGTCACCGCCCTGATTGTGTTGCCCATTCTGCTCTGGGGGCGGCGCAGCGCCCACACGTTTACCCGGTAAGTTGCCCCATTGCGGCACCCATGTGCCACAATTCGACAGCTTACCTTTTAAGCCGTCGCTGGTATGATTCGCGATTGGATCGAGACACATATAAAAATACAGCCGTATGGGATCAATAGCGGCTTGAGGAGAGCAACATGGCCAAAATTCTTGTGGTGGACGATTCCCCGACCCAGCTGACCAATCTGGTTAAGATTGTCCAGGGTCAGGGCCATGATGTCGTCCCCGCCACCAACGACAT